>Ga0114918_10003004_pt1 | contig 14946 bp, 11 predicted proteins | sample LantaG_FD_87015 | JGI IMG/M metagenome (GOLD analysis project Ga0114918, IMG submission 87015) | Deep subsurface microbial communities from Baltic Sea to uncover new lineages of life (NeLLi) - Landsort_02402 metaG | ecosystem: Environmental > Aquatic > Marine > Oceanic > Sediment | place...
AATCTGTACTGCAGATATGCCCCGGCGAAAAGCGAGGCCATCGCACTTCCACTTCCCAGCACTAAAGCGCTCTGCAGCCAGCCCGGTCCCGTCTTGCTAAAATACCCTCGCCACCGCCGGAAGGTACTTTTGCCTTCGAGTGCTGCAAGATCGGCTTTTTCCTTAGCAAGGATTTCGGGAACCGACGCAGTGAACATCGGCAATCCCTTAACTGAATCGCTCTTGCCGGAACTCTGAACTTGTTGGTTCTTGATCACTGTGATATTTCTTCTATTCTTATCACTGCCATACAGAAATCTCCAGCCGCACCTCGCTCCCAATGATTCGGCTCACACAAAATCCTTTATCGTTTGCCCTACGCTTGGATGACGATTGATCGACGATTGAATCAAGATGCGAACCTTAGCTTCAATGTCGTCCAGATACTGCTTGCTGACCCTGTTGGCCGACCACCCCTTCCGGTTTTCCTGCGCCCAGCGAAGAGCGAATTTCTTACATTGTGCCCGATTAATAAGACCACCATTCGATGCCATATTCCCTCATCTCTAAGAAAAAGCGGCCAGGCTTGTGACGCTCATTAGGAAGCGCAGCCGTCCTTGCGGATAGACTCACCCTGACTATGATTACATTATTTGACATATTTGATCTTAATGATTTCATACTCGCAATTGTCGCCATGACCGGCGCGATTGCAAGAGATTGTTGAGGTGACTTAGGATTATTTGTTTATTTATCCCGAAAAAAATGAAAGGAAAAACAATGTATCGTGAGGCTATTCAGTAGTCCTTAAAGTTTCTCATCCATTCCGGCCATTCTTCGGGCTGCACTCTGCCGGCTTTGGTCCAGCGATTATGTGTGTTGAACTGTTTGTGCCATTTTAGTGTCCATAATTCCTTAAGCCCGACCTTTCTTACAGACCAGTCCATAAACAGGTTGTTTATGCCCCCGTTGTGTCGATTGATACAGTGAGGATTTAAATAATTACCTCTGACCCGTTCGGTAGGTATAGCATCACACTCCGGAGGATCAGGTCCATCTTCTCTCCACTCCCATCCCCACCACCAGTCCCATGGAATGGTGCTATCCAATTGCAGCGGTATATTACTCGCACCCTTGACATGAGGTGTTCTCCATGCATCCGGATAAGGATAGGGATCATCTTCAGGCCAGTAGTTACAATAAATGTTGTTGATGCCGTAACTGCCGCAAGAGTTTTCCCATGAGCCGGGAGTCCCCGATGGCCACTGGTTTTTGCTCAAAAACCTGCCCCAGGCCAGGAACGTTCCACCTAACGGATAGTCCTCACCACCATTTGGATATGCCGGTTTTGCGGCCATCGGACAGAGGCGTATCCCCTTGGTTTCACGGTACCAATCCTGATCGCCGTATCCTCCCCAGCCCCCCCGACCCCATCCCGGACCCCACCCCCAACCCCATCTCCATCCCCAATGCCGATCTCGCCAGTCCTCAGGGAGCCGGTCGTCTGGGCCGGAGCCTGGAAAATAACCGTCATTATCATCCACAGACGTTGCCCAGAGAGTCCCCCATTGTTTAAGGTTTGATTGACAAACAACCGCCCTGGCCTGCTTCCTGACGCGTTGCAATGTAGGCACTAATAATGCCAGCAACAGCGCAATAATGGAAATGACCACTAAAAGCTCTATTAGCGTAAATGCCTTTGGCTTGTTCATAATAGCTCGTTTCCTTTCTCCTTCTCAATAGAAGATACACAAGCGCAGTTTTATTTATGTTCTATTAATCTTGTCGCATCCTATTCTTTTCAGTAGTCTTTGAAGTTTCTCATCCATTTTGGCCAGTCTTCGGGCAGGGCGCCGCCGGCTTTGGTCCAATCGTTTGCCGTGTCGAACTTGCGATGCCAGTTCAAAGTCCACAGCTCTTTGGGTCCAACTTTTCTGACCGACCAGTCCATAAACAGACTGTTGATGCCTCCATTGTGCCGGTTGATACAGAAAAAGGACATCCCTGAATCGGACGTGTGTAGATCATCATATTCCGGCGGAGCGTCGTAGTCCTCGACAGGTATGTGCGTCCAGCAACAGTCCAGACACACCGGTATTTTGTTCGCACCTTTAATATAACAAGTGCCCCAGTACCGGTCTAATCCTTCAGTGTCGGTCAGATCGAGAATACGTACATTAATGCCGTAGCTTCCGTAGAAGTCAGTGCCGGGCATTGACCAAAAATCTTCTTCGAGACCAATGGGCAACGTGTCGAACCATCTCACGCACCAACAGGAAAATTTGCTGCCGTTGCGGTTAGGGTTGTCGACGTACTTTCCGGCCATTGGGCATAAGAGCAAATCGTTGCTGTCGCTGTAGTAAGGGCGCAGTGTCCTGTACCAGAACATCTTGTCCAATACCGTATTAAAAAACCTGCCGTTGTTGTCATCGGTGTACATGTAAAACACAAGGCCCCACTGTTGCAGATTCGAATGACACGCAACTGCGTTTGCCTGTCTTTTGATCCGTTGAAGTGCCGGCAGCAAAATCGCCAGCAACAGCGCGATGATGGCAATTACCACTAAAAGCTCTATAAGCGTAAAGCCTTTTGGTTTGCTCATAGTGCCACCTTTCCCTTCTAATTTTCACTAACAAAGATACACAAGAGCAGTTTTATGTTCTGTTAATTTTGTCCTATAGATTATTTTCAGTAGTCTTTGAACCTTCGCATCCATTCGGGCCAGTCTTCGGGATGGGCGCCGCCGGCCCTAGTCCAATCGTTTGCCGTGTCGAACTCGCGATGCCATTTCAAAGTCCACAGCTCCTTGAGTCCGACCTTTCTTACAGACCAGTCCATAAAAAGCCCGTTTACGTACCCATCGTGCCGGTTAATGCAGAAATTATGAAGACCTATATTAGGATAGTGAATAGGATGATCGCCTGCTACCCAGTAAGTAGGCACAGCATCATGCTCCGGTGGACTAATAGCACCAACGAACCAGTTCATACTTCCTATCGAGCAGCTATCCAGATATACCGGTATATTGTATGTTCCCCTTACATTAGAGGTTCTCCAATACAAATGGCCATACTTGTAGCTGTCATTAGCAAAGATGCCGGACCAATAAATGAACCTGTTTATGCCATAGCTGCCATACCCATTCGGTAGGAACTCTTTAGGCCAGCACCTGCCCCATGCCATAAACGTTCCACCTACAGGATCAATGTAATTAGTACCATCAAATTCACCGGTTGGATTTGCAGGCTTTGTGGCCAAAGGACAACACATTATACCCTCGATTCTGCTGCATTCATCCTTATCCAGACTCTTATCATCACTATCCCAGCCCCACCATACTTCAGGCGACATTATAGGAGACCAGGTCCTACCATGGTACTGGCTACGGCTCGGTAAATAACCGTCATTATCTTGTGTATATGTCGCCCAGATAGCGCCCCATTGTCTCAGATTTGACTGACAGACAATCGCTTTAGTCTGTTTCCTTACCCGCTGCAGTGTAGGAACTAAAATCGCCAGCAACAGCGCGATGATGGCAATCACTACCAAAAGCTCTATTAGCGTAAAACCTTTTACTCTGCGCATGACAGGTCTCCTTCTCTTTAAGAAAAAGTCCGTCCCGGCCAACGCTTCATTCTAAGTTGATGCACTGCTGATGCACTCTCGCTGCTAAATTTACCCGCAGCATTATAACACATAGGTCGTGGTAGTACAACCTTTTTTACAATTTTTCCTCAACATTCCCCTCGGTTGAAAGTCCGCCCCGTCCGAGAGCTTTTGCATCATACTCTCACCAGGGAGAACAATAAGTACGTTGTGGATGTTGAAGAACCTAAGGGCTAAAAAAGTCTGTAGCATTAGGACCGATTTTTGTTGATAATGTGGCGTTCGAAGGTGTATAATAGTTTTATGCCGTTGTTGGTCATGCGGCGTTTGAAAGCAAGATTACCAAACGGCAAATGGTCACTTGTACGTATAATATGTTTTTGCTGGAAGTGAAGGAGGCGATACATGTTTCAGCGACAAGGTTTTACACTCATTGAGCTCCTGGTCGTTATAGCAATCATTGCCATCTTGATGGCGATTCTGATGCCGGCGCTCAACATCGCCCGAGAACAGGCCAGGGGTATCGGGTGCTCCTCTAATCAGAAGACCCTTGCCCTCGGCTACATAATGTATGCCGACGATAACGATGGTTCTATATGTGGCGGCTGGGCGGCAGATAGAATTGTCAATGGTGTGCCGCCGTGGGTTATGCCGCCCCTTGAAAACTCCACAGGCACAATTGTGCCCATGACCAGCGGGCCGGTTACACGCCGGCAAAGGTACAACGGACTGATGGAAGGCGCGCTGTACGAATACGTCAAGGATATCAGGGTTTATCATTGTCCGGGCGACAATCGTGTTACTCGGGGCACAAGCCTTGGCATGGGACTGCAATATTTGATTTATCGCAGCTACTCTCTGACGGATTATATGCGGGCCACGGAACCTGCCGACCCAAAGAAATTGTTCACTTTTACAAACCAGGCCATAAAAATGCTTTTCGTCGAGGAGATATACGACGGCTCGGCGGGTAACCACAATCATGATGGATGGTCGTACAATCCGGGTGCGGGAAGTCTGTGGGACCCGCTGGGAATATTTCACAGCAACGCCTGCACGTTCAGCTTCATGGACGGACACGCAGAACGCAAGAAGTGGGATGACCAGCGGACGGTTATCTACTGTATGAGCCGGGCCGAAGCCGCTTCCAAGGGTTTCGGCAAAGGTCAGCAGTTCAATCCCCCGAACGTTGACCTGAACTGGCTCGATGAACACTACCCCGGCAAGCAGCACCAGGCACAATAGCCATTGCGTTGCAGGATAATCGGTTCATAGCAATTTTTTATCCGAAGGCCGGATAGTAATCTTCTTATTTTCAGGAAGGATAAAAGGATGAGATATTTCAGGAACGACTTTTCATCAATGTTGGTTACTTCGGTGGTTATTATAGCACTCGCAGGTTGCAGCCCGAACGCCAATCAGGCCGGCCCAGCAACACAGAATCCGATTAATATATCCGAAACAGGCCAGGGCTTCAGTATCGCAGAGGGCGAAGAACAAGTATTATTCTATCAGCGTCAGCATAAATCCATGGATGGAAAATACGCGCGCGCCAATTACATACATCCGCTCTACGGTCTCGACGGCGAAATTCTGAGCGAGGATTTCCCGGCCGACCATTTGCACCACCGAGGCGTATTCTGGGCGTGGCACCAGGTATGGCTCGGCGATAAGAAACTCGGTGACGGCTGGGCGGCTATAGATTTTTTCTGGGATGTCTACGATGCTGAAATTTTGACGATAGATTCACAGTCGCGCGCCCTGAAGCTTCACGTGTACTGGAAGTCGCCGCTCCTGACCGATGCGGATGGAAAGCAGCAGCCGTTTGTCAAAGAGACAACAACCATCCGGGTTCATCTTGCCGAAGGTGACATCCGCAAGATCGATTTCCAGATCGAGCTGCTCGCATTGAAAGATAACATGCGTCTGGGCGGCTCCGAAGACGCCAAGGGCTACGGCGGTTTCACGACACGAATACCATTGCCCGACGGCCTTGCATTCACCGGCACAAACGGTCCCGTGGAACCTACAAATCTCTCCGTCGAAGCCGGCCCCTGGCTGGACTTCTCAGGCAATCTCGGCGGGCAGGGCAAGACAAGCGGCCTGGCGATACTATGTCACCGCTCCCTGCCCGGCTACCCCCAGCGATGGATACTGAGGAGAAAGGGCAGTGCCCAGAATCCGGTCTTTCCCGGCCGTGACCCGGTCCCGCTGTCACGCGAAAAACCGCTCGTTTTACGCTATCGCCTCATTATCCATCGCGGCGATGTCAACGACGTAAATCTTGACAAATTACAGGCCGAATATAACAGCTTGCCTGAGGCGCTTTTCGACAAATAATAGTAGTCAGGGACGGAATTGCAGCGAATAGAGGTTGGCGTCCTTCATAACGAATTTAAGGCGTATCGGCCGGCCGGAAAGCGAGCTTACATCGGTTCCGTTTCCCCACGCGGCGGGATGCTCGATATAATTTCCTATCAGCTCCTTTGCGTCTTTAAGGCAATAGCCGGCTATGGGTTCGCCGTTGGCATCCTGAATTTCAACTTTTATAAATCCGGGGGCGGACGTGGCAAAGTTCAGCAACAGCTTTTTGCCTGTAAATGCAAATGGCTTTGTAGTAAAACTGCCGCCTTCGTATGGAGCATGAATTGACGTAAAACCATCGATCCGCAGCGAGTAGCGGCGCAGATGCGCGGTCGGCTGGGCGTAATCGTGCTGGACATAGAGCGACATTTCGGCTTCTCCGGTTCGAACAACATTCAGAGCGGGATAATTGGAGCGGGAAACCCAGTTTTGCAGACCGATGCCCGGCCGGATGAAACCTTCCATGAAAGTCCGGTCATAGACATTGCCGCCGCGGGATGTCATTAAGACGGCGTCGGAGCAGTCTTTGAAATAGTCGGGATTCACGTTCACCTGCTTTGCCTGCTCGTCGCTGAGGATTTGCCTGCCGGGCAGAAACCGGGCGGCAATCGATACATAGATATGAGGCGCCCGGAAATATGGATGTGTTTGATTTGTATAAATGTGCTCTCGCGGGGTATCGCCGAAACTCATTTGCTCCGGTTCGGTCCAGTTTATAAAATCCCTGGATGTTGTTCGGCCGACACTGCGGAAACCGGAATAGCCCGTGCCGGTCCATGTCCGGAAGTAGCAGAGATAACATTGTTCATCGTCGGACCAGAAGGCAACGTTCTGAGAATCGAACAGTCCCTTTGTGAAGACCGGTTCCGGGCGGAGTTTTTTCCAGTGGATACCGTCGGCGGAGATATATGCAATCAAACCGCTTGTTTTGGTTCCCCCCAGGGCCTTGTAACGCCGGTCTTCCGGCACGCCGGGCCTCGTATCGAGCAGCGGACTGAAATTGTGGTTGACCGGAGCGGCGTCGGCCAGGATTACGTTGTTTGCTGTCGATCCTTTTACGGCGAAGAGATTGAGCCTGGGTTTGAAGATGTTGATGCCGTCCGGAGATTCGGCATAGCAGGTGACCTGTCGCTCGCTGCCGTCCCTTCCGGCTTCCGGTAGCCCCCGGTAGTAAAAACGGTACTTATCTCCGTCCCTGATCACGGTACAATAGCCGCAGAAAGGGCCTTCCCATGGTTCGTCGAATTTCAGCACCGGCCCTTCGTCATGCGGGTGATGCAATACCAGGCGGACCCCTTCAAGGCGATCGATAAGATAATTATCAATAAATAGCTCCCGGCGTGAAGCGATATCTATCCATTCGTACTCTTTCGCAGAAGAACGCGTCGCCGGCAAGAATTGGTCCAATGACCACAGGATTACAATTATTAATAGTAGAGATATTTTCCTATTCATTTCCGACTCTTACAAATTCACTGCTTTGCTATTCGAATCATGAACTATAGTATCGGCGATTCCGCAGAAGGCAACACCCTTATAGGCGTATCATCCGGTTCCTTAAAAACTTGCTATGGCATAGATTTAACATAGAAGGCATATCCCTGGGGAGTAAAAATTGGTTTTTAATTGTTTCATTTTTGCATAATCGAAGTAAAATTAGCACCTTAACGGATTTATTTCGTACGACCTTTGACAGAGCGCAAATATAGGAGTTTTGCGATTATGAATGAAGGTAAATTGAATACGGCTATACTTGGTCTCAATTCGGGCGGGCAGCTTCTGCTGGAAGCCTCCGAAGCGGTGGATTGCCTTGAAGTTCAGGCCGTGGCCGATAAGGATACGAATCTCGCTGAGAAAATCGCCGGCCAGTACAAATGTGCCGCTTACGATGATTACAGGCAGTTGATTAAACAGAATCAGCTCGATTGCCTGCTGGTGGCCGCACCGATGCACAGTTGCGATGAATATGTGCGGATGGCGATGAAAAAGAAATTCAACATCTTGAAGCTGGCGCCGGCGGCGAGGGATTTCGAAGAGGCGGCGGAATTTGTCCGCCTGGCCGAAGAGCAGGAGATACAATTTGCCGTTGGCAATCCGAGCCGGTTCGCCCGGAGCTTTGTGAAATTGCGGCAGTATCTTGAAGAAGGCAAGATCGAACATATCTTTCTCATGACTGCTTACTGTAATGTTGGCGACCAACCGCAGCCCGGCTGGCGGACCGACCCGAAACTGGCCGGCGGCGGCGTGCTGCTCCACGAATGCTACCGGATGATCGACCAGGTAGTTTCGAATTTCGACATACCGCAACAAATCTATTCCCTCAATACCAACCAGGCCCAGGACAAAAAGCAGCGATTGTATCTGACGGAAGATACGGTGATCGTAACAATGAAATTCAGCGATACTTTCATCGGCAACTTAGTCGCTACGCGTCGCGTCGGGACCGGGCACAAAGAAGAATTCCTGAAGCTGTACGGTAAGGACATAATCCTGACTGCCGACGATACGCACCTGACCGTCAGCAATGGTCTCGGTAAGGTCGGCAAGAAATTTAAAAGCGACGGCGACGAGCTTGCCTGCACGACGGAGCTGCTCAAGAGTTTCGCCGGAAGCATTTTGTCGCCGGAAACGAACAAGCTTTGCAGCAGTGGCAGAGAGAACCTTAAGAATATGGCCATAATCGAATCGGCATATCTTTCGGCCCGAACTGGTTTTCCGGAGGAGCCCGGCAGGATTCTGCAGATGGCTTCGATCGGCGTTGATAAAGCGGCAAGTGAATAACAATCCGGTAAATTATATATAAATAACCGTTTGACAAATAATACAGCAAGTAATAGTTTATTAGTGAGAATTGATAACCATTTTTTGAGTAATTTGGAGATTTCAGCATGGAAGACAGCAAGAAAAAACCGGTTATGATTGGTGTTATCGTTGTGTGCATAATTGTAGCCGGCTTGATAACCCTTGCCAAGCGTGGCGGAGGAAGCGGCGGTATCGATAGCATTCCTGACGATAAGATGACCTGGGTAAAATGCAGCAATCCGAGCTGCAACGCCGAATACGAGATGAGTGAGAAGCAATTCCACAAAGAAATGCAAGAGCGTTTCAATCCTATGGCACGGTCTGCGCCGCCGCTGACTTGCGAAAAGTGCGGCAAAGACAGCCTTTTCCAGGCTTTTAAATGTGCGAATCCATCTTGTGGGACTGTCTTCATCAAGGGGATTGCAGGCCCGGGCGACCATCCGGACCGTTGTCCCAAGTGCGGCCACAGCGAAACGGAAGATATCCGCAAGAAACGGATGGCTGGGGGATAGTAAGCCGGGCCGACCGGCGGAATTCACGAACTGCCGGCCGATGTTCCGTGTGGTAATATGGGTAATATCTATTGCCATTCTTTCGCTTTACTCAAACGTTGTCTCTAATCATAGTGTTAAAATAGGTAAAATAATCTTAACAAGCCTGACCCAGTCAGAGGTCGGGTTTTTTCATGCCGATCCTTCCGGGCAGTGGGGCGAATTCTTGAAATTGGCTTTGAATTGGCTTTGTTTTTCGCCGCCTCTGCACATAGAAAACTCCGTAAACCATTGTCATTACTAACCTAACGTCATTCCGCCATCCCTGAAATTGGCTTTGTTTTTTCAACTTGTGTTTTCAACCCCCAGAAAATCTGGGGGCTAAATAATATTGGCTTTGTTTGGCTTTGAATTGGGTTTGTTTTTTTGCCGTCTCAAAGCCTGAAATTCTTCATAATCACCTTTCATATAAGACTTTGCGTTCATTTTGCCCTTTAGGAAATTGGGTTTGTTTTTTCAAATTAAGCTCAATTTTTGGTCGTTTTCTACTCTTTTTCACCTGTTTTTTTCATTATTTTGGCTTTTTTTCATTCTAAATTCTCAATTCTCAATTCACGACATACTACATACGAAATACGACATACAAATTCGTTACCTATTATACGAATCTAAACGTAAAAGGGCGGGGGAATTCCAAAAAAATCTCCGTGAGACGGCGTTTGCTACCCTATTCTCGATGCCGGTTCGTATTTCGGGTTTTCAATGCTGATTTTTGCTCGAAAAAGGCAGATTTCTCCATAATTTGGAAACTATTTTCACTCGGAGTGCCATAGGGTTGTCACTCTTGGGATTTTTTTCTTGCATTTTTATTCCATACACCTTATTTTAAAGAAAAAGGGTTGTGTTATCGCGGCCTGTTATGTTATAATCTACCAGACAAGCTCAACTGCGGAATGCATCAGGTGTAATTAGGGCGTTAGTCAAATAGATCATTGTCTATAAGAGGCAGAGCCATGATGTGCGGGGCGAGAAGATTCGGCCAGTCGGGCAAGATGATTGCCGGCTGGCAAAGCGGATTTTTGGCGGGGCGAGTTAGAAGAAACTTTTCTAAGGGGGTGGGATTTACACTCATCGAGCTGCTCGTGGTGATTTCTGTGATAGCGTTGTTGCTTGCGCTGCTTTTACCGGTATTGCACAGCGCAAGAGAACAGGGTCAGCGTGTAGTCTGTCTGAACAATCTCAAGCAGCTCACCTTGGCATGGATTATGTACGCCGAAGAGAACGATGGTAATCTCGTCAATGGCAGGGCGGGTGTTAACTCGATCTTCTGGGGGCCTCCGTGGGTGGATCTGAATTACTTCTCGGCACCCGATCCTAACAACCCGGACAGTCGTGGCGCATTGTGGGCCTACATCAGGGATGCCGGCGTTTACCGCTGCCCGCGGGCGCGGGGTATACCCAAGCAACCTGTAACATACGCAATTGTCTGTGCGGCCAACGGCGAAAGTCCGTATAAGACACGTGAGAGCTTCTTTAAGAGCAAACGCATCGGACGCACAGTGCTATGGCTCAGGAAGCTTTCGGATATTGTCAGTCCGTCCCCAGGACAACGAATGATCTTTATAGACTATGGAAAAAGCCCCAGTCACGCTTTTCAAGTCTGCTATGATTATCCCGCCTGGAATCTGAGTGGTATTCCCCGTGTTGACCACAACCGTGGCATAACTCTCTCTATGGCAGACGGGCATGTCGAGCACTGGAAATGGAGGGGTGCCGAGACCATGGATTTAATAAACGCCACGTTGCCCGACGGAAGCTTCAATAGCATGGGATTTGAACCACGGACCGAGGACGGATTATATGACTTGCAGAGGCTGCAAAAGGCGACATGGGGCAGGCTTGGATATTAATTAGAAGGTGAGCCATAGCAGAGAAAATACTGCGGCCGACGGGATGTTGTCCCGACAAAGCGAATGAGTGATAAAAAGTGAATGAGTTCTCGGCGCTGAAGGACTGCGCTCACTCATACGGATGTAAATACGTAAAGCGATTGAAAGATACCTTTAATAAGAGAAAGGAGTCTCGAAATGAAATACATTTCTATTTTTCTGCGAAGCATAGTCATCATTACATTATTCCCTTGCGTTATACATGGAGAAACCAGCTACGAAAAGCCTGAGCCGTCAGACCAGACCATTGAGGCCATAGAGGACTGCATGGAGCGATCACCCGCCCCATGGCCTGATGAATGGAAGCAGGAGTATTTGGATACAATTCGCAAGGCGATTTTTACACACAAGAATACTCCGCAGTATAATTTGAAATTAGAGATTCTTTGCAAGGGCTTCGAATCATACTGGGGAAGCTTTAAAAAGACCAACGAGAGGTCATTATTTGAAGTACATCTTGAACGAATCCGCTGGTACACTGAGCATCTTATGGGATCAGAATTTCCCGCCGATCAGGATAGACAAAAGCTGCGCGATCAATATACAAATATCTGGGACCACGCGGCAGACTCGCTATTGAAACAATTTCCATTTCTCGATCCGAACGCTGTAGCGAAGGCAAAAGCAGATGATTTAAGTGAGTGCTATAGTAAGATCGAGTCGCCGCTGATGCCTGTTTACCTGCGACCCTTCTCTGAAGCCCAGGTTGAGCGAATCAAGCAGCGCTGGGACAACCTGCGCTACATCCGTGTCGATCTGCTGCTCAGCCTCAGTGACAATTTCAAAAAGCCAGTCGAGAAAAGCGATATGCCGTCGGCCAACGCAGAGCGTGATTACGAGTTGACCAAGAAGTGCCTGGCCCAGTTATTAGGGCAAATCTGGGCAACTGTAGCTGTGACACCCAACTACTACCGAAACGCGCTGGCCAGTAGAACCAAATCACTCGAACGCAGTTTTCAGTCGAAACGCGAGGCCCATCTTGACCAGCGACGTCTGGAAAGGATACGCTCAAGGCAACTACTTCAAACCGAACACGTCAGTTTCTTGTTTGCTGCCCTGTTGGAGACGACGCGGCACCTTGGCAGATCGTCGTACGTAAGTACACAAGAGCAAATCCCGTCGGAACAGCAGACAAAACTGCGAAAGGAGGTGATGCCTATGAGGTAGGTATTATTTCAACGGAAAAGTAAAGGAATTGTATTGATTAAGGAATTCAGAAAAATAAGGAGATTTTACTATGAAATCACGTAACTTAATTACATGCATGGTCATAATGCTGTCCGTTTCGACCGTTGCCATGGGCACAATTGTGAAGTACAGTGACTGGAGCGGCTCCGGCGATGTCTGGGGTTACTACGCTTCATCTGAAGCAGAGGCCAATGCAAGCGGTTCGCAACAAACTGAATACAGTCATGCATCAGGATGGTGGGAGCTTGTTACCACAGAATCAGGTGACTTCGATTGGTGGTACTATATTGAAGCGAATGCCTATGCTCATATTTTCTATGAAGAAGATTACCCGTCTTCGGCCTGGGGATCAGGATCGGCTACTGTCGATTTGTCGCAGTTCACAACACCCACAACTAACAGTGTTTCTGCAGGTGCATCCATCGATGATGACGATTGTGGTGATCCCCCTGATTTTCAGTATTCCTATTACTATCCCAATCCCAAAAGCTCAAGCAACACTGATCCTTTCGATGCTTACGCAGGTATTTTCTGCCGTCATGAGGTCTCTGCACAAGCGACTATTTGGGAAGGAAGCGACAACGTGACAAAGGGCTGGGGAGACGCCGGTGCGGCCATTGATTTGGACGAGCATGTGGAGTAGCGTCTCCTAAATTGTGGTTTTAATGTATCCGTTTGAACATCCATATTCGTTAGCAAGTTCATTGTTCTGACAGGGTTTTAAAGATGGATGATCATGTTGCCGGTTGTTTCTGAAGGATTGGCTTATTGAAAGGACAGTGGCTTATGTTCGAATCCTATCAATATAAACGGTTTATGACAACAAGAATGAGGAATATCTTTCGGAGGGTATTGCTTATTCTTATAGCCTCGGTCAAAGTCACTGTCCTGTTTTTTATTATTTCTACGCCCGGCACATTGCGCGCCGATGAATCGAGCCGAACCGATTTGCGCCTCTTCGAGTTCACATCGGAATTTTATATGCTCATGGGTCCAGGGCGTCTTTATGGACTCATGGCATCCGACGGCCCACGGCACCGTATCGCCATATACTGGATCGAGCCTGCTGTTTATCATGATAACACGTTCTTTTTAGGTTACAGCGACTTCATCTTTAGCGGAGATGTAGTACACTTTTGGATTTATGGGGCAACACAGCCCGGCATCTTCGACTTGTCCAACAAAGAAAGTGATCACTTGTTGCCACGGGACGTTTCGGTCAAGTCGGTAACCCACTCAGCGCTTGCTATCGCGAGCCGAGTGAGGTCTGAATCCGAGGAAACGAAAACGCCGATGGAAGTTGGCAAGTTCTTCCGGCAGAGCCGGAACCAGGCGAATTACTCGTACGAGGTACCTTCGGAGCAAACAAGCATTGAGTGGACATCCAGTAATGATACATCCGATGTACAGATATTGAATGCCCTTCCTTACGGCAGGAAATATTCAAAAGAAACTCAAAGCGATGGGACTGTTGTCTGGCAAGCGCAAAGGCTCCTGGAAGGTCCGCAGGTTGCCCGTGTGACCGTCAAGCCTGTTTCAGGAACCCAAATCGACGATTCCGGTAATATGTTCAATCCGAATTCATTGGGTCAGTGGACGCTCGTGCCGGAGCCTTACAGGTTTTACTGGTCGTTCGACAGGTCATATTCAGAATTGAAGGATACGATGAATGATGTTGTCCCAAGCCGTGTGCTTCATGACAGGATCGAATCCTTTCTGGATAACAACAAAGTACCGGCTCGAATAGATATGGCCTTCAACCAATTACTGTTCAAAACGGCCCTATTGACCGGCGATAAACAACGTGTCTCTCTCTCCGCCCAAGCCGTTGTAGCAGCACTATGCCGGGACTCTTCCACGAGCAGCTACCAGAATCTATTGGAGTTGGCACGAATTGACGTCCAAATCAGGGAACAATACCCACAACAGGCCGATGATCTGGTCTGCCCGCTCATCGGCCTGATGGTAAGACACATCGGCACAGAAGCAAGGAGCAGCATAGAAAGAATCATACCGACCATCGAGATTAATAAGTGGTTCTCGTATGGAAAGCTGCTAATTGATGAGGCTCGCATACAAGGTCTGGTGGAGATAGATATAGTGGACACCTTTGCAGCAAGACTTGACACAGTACGCTTAGCAAAAGAACGGCTACCGGTTGATCCTTGCGAAACATGCGCGAGCGTCAAGCAGTACCTGGCGCAGCTTGACGCCGATCCGCCCAAAGGCAACCTGACCATGGACGATGTTCGGCAAATCCTGAAAGAGGGACTTGCAAAGCCCTTAGCGGACGCCAACCTAGAATTCAAACAAGAGCTTGTCGAAGATGTTGTTCGCTCGATTCGGCTGATTGCCGGGGAGGGGCCCTTCCGCGGCGATAAGGCCAGACTCATCGAATCAGTTAAGCGATTCTCGGGGCTTTATCTTGTGGTCTTCAGAAATAAAGACCCAATAGACACGGTCCTTGCCACTTTTCTGGCTTTGTCCTTTTGCGATATCTCGACGCCGGAGGACCATGATTTATTGTTTTCACAGATTCAGAAGCTCTGCGGTGAATTCCAATCTCG
>Ga0114918_10003005_pt1 | contig 14942 bp, 18 predicted proteins | sample LantaG_FD_87015 | JGI IMG/M metagenome (GOLD analysis project Ga0114918, IMG submission 87015) | Deep subsurface microbial communities from Baltic Sea to uncover new lineages of life (NeLLi) - Landsort_02402 metaG | ecosystem: Environmental > Aquatic > Marine > Oceanic > Sediment | place...
CCGCGCGCGGTAATCTCCTGGTGTCGCGCTCCGACGCGGTCGAGCCCACGCGCAACGCGAGCATCCACGGTCCGCAAGGCGTCTTCACGCCCTGGGGCGTCACCCTCCCGGCGGTCGGTCCGGGGACGGTCGGTCAGACGCTACGTGTGGCTGACCTAACCGCAGGTGACGGGGGAGAGCCGCTGTTCGCCTTTGACTACCCGACGATGCTTCCGACGACTGACCATTTGCCGGCGGCAACGGCGGTCGCGCTGGTCAAAAACCGGGTCAATCTCATCGACACATCGGTAGCGACGGGGGCAGTGACGGCGTCGCTCCCCGCCAATACAGCGCTCGTCGAGGGAGACTGGTGCCTGGTTCGTGTCGTGGATACGACCCAGCAGGTCACCATCGCCGCTGGCGCGGGCAGCACGACGAGCGCGACGGGCGCGGAGCTCGGATTTGCCGCTGCGTCCGCCGGCCGCACGTTCGGGATGGCGTACGACAAGAGCGCCACCAATTGGCAGCCGGCGACGAACACGGTCGTGCCGTCGGGTCCAGGGTTCTTTCAGGGATACCAGTCGAGCACGGTACTCATAGTGGGGACGCCAAGTACTCTGGACACCGACTGGATGGAGTCGCTGGCCGCTGGTAACAGCACGGATTTTACGCGAGTGACCGACTCCCGCGCCAGATGCCAGCGCACAGGCTACTACGTGATATCGGCTCAGGTAGACGGCGCGCTGGGGGGCACTGGCAGCATAAACGCCCGTATCAACGGCATATCTATTCAGCAGGGAGAGGGAAACGTGAAACCCAACGGCGGGATACTCACATCGTCCGTCTATCAGATAAACAGCGGGAATAGCGTCGGGATACGTATCAACGCAGACTCAACGTGGTCCGGCTCGGTGTCCCCGTTTAAGACCTTCGCGTCAATCCGCAGGGCAAGCTAGGGGAGCGCAAATCGCGCCCTCGCGACAACATGTAGTAAGATAGGATCGCAAGTTAGGAAAACCCTACTATGAGCAACGAAAAGAAAGTGGCCGCGCCGGAGTCCGGACGTGAGCCGGAAGCTGGCACGGTGACGCTAAGCGTCGCTGAGCTTGCAGAATACGAGGCCGACCGTGGCCGCGTCCTGGAGCTGGCGACCAAGGTTGCTGAGCTCGAGGCACGCGAGGCGCGCCGCGACTCGGACCAGGCCAAGGCGGCGCTCGACGCCGACATCGCGGAGCTCTCTCGGGCCGGCAAACTCCCCCCGTCGCTCCACGAGTGGGCCAGAGGCCAGAGTCGGGCCGAGCTCTCCGCGTGGGCAGCGGTGGCTCCCACGTACGTGGCGCCGCGCGCGGAGACTCCAGGGGAGAGCGTTGCGCTCTCCGACGAGGACAAGCGAGTGGCGCGCCTGATGGGCGTTCCGATCGAGAAATTCATCAATGCACGACAGGCCGAGACGAAGGCCGGAGGGGTAGAGTAAATGGCAGCTCTGACAGGCCCGCGCGATACGAAGGCGCGCGGCGACGTAGACTCAGGACGGCTCGACCAGTTCGGCGTGGCCGACGCGACGACCATCTATCAGGGGGCAATCTGCTGCCTGAACGCGGCGGGCGAGGTAGTCCCGGGCACCGTCTCGACATCCTTGACCGCGCTGGGCCGGGCGGACAACTCCCATCCACTCAGCACGTCCGCGGACCAGTTCCTCGTCGGCACTCGCGTTGGCATGTTCGCGTACGACAGCGGGACGGCGGGCGACGCCATCACGAAGGCCGACCGCGGGAAGGTCTGTTACATCATCGACGACCAGACGGTCGGACTGACTGACGGCGGAGCTACCCGTAGCAAGGCCGGTCGCGTGTATGACGTAGACGCCGAGGGCGTCTGGGTCGATTTCGTTTACCCCATGGAAGTCGGAGCCTAGAGCCATGTTGATTACACCTGCGGCGCTAAGGGCGCTTGAGACCACGCTGAGCCTCCAATTCCAGATGGGCTACAGCGAGTCCGCTATCTGGCACAACAAGGTCGCGATGACCGTGCCAAGCTCGACCAAGATTGCCACCTATGGCTGGATGGCGCGCGTCGCGCAGCTCCGGCAGTGGATTGGCGCTCGCGTTATCGAGAACCTTCAGTCACACGTCTACACCCTGGAAAACCAGGACTTCGAGCTGACCATCGGCGTGGACCGCGACGACTGGGAGGACGAAAACCTTGGCATCTATTCGGCGCTGTTCCAGGAAATGGGGCGGTCGGCGGCCAAATGGCCCGACGAGATCGTAAAGACAGCCCTCCAGGCCGGCACGTCCGCCGTCACCTTCGATGGCGTCCCGTTCTTCGACACCGCGCACCCGCTAGATCCGGCCGGCGTCCAGTCGAATAACTTCACCGGAACCGCGCTCAGCTCTGCGACCTTCGCCAGCGTCCGCGCGGCGATGATGAGCTACACGGGCGAGAACGGAATCCCGCTCGGGCTCATGCCGAACCTGCTCGTGGTACCCCCGCAGCTCGAGGTCACCGCGCGCCAAATCCTGAACGCTGAGTTCATCGTCGGGACGGAAGCGAGCGCGACGGGCGGGAACACCAACGTGTTCCGCGGCGCTGCCGACATCCTCGTGGTGCCGGAAATCGCCAACGAACCGACAACCTGGTACCTCGCCGACACGTCGCGCCCGGTGCGCCCGCTGCTCTTTCAGCAGAGGAAGGCGCCGGAGTTCGTGGCCAAGACGCAGCCCATCAATGACAACGTGTTCTTCGACCGAGAGTTCCTCTGGGGCGTGGATAGCCGCGGGGCGGCTGGCTACTCCCTCTGGTTCCTGATGGCACGAGCAATCGCGTAGTGGGCGAGCTGGCATGGCGTACGCGACGCGGCGAGACCTGGAGGATTTTGGACTGCCTAAACAGGCACTCTCAGGCCTCTCCGCGCGCGTGCTCCAGCGTCACCTGGACGCGGCGTCAGGCCGCGTAGACTCTTACCTGCGCGGTCAGTACACGCTCCCTCTAGCGAGCCCGTACCCGATGGAGATCGTCGAGTGCACGGTCATCCTGGCCAGCTACTCACTGCTCCTGTTTCGGGGCTTCAATCCGGACGAGTACGACGCGAACTACCGCGAGCGATACATCGACATGGTCGGTCAGGGCGAGTCCCCAGGCTGGCTGGACCGGCTGAGCAAGGGCGTCGTGAACCTAGCCACGACCGCGGACGCTACCCCGAACGTGAATGAGGGGCGCCCTGAGTTCTCTACCGGCCCATCCCGAGGGTGGGACGAGCCGGCGGTAAACGGCCGGGCCGAAGTGTCATGAGTTCGCTCGAGCTCACGTCGTCTAAGTCCGTCGTTAGCTTGCTGGTGGACCTGCGACGGGCAGTTCTCTGGGCCGAGAACACCGCGCCCAAGGTCATCGGCGAAGCGTCGCTTGACCTAATCGACAACCAGTTCACGATGCGCAGCGCGCCGCAGGGAGGCCGCTGGAAGAAGCGCGTCCCTCCTACGGGTACGTGGCCTCTTCTCCAGAAGACCGGGAAGCTCCGCGCTGGCTGGCGCGTCGGCGCGGCGGTCCGACTGCGCGTGGACGTCACGCAGAGCCAGTTTTACTGGCGCTTTCTCCAGGGCGGCACTCGAATCATGGTCGCGCGCCGGATGCTGCCGATGCACGGCAAGCCGCTGCCTCCGCGGTGGGCGCGAGCCTATAAAGAGGACCTCGACGCCTCCTGGCGTCAGAATGTGAGCCGGACGTGACGAGCCGGGCGCAGACCATCGTCGAGGACATCGGGCGCAAGCTGGCCACGCTCAGCTTCACCTATTTCGACGCCGGCCAGTATTCTCTGCGGAAGTCTCCGAGCTCGTTCCCCGTGGTCGTATTCGACGTGAACGAGCACAACGTAGACGGCGAGGACCCACCGAGTCAGATCGGATGGTACTTCGGTCGCCTGGCGATGAAGCGGAACGACCGTCCGCCTCGGGTGACCTGGATTCCGGTGACTGGCACGATTGGGCCGACGACGAACCGGGCCAATAAGTACGTCGGAGCCCTGAGCACGCGTCCTGGCCTTGAGCGTATACTGGCCTTTGACGTGCAGATTAACGGCCTCGACTACGAGCAGACCGAGAACATGCTCCACGCCGTCATAGCTGCCGCGAATGCCTGCGGGCACGTCGGAATACGCTACGAGGGCGAGACGTGGCCCACCGAAGCGGACGGCGCCGACTACGGCCGGGACGGGAGCCTCGTGATACTCTCGGCGACGGCCTACATACCAGTGCTGTTCGATGAGTCTGGAAGTGCGATACTGGACAGGGTGACGACAACGTCCGTGGTGCTGACATGAGCAAACGAGGGAAAATGAACGACGAACAGACCGGGGTGGCTCCCGACGAGCCCGGGGCGCCCGCTGAGAAGCGCAGCGTGTCCGAGTGGGCGCAGGAGCTAGGATACGTGGCTGGAGTGCGGAACCCGGGCCTAGCTGGCCAAGTGCTGTTCCGAGGGCCGCACGCTGGCGCCGCCGTGCTGCACGGGTGGGACCACTTCGCCTATCACAACGGCGGACCGTTCCAGTGCACGCGCAATGACTACGAGGCGGCTATTGCTGCCGCTCTCACAACGAACGACCAGGGGCGCGCGGTGCCCCATCCCGCAGCCGATTGCAGAAGCTAGGAGCTAACCCATGCCGATTCCGTCTCAGACCATCACAATCCAGGACCCAGGACTCGGCGTCACTCAGCCGGCTATCACGACCCCGATGTTTCTCGGGGTGGCAACCGGGGGCAGTCAGGCCGTAAACACGGTCGGATTCGTCAACTCCCGCCAGCAAATCATCGACCGATGCGGCTACGGGCCGCTGACCAGCGCGCTCTCCCGCGCTGTAGGCATTGCCGGCGGACCCATCCTGTTTATGAGGATGGCTGGCAGCGTGGCGGGCTCTAACTCGGCTGTTACCCAGTCAGGCGCCGGGCCACTGCTCGCGCTAGCGGGCGTGCCATTCGACGCCTACGAGGGCACCCTCCAGATTGTCGCTGGCGGCATCCTCGGAACCGCCACCTTCCGCTATTCGCTCGACGGCGGGCAGACCTACGGGCCGACCCGCGCGGTGCCCTCTGGCGGCTCGTACGCGGGAGCAGCGGCGAAGACGGGTCTGACCATGACCTTCCCCGCCGGCACGTACGTAGCCGGCGAGACGTACGCGTGGACCTCGACGCCGTCGATGTTTAACGGCGCAGACGCGACGGCGGCCATGGCCGCGGTTCTGGCCGACTCGAACCCGTTCGCCACGCTGCACTTCTGCGGGGAGTTCGCGGACTCAGCGACCGGCGCCACGGTGTTCGCCATCATCGCGGCCGAGATGACCACGCTAGAGAACAATTTCAAGTTCGCGCGGGCGCTCATGCAGTCGGGGACCGACGTGCCAGCCACGACGATCGCCAGCTACGCGTCGAGCTCGAGCACGCGCGTCGGCGTCGTCTACTCGACCGCCCGCCGGCCGGACGCCGTCGGCGTGGAGGGCTTCGCGCTGCCATCGCTCCCTGCGACAGACGTGGTGAGCTCGCGGGTGGCCTCAACGCTGGTCTCGACAGACCTGAAGCGCGTGGCGAGCGGGCCGCTGGTTGGCGTCACGCCCATCGGTCACAACGAGTTCGCGGACAACGCGGGTCTCGACGCTGCCGGGTTCACGACGCTGCGGACGTGGCAGGACACGGCCGGGTTCTTCATCACTCAGGGGCGACTCAAGGCTCCCCCCGGCTCGGACTACGAGTTCATCCATCGCGGCCGAGTGATGGATCTCGCGCTCCGTACCACCTACAACGCCCAGGCGAAATTCATAGGTCGCAGTGTGCGCGTGGTCAGCGACCCGGTCGGCGGAATCGACCCGAGGGACGCGGCTGCGCTCGAGCAGGAGGTACTCAACCAGCTCCGGCCCGTGCTCCTCGCGCCCATCAACGCAGAGGGGACGAAGGGCTTCGTTTCGGAAGTCCGGTACGTCATCGACCAGAGCAACAACGTGCTGGCAACGAACACGATTATCGCCACACTGTCGATCCGGCCCCTTGGCTACATCGACTTCATTTCGACGACCGTCGGCTACGTCGCCGCGCTCTAGGAGAATCCAATGGGACTTCAGTATCCGAACATAAATGGCCGAGCGTTCGACTTCAGCTCAATCGAAATCGTGGCCGACGGCCAGATTTTTACCGGCGTCTCCGAGATCAGCTACAGCCAGACGCTCGAGCCCGGCATCCTCCGGGGCACGAGCTCGGCGAAGCTCGCGAGGACCCGTGGCGAGTACAACGCCGAGGGCTCCCTCAGCATGTACCTCGAGGAATACCAGCTACTCCGAGCGGCGCTCGGCGCGGCCTTTATGGAGCGCTCTTTCCTCATCACCGTCGCCTACACGGCCATCGGCGCGACGCTCCAGAGCGACCAACTCATCGGGTGCCGTATCACTGCCGTCGAGGACTCACACAGCGCCGGTTCTGACGCGCTTGTGAAGGCCATCATCCTCGACATCATGGAGATACTCGAGGACAACACACCGGCCACGTCAGATGGCCTGCTGAGCTTCTAGGCTGGAGCTCGGCTAACAATGAGGGAACATGGCAAAAGAAAAGGGAGAGCCGAGGACCATCGAGGACCTACAGGCTGAGTTCGGGCGCATCACCTATCTGGAGATACCTGGCCACGGAAGGCTCGTGTTTCGTGGGCCGAAGGGTGAGGAGTGGGCGCGCTACGTGGACGGGTTGAGCGGCAAGGGGTCTAACCTCCAGGCCGCTAAAATCCTCGTTGCGTCGTGCCGGGTGGAGCCTGACGCTGAGGGGCTGGCTGCGGCTCTGCGCGAGTATCCGGGCGCCATCATGCCGATCGCCGGGTCTATCGGCGAGCTCGGCGGCGACGAGTTCGAGCTTCAGATCGCAAAAGCCTAGAGCGCGCCCAGAGCAGTCCCCTGTCGGCGGCGCTCGCTTTGATCGAGTTCAGGGACGGCAAACAGACGGAACTGGCGTTCGTCGGTGCTATGCTTTGTGCGGACGCGCTGATGTCTATTCGGGCCATCGCGCTGGGTCTGGGCGGACGCAAGAATGGCTGAGCAGGTCGCATACCGGATAAGACTCACGGACGGCGTATCTGGCCCGGCACGCAAGGCGTCCGCGTCAGTGCGGGCACTGGAGAAGTCGCTCAGGGCTCTCAACAAGGCATTCGCGGGAACTGCCGTGCGTTCGGGGAAAGCGTCACGGGCCTTCGCGATGCAGGACCGTCAGATCGACCGCCTCAACCGCGGATACCGCACACTGACGTCTTCGTCACGACGCGCTGCCGAGTCGCAAGCCAAGCTGGCTGACGTTGGACGAATCAATGCGATCGCGCTGAGGTCGATGAATAGCACTCGCGCGCGCCAGTTCGCCGCGTCCCTGATGCAGGTGGCGCACGCCTATCAGCGCGTCGGGGTTAACGCGCTACGCGCCGCGCGTGCCATGCGTCGGTCGAGCCGTGTCATGGCGCAGTCCGCACGCCGCTCGTCCGTGGCGTCTCGGGTTCAGGACCGCGCGGCGGTCGGGGGACGCGGTCGGGGGGCGATGTCCCAGCTCGGCGCGGGAATGCGGACGGGAGCCGGAGGCGCGCGAGGGCTCAGCGGCGTGGCTGGACTAGCCGGCGCGGGCGGTCCACTAGCCATCGCGGGAGCCGTCGGTATAGCTGGAGCGGCTGCCGCGACCGTAGGCGCAGTCAAGGCGACGCTGGCCATAAAGGACATGGCCAAAGAGTTGGAGATGCTGGACCTAGCGTTCTCCAAGCTGACGAAAGACGCGCCTGCGACCATGAAGCTCGTCGAGAGAACGGCGGCCGACCTTGGCGTCAGCGTCATGCAGGTGGGGCGCAGCTTCCGCGACCTGATGGCACGCGGGTTCAGTCTGGACGACGCGGAGCAGTTCACGAAGCTGGGACTTGATCTGCAATCGGTCGGATTCGATGCGCAGAACGTCCACTCTGCGATGCGTCAGATCGCCAAAATCGCGTCGCAAGGTAAGCTCCAGGGCGACGAGCTTATGATTATGGCCGAGGCCGGAATACAGGCCGCCAAGGTGCACGAGGAGGTAGCTAAGGCCACTGGGACGACGGTCGATGAAGTCCGGAAGATGCAGGAGGCGGGTAAGCTCACAGCCGAGCTGGCCATCCCCGCGGTGAAGAAGGTCATGCTTGCCATGGCCGGCGTAGAAAAGGCTGGGGACGCTGCCAGAGACAGGATGAAGACCCTCGACGGGTCTGAGAAGGCAGCGGCCGCATCCTTCGAGAACTTACAGCGTCGCATCGCCAAGGCCACTGGCGGAGCGGAAGCGTTCTCCGGCATATTCAAGACCATCAAGACGCGTCTGGACGAACTGACCCCCGAACAGGTCGAGAAGATCGCCAAGGTCATCAGGGGAGTATCGGACGCGATCGAGGTCGCGGCGGGGTTCGCGTTCGACTTCGTTGAGGGGTTTCTCGACGGGTTCGGAATGATCGATCTGGTGGGCGTCGATTTCAAGACGACCATGAAAAGCCTCGGACCCGTCATTAAGGCGGTAGGCCGCGACTTCGGAGAGCAGGTGAAAGGCATGACGATGGCTCTCGGACCTCTGATAAAGGCTCTCGAGCGCATTGGCCAGCTCGTCGCGTTGTCGGGACTCGCAGGGAAAGGCGACCAAGCCGCCGCCATCATGGATGTCCTCGGGTTCGGTAAAGGCGGAAGCGCGTCGAAGGGATCGACGCAGGAGACATTCGCCGAGTTCAAGGCGCGCTCGCTGGCACCGGAAGGCGCGAACATGGCCAACTCGGCCGCCGATGGGATGCGAGACGCGGCGCAGATGCACTCACCGTCGAAGGTATTCCGCAAGCTCGGCGAAAACATGGCCAACAGCGCCGCGCAGGGGACGGCGCATGGCGCCGGACTACGCTTCTCGGCCGCCGGGGGCGCGAGCTCACCTGGCATGGGGTCGCCTCAAGGTCAGGGCGCTGGGGGCGCCACGGTCGTGACCATCGCGCCCAATATACGCATCGACGGCGCCGGCGACCCGATGGCGGTGGCCGCGGAGATTAAGCGAGTCCTGGTCAGTGAGATGGGTATGGCGTTTGACCGAATGGCTACGCAGCAGGGGGCAGCTTGATGGGCTTTACAGCGCAAACCCGGGCTCTCGTTTATAACGGGTCTAACCGGAGGGCAGTCCAATTTCTGGCGTAGACTACGTCGGCGACGAGCTCGGGAGCCCGTGGGACCTCATCACGCTCGGCGGCATCACGTTCGCCGGAGTCGCTGCGGTCACCGGCTCCGCTGAACGCAAGGTCGAGGTCAAGCGCCAGAACGGATTCGACGGCGCCATGCTGAAGGACGCCGGATATGAGCCGGCCCGCCTGACCATCACGCTGACGCTCGGCACGGCCGAGGCGTTCGCCAACCTGAAGCAACTGCTGGCCGTCGTGCACCCACGCAAGAAGGGGGGCATTCAGAACCCGGTATCCATTGACCATCCAGCGCCGAACATGATCGGAATTCAGACCATTTACGTCACGAGCGTCGGGATGCCCACTATCTCCGGGCCGGGTGGACTGACCGCGCTCGCCATGCAGGCGATCGAGTGGTCGGCCGCGCCTAAGAAGGCGAAGCCTAGGACGGCCGTGAAGGCCGGGAAGGCGATCGTTCCGGACGACGGCTTCAGCATATGCGCCGTGGACCCGTCCCCGGAGCAGGCTAGGTCGGGCACGTCGGAATCCGTCGCGGCCGTGGCCGGTCCCAACGGGGAAGCGGTCGGCGTCATGACTGTGGACCTAGACTCGGTGGACGAGAGCTTCATCCAGGATAACTACTGATGCCGAGCCTCAACGGAGAGCAGCTCATCTCGGCCCACATAGCCGAGCCGTCCGAGGGGACGTGGACGGCAGTGTGCTCGGTTCAGACGGCCGAGCTGCCCTCGGGTGCGGTGGAGATCGAGATCGAGGGAGTGACCTGGAAGGGCACCGTCCGCCGCGCCGTGTTCGACTTCGAGACGGCGTCGGTGTTCGTCGTCGGAGGCGCGGGCGGATTGAACGCGCCGGGTATCGTACGAGACTACGTCCAGACCTCGGTGCGGACGGTCGTATCGAGCATCATGCAGCAGAGCGGGGAGACACTGTCGCCGTCGAGCGACCAGACAATATTGTCAGGCGGACTCGTACACTTTCACACGGCGGCGACGCCGCTGGGAATCCAGCTTCAAAGCGCGCTGGGAGCGGCAGCGTGGCGAATCGGCCGCGACGGGCTCGTGCTCGTGACGGCGCCGAACATATTCACCCCGTTCTCGGGCGACGCCTCGGTCATCCTCGAGCAGCGCGCTGACGCCGCGAACCGGTCCGAGGAGTATTCTGTAGGCCAGCCGCTACTCGAGCCGGGGCAGCGGTTCTCCGGCCGTGACATGACCTACGTCGAGACCGTTCTGACGCCCGACAAGCTCATGCAGGAGACGTTCACTTGAGCACGATGTTTCAGCGGTTCACGTCCGCTGTCATTGCGGCCATAGGACCTCGCCTAGACTATTCCGCCTTCTACAGCGCGCGCGTCGTGGCGCATGCAGGGGGACGCACCATCCAGGTCCAGCCGGACGACCCACGCATCCGAGGTCTCGGGATGGGCGGGCTTCCGATACGCTACGGGCTAGCCGGCGTCGTGTCGGTCATAGCGCCCGGATCAACGTGCCTCGTCGGCTTCGAATCCCAGGACCCGCGCTCGCCGTACGTGGCTCTCTGGTCCGAGGGCTCCCAGGCGGAGACCCAGTCGCTCAGCGCGCTGACATCGATCGCTCTGGTCGCCCCTACCGTGCTCGCCGGGAACGGTGCGGAGTTCGTTGCGCTCGCGAACCTGGTAAAGTCGGAACTGGACGCGATACGAACGCAATTCAACATCCACACGCACGCCAGCTTCTCCGCCCCTCCGGTGCCTCTGATAGTTCCGGTGGGTAGCGTGGCAAGCTCGAACCTCAAGGCCGACTGATGGCGATCAACTTTCAGAACGAGCTCGGTACCGACATCGGGGGCATACTCGACGTGGACCTGCGACTGAGCCTCGTGGACGGGCGTCTCGGGCTTGCGCAGGCCGTCGCACGTCGCTTGTTCCAGCCAGTTGGGGCGCTCTGGTACGACCAGGACTACGGAGCCGGCATGCTTGCGACGGTTGGGTCCTCGGTTCGCAGCTTCGGAGGGCTTCAGAGCGTCGCAGAAGCCGAGGCACTCAAGGACGAGCGCGTGGAGCAGGCTGAGGCGCTCATAAGCTACGACTCCGTAGACGGGGTCATGGATGTGCGGCTGACACTCACGGACATCCGAAACTCAACTTTCGACCTCACGTTCCAAGTCCGAGAGTTCGACTCGACAACCATCGTCGCAGACTTCAGCGTGACCGATAGGGTGTTTCAGTAGATGCCAATTCAAACCGTCTCCCAGCTCACCAAGACAGTCACGCGCGACGAGGCGCTCGACACGCTCGTGCAGGTCCTCCAGGGGTTCGGATTCGAGTCCACGAGCTGGCAGAGCGGGTCGGTCCAGCGCACGCTGCTCGAGATGGCCGCGGAGGTCTGGAGCCAGGTGTCTGGCACCGTGGCGTCGATCGCAACGGGGGGGTTCAACATCCTAGCGACGGGCGAGGCGCTTACCCAGTTCTCCGATAGCGTCTACGATAACCAGCGCATTCTCGCGTCGCCGACGCGTGGGCAGATGGTGCTGACAGAGACTGACGGAGCCGGCCCTTACGTGTTCGCGGTCGGCGACGTCGTCTCGGTTGAGTCCTCGACTGGTACTACCTTTCGAAACACGACGGGTGGGACGCTTAATCCTAGCTCAACGCTGACACTGGAGTTCGCGGCCGAGGTGGGCGGGAGCTCCGGGAACATCTCGCCGAACGCCACTCTGGCCCTCCAGACGACGATCGCCGGGGTGACTGTAACCAACCCGGCCATCGTTCCGACTTCTACGTGGATCACGGTCTACGGGTTCGACCAGGAGAGTGACGCCAGGCTGCGCGTCCGCAACTCCAACAAGTGGCCGAGCCAGAGCCAAGCAAGGCCACAGGACGCGCTTGTATTCCTCGCGCTGGAGGCGAAGGCGTCCAACGGTCTTACGACCGGGATAACCAAGGCATTCGTCAACGCTTCCAACCCGCAGGGGCCGGGGAGCGTAGATATCTATGTGGCGAACGACGCGACCACGGCCACTGCCCAGCAGGTGGCTGACGTGGACGTCTACATGCAGGCTCGGCGCTCGACGTCGAGCCTACTGCGCACCTTCGCCGCGCCGACTTCCCCGCTCACCGTCCGCGGGACCGTCTACATAACCGCGGGCAGCGACGCGAACGTGATTGGCGCCGGAGTCCAGGCGGCGGTTTCGTCCCTCATCACCGTTCTCCCCATCGAGGGAGTCGGGTACGCCCCGGGCTCAACCGGCCTGGCGTTCAGCGAGCTCGTCGGTGCCATCACTAGCGTCGCCGGGGTGCTCAACGTGTCGCTTACGCTCCCGACGGGCGACATATCGCTGGGAGGCACCTTCTTCCTGCTCGTGCTCGCGCAGGACGTTTGGAACGCGTCGGGAACCGGAACCCTAACCTTCACGCCCATCTGATGGCCTTCGTACTCTTCCAGAAGTTCATCGAGGGCATATCGCCGGCGATATTTAAGGGCGTCAACGGCCTGAACCTGGTCCAGTCGATCTTCAGGCTGCCGGGGAACCTCATCTCCGAGGCCGCTCGGCTGGCCACCAAGCTGCCCTGGACAAAGAGCCCGGAGCAGCCTCCAGACGCGCTCGACCTCGTCGGAGCAGAGCGACTTCTCGGAGCCATGCCGCTCGAGACCGCCGTCAGCTACCAGTCCAGGCTGGCCGACGCGTGGAACATCTGGCCCAAGGCGGGGAACCCGGCGACGATAGAGCAGGTTCTAGCGTCTGGCGGATACCCGCTAACCGTCATCGAGCGCCAGGACTGGCCGGCCCACCCTCCCGTACCTTACTGGTCGATCTTCTGGCTGGTGGACTACACCGGCAGTATCAAGGCCGAACCTCCCACAACGTACGGGGGAGGCGCTGTCTACGGCCAAGACGGCATATTCTGGGGCGCTACTGCGGCGCCAGGGTACCCGCTGACCGAGGTGCTCGCGTCGATATGCCTGGCGGTGAACCGTACTCGTCCGGCTCATGTCATCCTCGGGGACATCACCATCCCCGGGACAGCTCCTCTGTACGCCACGCCCGGGCTCACCTACGGCGGCGGAGCGCTCTACGGCGGCACTGCGCCAATCGTGATCAACTGCTGATAGGATAGGAACGAAGAATGCCCACAGCCATTATCCCGGTCTCCGTATTCGACACGGCAATACCGCTCCCGGACGATGGGGAGGCGGTGAACCGGGCCTCTCTGGTCCAGTTCGCTCAGCCGTCCGTTAACCGCTCCGAGTTCCTCAAGGATAAGGTCCAGAACACTAACCAGACGATCTTCCGGTCGGGCGCCGCCACGGCGTCCGCCATCGTCCTGGGAACGACCGATACGCTGGTGAACAGCTATGGTTCTCCGCTGGGCGGAGCCGCTGCCGGAGACCGGTTCACGATTCATTTTTCCGCTCGGGTCTCGATGCTCTCTGGCACGCCGGGCCTAACTTCGGTGACCGCTACCGCGTACCTCGACGGGGCTCTCCTTCCGGGCTTCGCGGAAGTGGAGATGGATGCGCTCTTTCAGGTCCGTACGCTGTCATGGGTCTGGTTCGCACAGCCTGGGGTCGTCAGCCCCACGCCATCGATCGACATATTCATGAAGCGCTCGACCGCGGTTAACGCCGTGAGCGCCCTTTCGCGCGGGGCGAGTGTGGTCATCGAGCGGCCGGTGGGTGCCATCCCGTGAGCTTCCTAGACGACCTCATCGGGTACCGAGACGTGCTCGGTAACCTCGTGCTTCTGCCGAGACGGAAGATTCTGCGATTCGTCGGCGCGACGGTCGCGGACGACCCGACCAACTCCGCCACGCTGATTACCGTCAGCGGAGCCGGAGGCGTCCCGGCTGGCGCGAATACGGAGGTACAGTTTAACAACTCCGGAGCGTTCGGCGCGTCCACTGACTTCGAGTGGGATGACGCCCTCTCGACCCTGTCGCTCGGCGACGGTGGCAGCGGGCGACTCAAGCTGTTCGCTCCCTCCGCTGCGTCGGCGATGTCGATCGCCACGGGTGGAGCAGGCGGGGACGAGATACCCGTCTATCAGATGGCGCAGACGGTCGTCGCTCGCCAGGCCAACGTCGCGATGTACGTGGGGAACCGGAACCCGAACGGAGCGATTTCTGCGACGCGCGGATCGATGTACATGCAGGGCGGCGCGTCTGGCGACACCTGGCTCAACATCGACGGAGCCACCGGGTGGACTTCTCTCGCTACGCCGGTCCCGGTATCCCAGTCCCGAACATTCGTCGTGGACTCCGCGGGGACGCCATCGACCACGGTATTCACCACGCTGGCCGGGGCGCTTACAGCCGCTAACGCGCTCGACGGCGTGACCACGATCCAGCAGATGACGACAGAGACGCCCACCGGGGCGCTCAATTTCACCGACGTCGAGTGGGTGGCTGGCGCTGCCTCTGTTCCCGTGGACCTGTCCGGAGCGTCGGCGGTGGGGCTTCCGCCTCGCCTCATCGGGTCGGGGCTCGAAATCATCTACACGAACGCCTCGCCGTTCTGGACGGTCGCCGGCGCACACTCGATGACGGTAGAAGGTTCGGCCGTACTCGGGACGCAGGTGTTCACCGTCGCGGGTCCGGGTCATCTGTTCGACGTCACGGCGACGGGATCTCTCGGCGTACTCTACCGCGCTGCCGTGTGCACTGGGAAGGTCCAGACCGTCGCCGCTGGCGGGTCCGTGCTGATGCTCGGCGAGGGCGGTCAGCTCCGCATGGACTTCGATGGCAACGGAGCGAGCTACATCATAGTCGCTGCCGACGGCTGCGTGCTCAACGCGAC
>Ga0114918_10003006_pt1 | contig 14936 bp, 17 predicted proteins | sample LantaG_FD_87015 | JGI IMG/M metagenome (GOLD analysis project Ga0114918, IMG submission 87015) | Deep subsurface microbial communities from Baltic Sea to uncover new lineages of life (NeLLi) - Landsort_02402 metaG | ecosystem: Environmental > Aquatic > Marine > Oceanic > Sediment | place...
GCTGTTCTTAGTAGCATCTTGCTCTCTCCAAAGAATTGTATTCGCTGCTTCCATCTTAGTGGGAACATTCCAAACTCTACAATCGAATCTTGGAAAGACATATACATTAGCCGACGCTTTCTCAGGAATATATGCTGGGATCATTCGCCCGAAAAGCCCAGTGGCATAGGCAGCCAGATTTCCCACCATTTTCTGAATGCGTCCATCATAGTAAATCTGACTCTTCTCAGTATCGCTGTAAAGAACGAGAGAAATTTCGTCAGACTGAGTGTAACCAATGAGGGCATTAGATTCCTTGACAAGGGCCTTTGTAACTTCCACCATAAGACGAGACATTCTCTCATCATAAGGGCGCTTTAGTCCCTCGGTGAAGGTGCTGAAGCACTTGCCGTCAAGCCTAATCATCACAGGAAGTCTAGGCATAAGCCGTCTTTGAGCTTCCCTAGCCTCATAGGCTTTCATTCGATTCCCGAATTGGTCACTTTTGTCACTCATTTTCTACCTCATTTATTGCGTCTGTGTTCAAATTCCATATGCACAGTCCGCTTATCTTTCAATTCCCGGAGTGCTTAGGAGAAATCCTGAAGGAAAATCCTCTTTCCCTTGGAGAGCCTAAAGTTATAACAGTCGCAAAGTGACTCAATATTGCGCTTGATGTCTTTCTGCACATAGAATTCTCCCTTAGACTTAACGCAACTAAGCAACCTTGCCTTGTCAACCTTTGAAGAATCCAACATCTTCATAATTGCGCCAACAAAATAAGTGTTCTTCCATTGCCCAGGTGTCGTGAGAAAATCAGCGAATTTTTCCAAATACCTAGCCATGCTTAACGACTTCTCATAATTAGGGATATTAATGAAGCCTTCCTTGACTTTGTTCATGTATGCCGAGCAAGGAAGTCCGCTTTTCCCTTCAAGAATCATAATAGCGGCTTTTACTCCCATTCCGGTTTCATCCATAAACTCTTTCGCTTTTTGATACTGCTCTCTGCCAGCATTTGCATAACGAGTGACATGATCAGTTGTGGCCCATCTCTTTGAGATTCCCTCAGTAAGAACATCCTCATGGAAATCATCCTCAGTGAATTTTCTATCATGGAACTCAATATAGGCACCGCTACCAATAGAAATGCAAGCATGAAAACGATGGTGTCCACGTTGAATTATCCCGTCACGATCAACAACGATAGGCCAACTTTCAGAATATCCTGAATGCATGATCTTCTTAGCAAGCTTCTTAACATGGCTTCCCTCTTCTGCCGACAGCCTATTCAATTCATTCTTCTGTAACATCCCCTTCACCTCATCGCCCTCAAGCCAATACATGGGTGGGCGAGGAATTGCTGCTTTCATCTCAAGTTGTCTCTTAAATGACATCGTACTCTCCTTTTTCTCTGTGAGTTTTTTAACTGACTCAGGCCATGCTACATCATCATTCCATAAATCAATAACTAGATAATACTTCCCATTCCCAGCCTTATGCTTTGAATGAATTTTTCCAATTGGATAGCGAATAGCTCCCTTTCTATTAGAACAACTATAAACAGCACCTATTTCCGAAAAAGTGTAACTTGTTCCATCCACTGACTGACAAACCTTACCTTCTCTAGGCAAATCCCAATCTGAAATCATTTCAGGTGGCCATGCAATGTCATCAACTTGTTTGAGACTTTTGCTGAATTCTCGTCCGACATGAGTCTTTAAAATCTTCATATTACTTGGGAGAGGTTTGAATCCATAGCGGGTGTCATACAAATGAGAATTCAGAAGAATTCGATCCGAGGCAGGATCGTATAGATTAAAACCCTTTTCTGTCACTCTTGTTACAAAAACAGTATAATTTCTTCCATTCCCATAATATATGTAGGGAAAATTGATTCTAAACTCACGGAAAACAGCTTCACTCTTCATGGCACCACCTATTTTTTGAATGATTCAACGAAACGAACTAATTGCCCCTCAAAATAGAATGTCCTATCTTCCTCATAAATATCCAAGCCCTTAACAGCTTTGTAGACTTGAAGCATGAGATAAGATGGAACACCCTTAATCTCCATTCTGCCCTCAGAATCATATTTCACATAGTAAGGATGATCCCCAATTCTTTCTAACCTAAATGGCTGAATATGTAGAGGCATTTTGCTCCAAGTCGCTAAATCAGAAAACATATCTGTAGGTAAGGAACCGCCCCTGAGAATAACCTCATCATCTGAAATAGTAATTATGCTATCAGAACAATCTCCGATTAGATATTCGGACTGCAATCTCATAATTATTTTGTTAATCCACCACTTCTGTATCCTCCTCTGCCTCTTAGGATTTAGCGAACCGAAAATGATTTGTCTAAACCTTTTGCTTCTGGTGAAATACATGTGAAAAGTAACATGCTGTAGCACTTCCACAAAATAGCTAGGACATCCAAACTGCTCAAACATCTGAGGAGAGAAAAACCTCATGGCATTGAAGTTCTTCTACTAAATCAATGGAAACAAAATCCTTTTCGCTGTTCTCAGGAGTATAAAGTTTTCCGCTTTGCGGATTAGGAGTTTCAATCTTGAACTGGTCGAAATTGGAAGAGGTAAAATCTGAATATTGCTCAGTACCAGAAATAGATGCGATAATTTCATTCTTAATAGACTCTCCCTTTTTGAAAAAGTCCTCTACGCTTTCGCATAATTGAAGCAGTTGGTTCAAACTATCCAAGGCGCTGATAGTGTCGAAATCTTCGTCAAAGAGATCAATGAAATAGTCAAAATATGGATCATGCACCATATTGAAAGGCAAAGAATAGTCTTTGACAAACCTTGCTCTAACACTATGATCACGAATAAAATTGCTTGTCATTTTTCTCTCCATAAGTAAAATTGATGATTCGATAGAACGATACATCAATAGCATTCGCTACCGGAGTGAGCCAACTATTATTTTTAGTTAAAGGATTTTATTAGAATACATGAAATATATAAACATAACCATAAGGAGATAACAACATGAAAAAACTAACTCGAATAATAGGCGCAATTCTTATTTGTCTTTGTTGCACATCATGCGTCACTCTATGGCCGTTTAATCAAACTGAGCCTATTGATAACCTCCGTAAAAACCTCACTGTAGCTCAGGAACGAGTGGAAACAAGTCATGTAGAACTAGAAGAATCTTCAGGGCAAATCAGAGATTCAGCCGAAGATATTCAAGACGATGCACAAGAAATAGAAAAAAGAATACCTGCTGACACGGACAAAGACATTAGAGCAAGATTAGGCGAAATTGAAAATAATGCAGAAGCTATTATAGGAGAAACAGATAACCTTGAAGGCATTGCATCTCGACTTCAAAGAGTGCGAAAAAATCTTGTAGAAGTTGAAGGGAGTACAGACGATGCTGTTAGTGCAAATAAAGACCTAGTAGAAAAAATACAACAACTTGAGGATGATAAACGAATTGCTCTTAGAAAAGCAATGAATTATCTAATCATCATAGCAATATTGCTTATCGCAATAAGTGCTGTGGGCGTTTTCCAAGGTAACTATAAAGCAATAGGTGGAATCATTGGAGGTGTCATTATTATCGTCGCCTCACTCGCAGTCAGCGTTCTCTACATGAAGCTGGCATGGATCGGACTGGTTGGTATCTTAGGAGTTGTTTTAATAGTTGGGTTTGGAATTTACCAGGGGATTTCCAACAAGAGAAACAGGACCAAAGACGAAAAGGCTCTAGAAGAAACTGTCCTAACGGTCGAAGCGCTTAAAACAAAACTGCCCGAAGATGCGAAGAAGGATTTCTTTGGCGATAATGCGTATCCGGGCAAAGCGGCCACTATTCAAAGTAAAGAAACAGAAGCGAAAGTTCTTACTATCAGAAGAAAATTAAAGGACGTGATATCGCCAACAATTCCTGGTAACTAAAAGGAAGTGGGGGAAGAAGTAAAGCTTCCCCATTTCCCTCTTCTCTTAATCAGTCAACTAAATCTGTCCACCAACCCTTTTCAGGTAGATCCTCTGGATTCCTTGAAGCTCTGTAGTCTGCTCTCTGAATTTCATTCTCAGTAAACAGCAAGCATCTCTCATTCTCTCCATCGGCATCCTCAACCCAGACAGCCATGTAACGATCTTTGGAATTAGAAAAAGCTTTTCTTTCTGTATTCCAAACAGGTATCAATCGACCAGCCTTAACTCCAACACTCTCTAGTAATTTCGCCATTGTTCAAATCTCCTTATATTATTAGATACTATCAATATTTTCAATTATGAGGAAACTTTTCCTCTTTCTGATATTATATGATATCAAAGACGTTCATTTCAGTCTCCTTTGATCATTGTTTCAAAATCTTTGGCAGAAAGCACTTTCACTCCAAGACTTGTTGCCTTGGCGAGCTTGCCTCCTGCTTTTTCTCCAGCCAAGAGATAATCGAGACTCTTCGATACGCTGCTAGATGCTTTTCCACCTAATGCTTCAATGAGCTTCTGAATCTCACCTCTCTCAGTGTACTCTTTCCCATTATACTCAAAAACCAGCTTGCCTGTAACGCAGATTTTTTCTCCGTTAAAAATTTGATCCAATTCCTCAGCTTCTTCCTCTTCCTCAAGGTCAATGTAGCTGAGCAATTCTGCAATTAATCCTGCCTTATCCTCAAAGCCATCATCAATATTGTCAGCGATAGTCGAACCGATTCCATCGATGTTATTAAGCGCAGAGGTAACACGCAAGATATTGGTGCTCCAATCAACCTTATCAACAATCAATTTGGAAACAGTTTTGCCAAGACCCTCAATGCCGAGAGAACGCAAGAACATTTCCTTGTCCTGATTCTTAGCATTACTAATAGCAGTAAGAATCTTCTCTGCCTTCCGCTTACCCATTCTATCTAGTGTCATTAAGTCAGCCTCAGTCAGACTATAGAAGTCAACAGGAGTTCTTACTAAGCAAGCATCATAAAGCTGATCGACCAACTTGTCACCAAGTCCATCCATATTTACAACAGGCTTAGATACATAGAACTTGAGATAACTTCTCTCCATACCAGGGCATTTTCCATTAGGGCAAATAAGATCAACATTCTTGTCGAAGTCCTTATAGAGTGTAGTTCCGCAAGATGGGCACTCAGTAGGCAATACAACATCGGCTCTCTTGTCGGCATCCAAATCTGAAACCATGGACAAGAAGTGAGGGATGACATCCCCGCTACGCTCAATCAAAATCTCTTCTCCATCTACGATATGATTGTCAACGATGAATTTCGCATTATGAAGAGTCACTCTTGCGCACTGAGCATCGGCCAATTCAATAGGTTCAATCAAACCGACAGGCTTAACTCTGCCAGTTCTACTAACAACCCACTCTTTTGCATTCAGGATTGTATTTCCGCTATCAGACTGGAATTTGTAAGCGATCTTGAATTTTGGGTGATGAGAAGTAAATCCTAACTGCCGTTGATAAGCCTTGTCATTGATTACAAAAACAATTCCATCAATGTCGAAGTCAAGTTCAGACCTTGCCTTAGTAATATCGGTGATATAATCTTCAAGCTTCCTAGTCGGCTTAACCCAAGGTGTCTTAAATCCCATAAACTCAAGAATCCCAAGCAAATCTCTCTCAGTAGGAAGCTTTTTACCTTCAATGATCAGATCATAAGCAAAGAAAGAAAGCTTTCTCTTAGCCGTCTCATAAGGGTTCTTCTGCTTGAGTGAACCAGAAGCGGCATTTCTTGCACTAGCAAACAACTGCTCCCCTGCTTTTTCTTTCTCCGCATTCAGTTCTTTGAAGACAGATTTCTTCATATAGACTTCGCCCCTCACCTCAAAGCGAGGAAGACTTCTAACCTTTTCAGGGAACATCGGCACGGCATCTTGGACAAACGAGAAGTTGTCAGTAATAACATCGCCTACTTTTCCGTTGCCCCTAGTATGCGCCTCAACCAACTTGCCATTCTCAAAAGTAGCACTACAAGCAAGACCATCAATCTTGAAAAGTCCGAGATAATCATTCTTGCCTAGAACTTTCTCCACCTCTTGCTGTGAGTAAGCCTTGCCAAGACTAAGCATTGCGCCGTAGCCTTCATCCACATAATTGATAGTGACAAATCCCTGAGGAGAAGGTTGAATCGCCGTCAACCTTGGGCAACCAGGCCACAATTGAGCAAGACGCCTCTTTACTCTGTCATACTCATAGTCAGACACAGTAGGAGCATTCAGCACGAAATATTCATAATCGTACTGCGTAATAAGCTTCTCAAGTGCCAATGCTTCATTCTTCGAATCAGACATGCTAAACCTCCATATTCGCAATAATGTCTTTAACCATCTTGCCATCGGTTGTCGAACCAAAATGTTTCATTACCAAGCCAACAGCTTGCATCTTGTTCCTCAGAGAACCGAAGTCTACGTTCTCTGTAATCCAATCAGCAATTTCTTCGGTAGTGACCTGCTGAGGAAGCAGAGACTCAACATACCGCAAAAAGGAAGAAGTTATTTCCCCCTTATATCCTAATGCCTCAGACTCCAATTTCTTAAGCTTCTTGAGCACTGCCAAAACTTCAGCATCGTCAGGATCTTTGCTACCCCTGCTCAATTCTCCAAGAATCAGCCTTACATTGTCTTTAAGCTCAATGTCTCCACTCTTCATGGATTCTTTGAGCGATAACCTAAGATTTTCATACATCGTGCTCATCTTCATCTCCTTACTTCTAATTAACGATACGGTTGTACTATTGGAGCAGGTTCGCAGGTAGCGGGAGTGTATACTTTTTTATCACAAGACGGCCATGATAATATATAAAGCAGTATGATGACAAAAAATATGGGGAAGAAAATACACCCTACTATGCATCCTTCCCTTTTGTCGTCATTTTGACTGTAATACTTCATCTCTCATTCTCTACCTGTTGAACCATAACATATGAGTGGCATTCGGCGGGATCAAATTACGCATTGAAGGTGATAAACACATGTTCCCATTCATCTTTCCATCTTTTACAGGGTGACCAAATCCGTCATAATCAATAAACCCACCGCAATCGCAACATGCCAAATATTCCTTCATTGGCATTAAATCTCCAATATCACTCAACTCATCTGGATATTCACCAGATACAGTAAACTCATAGTCATCAAGTTTTATACCACAAGCTCTACAAAGCATGAAACAGCCTTGTTCAAGCGGTCTGCGTGTCCAATTATATCGAGAGCATTGGCAGTCAACAAAGTAGGTTTTGAGTTTACTTTTGGGGTTCTCTGATGTCAAATTTATATCCATAACCACTTTTTCCTATACAGGCGTAAGAACTTTTTCCCTAATCCAATCTGGCACTTTTGCTTTTCTTCTATCGCATACTTCTATAAATCTTTTGATAATATCAATCTCCGATTCCGACACGGTTTCCAACAGACCCTCAAAAGGAGTGCCTTCTTCATAATAGCAATTTTTGTCAACTTCTCTTCTTATCTCATCACATTCTGGACAGACTTTATAATTGCCCCATTCTCCAGCCCAAAGCCCAGAATGAATATTGTAGGATTCTCCTATTTCAATAATTCCCCTACATTCGCAACATTTATGTTGTTTACGGGCTTTAACTGTTTTTACTTCATAGACTACTGGAATTTCGCACATATTGTTCCTCTTACTTCTTGAAAATGTCCGGCTATACGGACAGTATCAACCACTCCCAAGGCGTCCCAAGGGCGATACCTGTAAACATTCAGGTCAGTATTTGCACTTCATTGAGAGGTGTCTGGTTTAATCTTTTTATGGAGCGATTCCATCATACCAATCATATTCATCTTCACGAAGTTCTTTGCGCAAAATATTAAGATCTACGCCGAGCGCTTTCAGCATCTCTTCAATTGCCCACTGTTTGTGATGACCACCATCAGTCAGAAGACCAGAAACCCCATAGCAAATTGCTTTCTCTTTTCCCTCTGGCATTTTTTGCATTTCAGCATAACCTACATTGGTGAATTCGTACATTTTGTTCTCCTTCTCATTTTCTTCATCACATTCTCTAACTACATCTAAAATAGCTAACATCCAACCAACGTCAGGACGAGGCTTATCTGGATCTCTACGCTGAAGACGCTTCAACTCAGATAACATTTTCACAGCGATTTGTTCATCTTCCATTGCATACTTCTCCCATAAAATCATCTGTCACTGTATTGTCAGGCATGAAATAGATGTTATAGTCACCCTCTTCCAAGAAATAGATATCTGGGAAGGTTTCTCTCACTTTTTCAAACATGCCCTTGTCATCGAAGTTGCTAAGAGGCTTTATCGTAAATTGACAACCGCTTTCTTCCTGCCAATCAAGATATTCCTGTATGCCCTCAATCGTACTGAACTCAGTGACGACATGAACAACTCTCATCTTGGTGAAATTTACCAAGTAACGAAAATACTCTATGTCTTCAGATAAGAAATCCGAGGACACTACAACCCTATTTACTTTCTTCCAGAAATCATCGAGAAGAAAAGGCTGTCGTGAGTGCACATCAACAAGCAAGTTCAGTCGATTGCACATCTCAAAGAATTTATTCCACCAATCCTCATAGATGTCATAGCGGTAAAGACAATCTCCACCGCCAGAAACACTGACCTTACCCTTATCTTTATATAGAGTGAGAAAAGCTTCAAGCTTCTCCCAATCAGTATCAAGAGCAACGTCTTTCAGCCTATGCACTTTCCAGATGCAATACCAACAATCAGTTTGGCATCCGAAATTGGTGATTACTGAAATATTTAACTTTGATTTAGTATTATTTCCAAGGCATCCAGGACATTGTGTATTTAAAGTAGGTTCGTATTCCGCACCACAATCCATACAAATCCATGGATCTACCACAATATGTTTTGACTCTTTTATTTGGTCGAACTTCATAAATTTAGATATCCTTTTCCTGAAATATTTGAGCCAACTGCCCACAGCAAAGCCCGGCTTCTTCGCATTTTGCGATTGCATCGATAACAGTAGGAATTCCTTCTGCCTCAAATTCTCTACCTAATTTCTCCAACTCTTCGTAATTATTGTAGTTAGCTAAAGCCTTGAGATTATGGCTATCACCCTTAATCGTCCTGTTAAGAGGAATAAGTTTGACGGTGAACATATCGCCAGTCATTCCCATTTTCTTCAATTTTTTCACATCAACTTCAACGCCTTCCATGACAATGAAGTTCATGGTAACTGTTCGTTCAGTTATCTCCTGCTTTCTGACATAGGCAATTATGTCTTCAATTGTCATGACAGGGCTACCGCCAAATAGCTCCTGCCTTTTATCCTCGTCAGTGCTATTGCAACTAATCTGAAGATGCAAGAAACCATCATAACATCTTTCCTTAAAATCTATAACCGCATCTAACACTTTTTCAGGGGAGTGCAGACAATTAATCGGCAATATAGTGTTGAAACAGGGTAGCCATCTGAACTTCTTGTTCTTCTTTTTGCTAAGATACTTCAAATTCCCCATTGCGCCTAATACATTATCTAAATTATGAGCAGGCTCGCCCATTCTAGCAAATCCAATTTTTGCCTTATCGCACTGTTTTACATAGGGGAGACTCTTAAGAAGAAATTTAACTTGATCCTGAATCTCTTCTTGCGTAAGATTCCCCTTGAACGGCAAAGGAGATACATCGCAAAACTGGCAGGAATGAACACAACCTCGTTGTGTGGAGACAGTTAAAAGCAACTTCTCCTGATATGGCACCAAGTGTTTCCAAATAACATGCGGGTCCATTGAAGTCCGAACTTCTAAGTGCTGTTTGCTCCCAACTGCCACATCACGCATTTCCGTACATTCAATCTTGTAACCATCTTTTGTGGACAGCATGAATATTCTTCCACTTGGAAGATAAAAGGCATTTTCAAATTTAAGAGTGCTCATCATTAGCTTCTTTTAATGGCTGAAATCTGCCCCCATTCCAACATCTGCCCCTCCAGCATCATAATCGTCTCCAAAAGGGGAATGAGAATCATAGCGCATATGGCTGTTGCTACGTCTACGAGGTACTTTTGTAACTTGTTCGGGAGTGAACATCGGGAGACAATCTACATACTTAGCTTTAGAACCTTTAATTATCTTATATCCCAATGCACTCCATTCATCAAATGTTTTTAAATCATCCATAATATTCCATTATCCCCATACCAAGTCTTCTGGCCGACAGGCGCAAGTGTTACTTAAAAACTTTACAAAAACAAACTTATCATTCCATGACTTTAGAAATCCAGTTTCGCAATCTGCATGACTTCGGTCTCCTTCAGCATGGCCTGGGACATATGTTACTTTTTCCCAAATACTATCCTCAGTTAGTTCTTCTTTTTCAATTTGCATTTTATTCTCCTGACATTTAATTTAAGAAAAGGGACGCCCCGAAGAGCGTCCCTTGACCCAACTTACCTATCCATATGAATAAGCTCTTGATAGAGCGCTTCAATGGCCTTCTGATCAACAGAGTGAGGGATAGCAGAGGATTCCTTGAGCGCATCAAGTTCTGCCATCTCAGATTCCGTCCATTCCATCAATTGTTCATAAGAAAACTTTCCTGCTCGAATATCTCTGAGGACTTGAAGTTTTTCGCCCTCAAAACGAACAATAGGTTCTCCATTTTCAAGAATATTCTTTCCAGACCAAAGCAATCTCATACAATGGAGAAGATTTTTTGCGTCATAGTCAATTTCCCCAGCCTCTTGAGAACGATATCTAGCCTCATTCCGTTCTTTCTTCCAAGTCCAATAATTCTTCCAATCTTTCTTGGATTTCTCATATTCAGATCCGTTGTAAATCAGAATTCCACTGAATCTCTTCCATTCGTCATCGAACGGAATACTTTCTGTAACTAACTGCTGATGATCTCCACGGAAAACGCCCTTAGCTCTCTTTCCGTATGCGTAGAGACGATAGGCATTAGAAACATATTCAAGCCCGGCGATATTATATTCACTCAAATCTCCGAAACCCTCTAGTTCCTTGAGAGGAATTGGGCGAAATGGCTGAACTCCTTCACGCTCTAATTGGCCACGCAGATTAGCAAAATCGCTACAGCCAAATCCACTAATAGGAATAACTTTACAGAAATCCAATTTATCAGGACAAGTTTCGGGCTGAGGATTATTCACCCACTTATTCTGTCCCTTAGCTCTCTTAACTTGCGCAAACGCATAACCTGAGTGACTATGATATGCCTTCGTGCTGATAAACAGATGTCTGTTATCAATCACCTTCTGCATGATGGGATTGCACTCAAGAATGCAATCTTCAGGCAGATATAGAAGTTCAATCATATTCGGATTCGCCGTAGCAAGCAGTTCAAACATTCTTTTGAGACTATAGAAAGTAATATCATTGGTATTGTCGGAAACCTGCTGAACAGGCTCAGTCAGTCCAAGATACGCCTCATTTGGAAAAATGAATGCGCCTCTGATATCGGTATCACTTTCTGGGGTATTCGTCCCATATGCTTGAGATCCCGCAATTGCGCGAAAGATAATTGTATTTGATTTTTCTAATTGTTCAAGATTCATTGAATTCTCCATTCTTTATAAAGATTTACCCTATTATACTCTTTCAGTTCAGATACAAATCAACCATTTCTTTCCACTCCCCATTGTCGGGGAATGAAATTCTATATGATAAAGCATTCACATAGTTTCTGAGTGACAGCTTCAGACTTTTCTTCTTCGCATCCTCATACAGGTGCTGAAGAACCTCATATTTTTGATTAACATCCAATGATCCATTTCTGGGATTTATGTCATTAATCAGGTATAAGATTCTCTGCACGATTTGCTCAAGCGGAAAATTGAGATAGATCCTGCCGACACATCTATCTTTCACCGCCTCATCTATACTCTCTAACGACTTGTTGCTGATAAATATACATGAACCAGCAAAACTAAACTGATTCGGATATTTCTCGCCTTCATATTCGAGATAGGTTCTGCGCTTTTGCATCTCGCTCATACCAGCCGCATTAAACAAATCTCTATTACTCTTCTTGTAACTTATTACCCTATTCTTCTTGGTATTGATGGCATTTTTCAATATGTCTTCACAGTCGCTAGAAAGGACGCTATCAATATCATCAAACAGAATCAGCCCTGTTCTATTATCATACAGCGCCTTGTACAGACCTATTTTTGAAATATCTCCACCAATCAATGAATAATGAAACTGCGGGTCCACAAGCTTATATTGCTTTAATGTTCTCTCGACAACAAAAGTCTTTCCGATTCCTGCATCTCCACATATCAGAATTGCTTCTGCATTCCCACTCGCAACCATAGTCGTCAATTTAGGGATATGTCCGTCAAGCACTTCATTGATATCAATTGTATTGATTGTCATCATATTTGCTACAATTCCTCCTGCTATTTAAACCACTAAAGGTTCTATGCGTCATTACGTCATTCATGTAAGCTGAGAGCAGACTGTTCGGGAGTGAGGCTATGGTGCAGTTTCAATCTCATGTTCTTTGGCAGGGTCAGTGGCTGGTTTGCCAAAATATCTAACGGATCGGTAGACTATTGAAGCATATACTCTATTCATACCATCACGAATACATATATCTTTCAATTCAGAATCGGCTAAAATTCTGTCTTCAGGTTTCAATTTTTCTAATCTAATTAATTGATAGAGAGCATCGTGAACAAGCGATCCCCTCATAAAAGATTTCGTATCAAAAGTAGGACCAGATGGACCGTCCCACGCGTAGCCATTCTTAATTAGAAGGATTCCTTTACAGGAAAGATTGATATATTCAGTTTCTATATCTTCATCAGGAAGTATTCTTATCTGTATGGAAAAATCTTCTTTTAATTGGTATTTATAGCCTTTTTTATATGCGATCTTCTTGTTCGGCATTGCCCATACGTTTCTTGTCTTTTTTAATTCGACGGATCAGTTTATCAGTGTCCTTCTTAAGTTGAGGCATGAAGCGTTTCACTTCAGACCTAACTAGAGGGAAGTTAAAATGGTTGACATTTTCTAGCTTAGTCACCCATGAATGGAATTTGTCATAGTTCCCAGCGTAATATTCTGGAAACAATAAATGTGTTATCTCATGAACAGCTTCATGGAATAGGAAAACACTCAATCTGTTAATAGGAGTCTCGTCTTTGGTAATTGATTCTCTTTCATCCTCCATCTCTCCTGAACTTTTACCGGCGAGATAATCTTCAAAGAGGTCAGGCTTAACAATTGAAGCCACATACATAGGATTGATTGAAATAGTATCATAATTTCTTCCAATTTTTGGATTTCTTGGAGCATAAAGAGCAATCGCCTTGTCTGAATAGATCAGCCCTGGGATAAATTCTCTAACTTCTCCCCGAATGAATCCCTTTGAACCGTCTATAACTATTTTCAATACCTTCTGCCAAAGAACAGCGAGTGTAGAAGTTAAATCAATATCGTCATGAGCTACAGCATCAGAAACAAAATTCTTCTGCACTACAACCTCGCAAGGAGTTTCCAACATCTCTATGACATCATTAACAAAATCAGTAGTATCCATCTTGGATTTTTCTCTACTAAAAGCTTGAGCTACATTTGTCAACATCGCCTGTTGTCTACCACTCATTTCTGGATGAAGCGCTTCCGCCATTTCTTCAAGCACTTGAGATGCCTCTGAGCCTGAGACTTCTTCTTGTTCAAAAAGTGAAGCACTAGCAACTCCAACGCTCTCCATTCTTTCAATAAATCTACTCTGTCGCTCTCTCTGTTCCCAAACATCTTTTGGGGCAGTAGTGATAGGATTCTTGTCCTTATTATAGATGAAAATATCAAGACCCTCTTTGAAAATCTCATTGTCTGTAATGTCTTTGATGAGTTTTTCAAGTGTTTTTACTGCCTCATCTACTGTCTCCTTAACTGGAGAACGAAGATTCTCACGGCCTGGGTCCATAGGATAGTGAGGTTCATTCGGTCTAGTATTTGTCTTTATCTCACAAATTATATTGCATTGAGGGATATAGCTGTCTTCATATTGATATTGTCCGTTAAGACGAACATAAACTTTACCGTAATCACTGTCAGGAACCTTCATGACGTAAAAATCAACCTTGATGAATTGATCTTCTCCGTTTTCTCCTCTTACATTCCAAGAATAGCCTCCAACATTACTATCCGTTAAATCTTGCTGTTTGTCTTGGACTACATTTCTAGCCATATCTTCTTCCACGGCATTTGCGGCTATGGCATCTACAATGCCGTCGCCTGTAGCATCTACCTTATGTAGAGTGGAGAAATCAAAAATAGGTTCTACCAACTCATCATTAAGGTAAATATCAACATCGCCGGTAGCATATTTAGAACAAATGTCTTTGATTGAGGACATATAAAGAGAAGGGATGTGATACAGAGATAATTGCGTTCCCTCCCTCTTAATCTCAAGCCCAGGGTGCTGATATTGATTCTGTAATTTTGTACCCATATACATGTTCTTATGAAAAGAGCTTGAACCAATATCATTACTTTCAAGACTCCATCCTTCAGCAGGAGTTTCCTGAATAACAGCCTTAGCAATTCCAAATCCTCCAGTGCTATCTTGCTCTTCTTCTTTTCCACTCTGAAAATAGACATAGAAATTCTGCGAAAGAGTTTGCAGATCCATTCCCACTCCATTGTCAATAACGGTCATATCCATATAGGAACTATCCTGATACTCTTCCCCATAGAGACTAAAGTACAATTTTACTTGTGGTCTATGAGCAGGATCATTTCTACCTTTTTTAGTAGTAGCATCGACTGCGTTCTGCAAAACCTCTCTGATTACCTTCTTGGTTTGGTCAGAGTTATTTTTTGAAGAATAGATAGAGCCTTTCAGAAAGGACTCCATTCTTCGGGCATTGACCTCTTCAGCATAGGACACATCGGAGGCAAATTGACCTGAGGCTATCTGATTGAAAGTCTGAACTTGCTCTGGGGTAAAACTGGAAGACATTAA
>Ga0114918_10003007_pt1 | contig 14936 bp, 9 predicted proteins | sample LantaG_FD_87015 | JGI IMG/M metagenome (GOLD analysis project Ga0114918, IMG submission 87015) | Deep subsurface microbial communities from Baltic Sea to uncover new lineages of life (NeLLi) - Landsort_02402 metaG | ecosystem: Environmental > Aquatic > Marine > Oceanic > Sediment | place: Baltic...
AAGGTTAGCTTCGCTTTCCCAGCGGACTATCAAGGTTGTTCCTTTCGTTTCTTCTCAGATTGCTTATTTAACAGCTGATGAGGAGGATCAATATGCTGTCGCTCAAGCCAAAGTGTTTCTCAATGAGAGGAATGAATTTGTTGAGGACAAGGTTGAAGTCAAGAGGGGTAGTAAATATTTCAAGGAAATAGTGGACAAGGTAGACTTCATGGATATTTCCCCGAAGCAACTATTTAGTGTATCTGCTTGTCTTATCCCGTTTTTGGAGCATGATGATGCTAATCGGGCTTTAATGGGTTGCAATATGCAGCGTCAAGCTGTACCCCTGCTGCGTCCTGAGGCTCCTCTGGTAGCTACAGGTATGGAGAAGGAAGTGGCTAAATATAGCGGCCGACTTATATTTTCCCCTGTCGATGGCGTAGTAACCTCAGTAACCAGCTCCCAAATAGAAATCAAGGATGCGAAAGGTGAAAACCGCATTTATGAGTTGAGTAAGTTTGTTAGAACTAACCAGGGAACATGTATTGATCAATATCCCCTGATAAATAAAGGTGATAGAGTTAAGAAGGGACAGGTTCTGGCAAATAGCTCATCAATAGACAATGGAGAACTTGCCCTGGGGCAAAATGTTATCTGCGCCTTTATGAGCTGGCAGGGATATAACTTTGAGGATGCTATTATTATCAGTAAAAGGCTGGTCAAGGACGATATTTATACCTCTATCCATATTGAGAAGTATGAAATTAAGGCAGGTGATACTAAACTTGGCCCGGAGGAAATTACCAGGGATATACCTGGTGTAAGTGAGGAAGCGCTAAGTGACCTTGATGAACGGGGTGTAATACGCATTGGTGCCGAAGTACGGGCTAACGACATTCTAGTAGGGAAGATTACTCCTAAGGGTGAGGCGGAGCTTTCGGCGGAGGAAAAATTGTTACGAGCTATTTTCGGCGAGAAGACGCGTGATGTGAAGGATAACTCTCTTAGAGTGCCGCCTGGGGAGTGGGGGAGAGTGATTGACGTTAGAGTCTTCTCTCGTAGTGAGCATGATGAATTGCCGGCAGGGGTTAATGAGATTGTACATGTATGGGTGGCTCAAAAGCGCAAGATCTCAGTCGGTGACAAAATGTCAGGCAGGCATGGTAATAAAGGAGTCGTCTCCATCATAGTGCCTGAGGAAGACATGCCCTATTTACCTGATGGCACACCTGTGGATATTATTCTTAATCCGCTGGGCGTTCCATCCCGTATGAATATTGGGCAAGTTTTTGAGGCTCATTTGGGTTGGGCGGCTCGCATATTGGGCTTTAGAGCCATTAATCCCATATTTGATGGAGCTAGTATTGTGGCGATTGAGGATGCTCTAGCTAGGGTCTGGATAGCCTGGAGAGCAGGTGCCGTTAGTCTTGATTTGAAGGATACAAGCGTAGCAGCTAATCACGAAAAAATTAAATCATGGCTTGCTGATCAGGGCTTTGGTGCTAAGGAAATAGAGGAAATAATGGATGAAGGATGTCTAGGAAGGGCTAAAAGAGCTTCCCTATGTTTGTGGCTTGGGGAGCTGGGTGTGGATACGCAGGGACTAACTGATGAAGAGGTGGAGCAGGCAGCGCGAAGAGTTTATAAAGAGCGAAGGCTTTACCCACCCACTTTTGGCAAGGTGGAGCTTCGGGATGGAAGAACTGGTAAACCCTTTGATCAACCGGTAACTGTTGGTAGTGTCTACATGATGAAGCTAATACATCTTGTGGAAGATAAGGTACATGCTCGTTCTACCGGTCCATACTCGCTTATCACACAACAGCCTCTGGGTGGGAAGGCTCAATTTGGTGGTCAACGTTTCGGTGAGATGGAGGTATGGGCCTTGGAAGGCTATGGTGCAGCACATACGCTTCAGGAAATGCTCACTGTGAAGTCAGATGATGTGGTAGGGCGAGCTAAAGCCTACGAGGCTATTCTTAAAGGTGAAGAAATACACCAATATGGTGTCCCTGAAGCCTGTAAAGTCTTGTTTATGGAACTACGGAGCTTGGGGCTTGCTGTCGAGTTGCTTACTGAGGATGAGGAGAAAATAAATTTCTTTGCCGATGTAAAACCAAAGTTTAAAGCTAGACTATAGAATGAGGTGATAAATAGGGATGGCTCAGTTTAACGATCTAAATGCTATTAGAATAAGCCTTGCTTCACCAGAGCAAATCAGAAGTTGGTCTCACGGTGAGGTCACTAAAGCGGAGACGATAAATTATCGTACTTTGAAGCCAGAAAGGGACGGGCTATTCTGCGAGAGAATTTTTGGCCCAACCAAGGATTTTGAGTGTCATTGTGGCAAATATAAAAAGGTGCGTTATAAAGGCGTTGTTTGTGATAAATGTGGAGTTGAGGTAGCTCATTCCAGCGTGCGTAGAGAGCGTATGGGACACATCGAGTTAGCTGCCCCTGTTACTCATATTTGGTTTGTGAAATCAGTACCCAGTCGGCTCGGACTTCTTCTGGATCTTGCTCCACGGAAGTTGGAGTCGGTCATTTATTTCGCTAGATACATAGTTATCTCAGTAGATGGAGAAGCTTGTCGGGAGAAGATTCAGCAGGTTGAAGAAGAAATAGCTCAAAGGATTGCTGAGGAGGAGGAACGCGTAAACAGGGAAGTTGAGGAATTACAGGGCAAAGTAGCAGGTGAGGTTGGGGAGGAGTCTGTAATGAAGGAAGTAAATCGATTACGTGCGGTATTTGTAGAGAAAAAGGCCGAGCTGGGACAAGAGTTGATGGCAAGAAAAGCGGAGATAGAAGATATTAAGCCATTGAAGATAATTAATGAGGAGGAATATCGGGACCTCAAGGGTAAATATGGTGATATTTTTGAAGCTGGTATGGGAGCTGAAGCTCTCTTGGAAATCCTAAGGAAAATTGATATAGAGAAGTTGTATCAGGATCTTATAGGAGATATAGGCACTGCCTCTGGACAACAACACGAGAAAATTAGCAAAAGGTTACGATTAGTTGAGGCTTTCAGGCATAGCGGGAATAAACCGGAATGGATGATTTTAACTGTGCTTCCTGTGTTACCTCCAGCGCTTCGTCCTGTAGTCCAGCTAAACGGTGGCCGTTTCGTTATCAGCGACCTTAACGACCTTTATAGGCGTGTTATCAATCGTAACAACCGCCTCCGCCGACTTATAGGTTTAGGTGCACCTCAGGCTATTATTCGTAATGAAAAGCGCATGTTACAAGAGGCTGTTGATGCCCTTGTTGATAATGGGCGTAGAGGGCATGCGGTTACCACAGGCAATAATCATACATTAAAATCTCTTTCAGCTATGTTAAGGGGGAAGCAGGGACGGTTTCGGCAAAATCTTTTAGGTAAACGAGTAGATTACAGTGGGCGCTCGGTCATTGTTGTTGGTCCCAAACTTAAACTTCACCAATGTGGTTTGCCGCGGCATGTAGCCTTGGAGTTATTCAAGCCTTTTGTCATACATAAGCTTCTAAAGATGGGATATACCAGTAATGTAAAGATTGCCAGGCGTCAAGTGGAGAAAGCCAGGCCCGAGGTCTGGGATTTACTTAACGAGGTGGTTAAGGAAAGGTTTGTGTTGCTCAATCGTGCCCCTACGTTACATCGCCTGAGTATTCAGGCTTTTAAGCCTGTTTTAATTGATGGGGACGCGTTCCAAATTCATCCTCTGGTTTGTGCTGCCTTTAACGCTGACTTTGATGGTGATCAGATGGCAGTCCATGTTCCGTTGTCCAAAGAAGCAGTAAGGGAAGCTAGGGAGCATATGCTTAGTGTTTATAATATGCTGTTACCAAGCTGTGGTGAGCCAGTCATGTTACCCAGTCTGGATATGGTTCTTGGTTGCTATTATCTAACAATTACTAAGGCTGGGGCCAGGGGAGAGGGGAAAACCTTTAGCGATTTTGATGCGGCTAAGCTGGCTTATGAATTGGGTATAATTGAGCTTGGTGCGGAGATTGAGGTACGGGATATAGATGAGCAGGGAAAACGGATAAAGACTACTGTAGGACGGATTTTATTTAACGATGTTCTGCCCCCAGAGCTCGGCTTTTACAACAACGTGGTAAACAAAACTGCCTTAAGATCGCTGGTGTCTAATTGTATTCGCTTGTTGGGGAATGAAGCTACTGCTGCTGTTCTTGATAACCTTAAGCAGTTAGGTTTCGAATATGCTACAAAGTCAGGGATTTCTATCGCTTTGAATGATATTGAGGAACCCCCCGGGAAAACTGAGCTTCTTAAAGAGGCTGAAAGGCAGGTTAAAACTGCTGAAGACCAATTTAACCGGGGCTTTATCACTGAGGATGAGCGTTATGAAAGCACAGTTCAAATATGGATGGAAGCCTCGGATAAAATTGCTGAGGATATAACTCAATCCTTAGACCGCTACGGTGGTGTATATATGATGGCTACGTCAGGGGCAAAGGGTAATATCTCCCAGATTGCACAGATGGCAGGAATGCGGGGTTTGATGACTGACCCGTCTGGGAAGATTATAGACTTCCCTATAACAGCAAGCTTTCGTGATGGGCTGTCACCTATGGAATATTTTATCTCCACTCATGGTGCGCGCAAAGGATTAGCGGACACTGCCTTAAGAACGTCAGATAGTGGCTATCTTACTCGACGACTGGCAGATGTGGCCCAAGATAATATTATAGCTGAAGTGGATTGCGGAACCACCGATGGGGTTTGGGTATCAGGAGAGAGTAAAGGCGGCTCGTTACCACCGTTTCAGGAGAGAATTATTGGCTATTTGGCAGCGAGTGAAATTGCTGACCCAGGTACGGGCGAGGTTATTGTTGCACGCAATGAAGAAATTGACGAGGAGAAAGCGGAACGAATTATTGAGGCTGGCATCGATCGAGTGTACGTGAGGTCACCTCTCAGCTGCCACGCTCGGTTTGGAATGTGTCAGTATTGCTATGGTAGGGATTTATCTAGAAGACAACTAGTGAACATTGGTACCGCTGCAGGCATTATTGCCGCTCAGAGCATTGGCGAACCAGGCACTCAGCTCACTTTGCGCACTTTCCATACAGGGGGTGTTGTCGGCACTGATATCACCAGTGGGTTGCCTCGAGTAGAGGAGCTTTTTGAGGCTAGATTGCCAAAGGGGAATGCTGTTGTTTCTGAGATTGATGGTACTGTCGAGTTGCTCGATGAGGATGGGGTTAATATAGTAAAAGTTACCAGTTCTGAGTTTTATTTAGATGAATATGGGCTGCCGCCAGGAGTGGAGGTGGTGGTAAATAATGGACAATTAGTTGATGCTGGCACCATTCTGCTACGTTCTTCCTCTTCTTCAGGGGAACCTGAAGGTCAGTTGCCAGCAAAGGCTGAGGAACAACCTGTAGTAGCCAGGATTGCTGGCCAGGTTGTCATTGAAGATAGTCATTTGTACGTTAAATATGAGGATAGAGATGAAAGGGAGTATGTGATTCCACGTGGCACACGTTTGCTCGTTAAGTCGGGAGATGTGGTTAAAGCGGGTGATCAACTTACTGAGGGAGTCATCGACCCGCACAAAATATTGCGAATTGTGGGGAAAGAGGCGACGCAGCAATACATAATTGATGAAGTACAAAAAGTGTATCGCTCTCAGGGGGTTAGCATACATGATAAGCATATTTCCGTCATTGTTCGTCAGATGCTAAGCGGAGTGGTAATTATATCGTCGGGCGACACAGAGCTCTTGCCAGGCGAATTAATCGACCGCTTTGATTATGAAGATGTGAATGCCAGAGTATTGGCTGAGGGAGGTGAACCGGCAACAGCGCAGTCCGTTATTTTAGGCATAACTAGAGCCAGTTTAGGCAAGGATAGCTGGTTGGCTGCTGCTTCTTTTCAGGAGACCAGCCGTGTTCTCACCGATGCGGCAACGAAAGGCAAGATAGATAAGCTCCGTGGACTTAAGGAGAACATTATTCTTGGCAGGCTCATCCCTGCTCGGGTGTTGGTTGATGAGGAAAGTGAACCTGTGAGTCCTCAGTTAGATGCCTCGCTTGCCCCTCCAGCAATAGAGTGAAAATAGTATGTGAGATACCAGAGGGAGGCCATCGCGTTCTATGTCTGATAAGGGAAGAGTGGTGAATAATATCTCCTTGCCTGACGAGGGACGTGTTGTTTCAGGCAAACTGGCTGTTGAGGATATTTCTGGTGACTTAACTCTTCGCCCTAAGCGTCTAAGCGAGTTTGTTGGACAGGAAAGGGTTAAAGAGAACCTGCATATAGCTATTGCGGCCGCTCAGGGGAGGCAGGAGCCTCTGGATCATGTTCTACTTTATGGCTCTCCCGGCTTAGGAAAGACTACGCTTGCTTACATAATCGCTGCTGAAATGGGAGTCAATATTAAAATCAGCTCAGGGCCAGCAATAGAACGCCCCGGGGATTTGGCAGCCATTCTTACCAACCTGCGTGAGTGGGATATCTTTTTTATTGATGAGATTCATCGGCTTAGTCGTACAGTAGAGGAAAAACTCTATCCGGCAATGGAGGATTTCGTTTTTGACATATTTCTGGGTAAAGGTCCAGCAGCCAGGAGTTTGAGATTGAATTTACCCCATTTCACCTTAATTGGGGCTACCACTCGCTTTGCTTTATTGAGCCCGCCGCTTCGCGATAGATTCGGAGCGACATATCACCTTGACTTCTATAATGAGACAGCCATAAAGATGATATTAAAGCGGTCTTCAGCCATTCTCAATGTAGTAGTGGATGAGGGTGGACTTGCCCAGATTGCTCAGCGTGCCCGAGGCACACCGCGAGTAGCTAATCGCCTGTTAAAACGGCTGCGTGATTATGCTCAGGTCATGGAAAACGGAGTGGTCACTGAGGAAGTAGCGCTGAAGGGGCTTTCCAAGCTTGAATTGGACTCAGTGGGTTTAGATGAGGTAGATCGCAAGGTGCTCCATACGATAATTGATAAATTTGATGGTGGGCCTGTTGGCCTGGATACTATCGCTGCCTCTATTAGCGAGGATGCTGATACTATTATGGATGTTTATGAGCCTTATCTGCTTCAGCTAGGCTTTTTGGAGCGCACACCTCGTGGCAGAGCAGCTACAAGGCTGGCTTATGAACATCTGGGTTTGACTTACAGAAAGGCCTGTCAACCTCAGATAGGCCTGTGAAACCGCGAGCAGGCTTCAATTTCGTAGTTTGAGGTGTCCCCCGTTTTGTGCATGTTGCTGTGACCTGGTTTGCAACCAGACTGGGCTGGCGAGGGTGAATAAGGAGAGTATTAATATCAGCCAACCCCAGAAGCCAATATTTCCTCTATTTACTCCAGCCACTAAAACCAGAATTATACTCGGTGGAATTAACAATATAGCCGCCTTGCACCAGCGCTGTTTTACACGTGTGAATGCCAAGGTTGCCACAGCCAGAACAAGGAAGCTGCCGACTATCCATGGGATAGCTGGCTGCGACCGTGCTAATAGTGTGTTGCCTGGCAAGAAACCGTTTATGCCCAGGGCTAGTGACCAACTGGATACCACGGGAAGAGGGGCTAGCATCAGCGAAACATAAAGCCAATCACGGCTTATGGTTTGTTTCATTATGTAGGCCAGCGCAAATAGAGCTAAGGGAAGGTAAGCAAGTACTGCTAGCCAAATCCAACCTTCGGGTAAGTAGAGCAATAGAAAGCCAGTAATTATCACTGGTAGTAGATAATATCCTAGCCAGGGGAAGAACCACGTCGGTTTATTATGACACCATCCATAAATTACGATACAGGTGACCAATGCTAATATGCTTGATAAGGAGATGATGTTTTGCCAGTGGTATGAGGCGAAAAGCAAGGCAACCAATAAATGAGGCAAGGCAGACAAGAATGCCTCCTGCCATGTACTCTGGCTATGGATTTCATAGATTTGTTTAGCGATTAATTGAGGAGGCCCCAGAGCCTGTGTAGAAATTTTGACTGCCTCCTCCTCACTGACCCCTTGTTCCGTCAGCTCTTGGCGCTTGTCCTCCAGGTGCGTGAGAAGTTCGCGGGACACACTTGCCTTAACTGCGGAATCAATCTTAAGACAAGCTTTAAAACTGTCGAGATAGTCGCTTATTCTGTTTGTCATAGCAGCGCTAAATTGTTTCTGGTTGCGTTACCAATCTAATTGCTGTAAGAAAGTCCTGCCAGTCGGCTAACCTTTTAGCTAAAACTTGCTGCCCCCTTTTAGTTATATAGTAATACCGTCTTTGCTGCCCGCTGGCTAGCGTTTGCCATCTGCCCTTAATAAGGCCGTCTTTCTCCATGCGGTGAAGAGCGGGGTACAAGGTCCCTTCTTTGAAGCGGAAGTATCCGTTGCTCTGTCTCTCCAGTTCCTTTATGATTTGGTAACCATATGTGGGTTGTCGATTGATTAAGCAAAGAAGCAAACAATCAGTATTACCTTTAAGTAACTCACGCTCGTAATCCATTATCCCGTTCCCCTCATTTACATCCTGTGGCTTACTTCCTAAAGTAGCATAGGGTGCCTAATCTGTCAATCAGTAACTCAAAACCTTAAGCCACCCGAACTTTGCTATTGTTCAGGATTTTTGAGAAGCGTTGCTGTCGGTGCTAAAATTGAGGTTGCCATGGCGGATGCTATATTCATCAAAGGTGCCAGGGAACATAATCTTAAAAACATAGATGTTGTTATCCCCAGAGACAAGCTGGTGGTTATCACGGGTGTTTCCGGTTCAGGCAAGAGTTCCTTGGCCTTCGATACCATATACGCTGAGGGGCAACGACGCTATGTAGAATCCCTTTCCGCCTATGCCAGGCAATTCCTGGGGCGGATGCAAAAGCCGGACGTTGATTATATTGAAGGCCTTAGTCCTGCCATCTCTATTGACCAAAAAGGGCCATCGCATAATCCACGTTCCACGGTGGGCACTGTAACCGAAATTTATGATTACTTGCGTCTTCTGTTTGCCCGGATTGGTCACCCGCATTGTCCCAAATGTGGACGAGAAATTTCCCGCCAGACGGTGCAGCAAATCGTGGATACCGTTCAGGAAATACCCGAGGGGAAGCGAATTATGGTCCTGGCACCCCTAGTTAGAGACCGTAAAGGCGAACATCAGGCTATATTTCAGGATTTACGAAGGGCAGGGTTTGTCAGGGTTCGAATTGATGGGAAAATTTATGACCTCTCACAGGAATTTAACCTGGATAAAAATAAAAAGCACACCATAGAAGCGGTGGTTGACCGGCTGCAAATAACTCCTGTCATTGCGGGTGAAACGAAGCAATCCGATGCCGCCAGGCTTGCTGATTCCATTGAGACAGCGTTAAAACTCGGGTCAGGCGTGGTGCTCATTTCCATACTTGATGGGCAGGAGTTGCTTTTCTCGGAGCATTTTGCCTGCGTATATTGTGGCATTAGCCTGGAAGAAATCTCCCCCAGGACATTTAGTTTCAATAGCCCTCACGGTGCCTGTCCTGCCTGCACTGGACTGGGATGCAAATTAGAAATCGACCCCAATCTGGTTATCCCTGATAGAGCACTTAGCTTAGCTGAAGGAGCTATTCAACCCTGGGTGCGTAATGGTGCCATGAGTACCTGGTACAGCAGCATACTTCTATCCCTGAGTCGCCGCTATGGTTTTTCTCTATCCACACCTATCAATAAGCTGACTGAGAGGCAAGTCCAGTTAATCCTCTATGGCAATGGTGGAGAGATGCTTCCTGCCACATATGAAGACCGCTATGGCAGAATGCGCCAGTACTACACAAACTTTGAGGGTGTGATACCGCATCTAGAGCGCCGCTATCGTGAGACTGATTCCGACAATGTTAGAGCTGATATCGGCAGGTATATGTCGTCCAATCCCTGCCCTGTGTGTCAGGGGAAAAGGCTCAAACCAGAGTCTTTAGCCATCACCATTGGCAGCAAAAACATTATAGACATTGCTGCCTTATCTGTTATGCAGGCTCTAGAGTGGGTGGAAGGGTTAAGCAGCCAGATTAACCCCCGTGAGCTTACTATAGCTAATCAAATTATCAGGGAGATTCAGGCCCGCCTGGGATTCCTTAGAGATATAGGTCTGGGCTATCTAACCATAGACCGCCCTTCTGCAACCCTGAGTGGTGGAGAGGCACAGAGAATCCATCTAGCTACCCAGATTGGCAGCGGGCTCACTGGAGTTCTTTATATTTGCGATGAACCCACAGTGGGTTTGCATCCCGCTGATGGCTTTCGCCTTATAACCACACTGAAACAACTCAGGGATCTGGGCAACACCATAATCATTGTGGAGCACGATGAAGCTATGATGAGGGCTGCGGATTATATTGTTGATATGGGGCCTGGGGCTGGTAAGTGGGGAGGTGAGGTTGTAGCCACAGGGACGCTGCGGGATATTATGGGTTGCACTGAGTCAATAACCGGGCAATATCTTAGTGGGGCAAAGCAGATACCCTGGCTGAAGCAGCGTCGCCCTGGCTCAGGGAAGGAGCTGATTATAGAGGGGGCCAGGGAGAACAACCTGAAGAGTATTAGTGTTGGCATTCCTCTAGGCAAGTTTGTTTGTGTTACTGGAGTTTCTGGCAGTGGTAAAAGCTCTCTCATTAATGAAGTCCTGTACAAAAATCTGGCAAGGCTTTTCTATCGAGCAAAAGAGAGGCCTGGCAAATGTGATGCCATTATTGGCACTGAGCATATTGACAAGGTGGTTAATATTGACCAGTCGCCTATTGGACGCACCCCACGAAGTAATTCTGCCACTTATACCGGAACATTTACCCCTATCCGTGAACTTTTCGCTCAGGTTCCCGAAGCCAGGGTGCGTGGCTACCCTCCGGGGCGATTCTCCTTCAATGTAAAGGGGGGCCGCTGTGAGGCCTGTCAGGGAGCGGGCTACGTTCAAATAGAGATGCAATTTTTGCCTGACGTTACCGTTCCTTGCGAGGTGTGTAAGGGGAAACGCTACAATCGTGAGGCGTTGGAGATTCGTTTTAAAGGCAAGAATATCGCTGAAATTCTGGATATGACAGTGGATGAAGCTCTAGTTTTCTTTGACCATTTCCCTAGGGTCAAGAGCAAACTGGAGACGCTCAGGGATGTTGGCCTGGGATATATTTGCCTGGGGCAGCCGGCACCTACACTTTCTGGCGGCGAAGCGCAGCGGGTAAAGCTGTCCAGTGAGTTGTCCCGACGCTCTACAGGCAAAACACTCTATATACTGGATGAGCCCACTACTGGTCTTTCCTTTCCGGATATTGCCTGCCTGTTGCAGGTGCTGCAGTGCCTAGTAGATTATGGAAATACAGTAATCGTTATTGAGCACCATCTTGACGTAATAAAAAACGCTGATTGGGTTATTGATCTTGGCCCCGGGGCTGGTGATGAAGGCGGATATATTATGGCTAAAGGGACCCCAGAGGAGATAGCACAAAATAGTAGCTCTTCCACTGGACGGTATTTATGTAGTATATTATTGGAAAGAGAACCTTCCTTTTGTTCCTCTCTTGCAAGGAAAGGAAGCTCTAATACATGAGAGGTCAGGTGAGGGTGGTAAAAGTATAGAGGGCTCTTATTATGAGCATAAAGTTGAATAGAGAAGAAGTAATGGACTCCATCCGAGCCAATGTTGAGGATAAAAACATGGTGAAGCATATGTTGGCCACCGAGGCTATCATGCGTGCGCTGGCTAAGAAATTGGGGGAAGATGAAGATGAATGGGGATTTACCGGTCTCCTTCACGATATAGATGTAGAGTTAGTTGGAGATGATGCCAGTAGTCACAGCAAATTGGGAGCTGATATAGCGCAAGAGCTTGGGGCCAGTGAAAAAATGGGCCATGCCATCTTGTGCCACAATGAAGTCCATGGCATTCCCCGGGAAACGAAGTTAGAGAAAGCCCTCTTTTGTGCTGACCCCCTGAGTGGTCTTATTACTGCTGCTGCTTTAGTTCGCCCTGATAAATTGAGTGGGTTGACCACCAAATCGGTGCTGAAGCGATTCAAAGAAGAAGGGTTTGCTACTGAAGTTAGCCGTGAGCGGGTGGCTCAGTGCCGGCAAATAGGTCTGGAGCTGGAGGAGTTCGTCACTTTAGGCATTAAAGCGATGAAGGGCATCGCTCCAGAATTAGAGTTGTAGCAAATAAGAGGATTGCCTCGTAGGTTCGGGGCTAGAACAGCTACAGAACTTCCAGGGCCCTGACAACATCATTAAAATCATCAAAGGACTTACATTCGAGGTTGTTCTTTTTACAATAAGACAGCAGTTCACCTCTGGCGAAGACCTGGTTAGCATATTTCGCCGGGGCAATATCAGAGTCGCCATTGCCAGCATATATCACCCTGTAGCCTTGCCTCAGAAACAACTTGATATATGCCTGCTTCAAGCCATCGTCTAACTGCTTGCCATCTGGCCCTATGTATTGTACTTTGATGCCTTCAGGATGGAACTGAGTCTGTGCTGCATGTACCTCGATGTTTTCCAGGCCGATTTCCTTCAGTATTGCCTTTATGTAGAAATCCAGCCCATTACTCACAATGACCAGCTTGAAGTCTCTCCTGGAGCAATGGGCTACCAGCTCATGGAAGCCCGGGCGTATCTTGACCCGTCCCTTTAAGGCTTCCAGCAGGGCAGGCTTATCAGCCTTGACCAGGGCAAAGGCTCTGGTATTGAACTGGCCCACGGATATTCTGCGCTCCTTATAGTCTCGCAGCAATTGGCGCCAGTCTCCGTGGGCAAAGATGTCCAGAAGAACAAAGCTGGCATCATCTTCGGTAATGGTGCCATCAAAGTCGCATTGAGCCAGGGTTTTCATTGACTGAGAAGAGAGATTAGCATCTTTTGTCTGATGCTTGCAAATACGACTTGGCTTAAGTTAGGCTTATAACACTGAATAAGATATAGATAACTTTTGAGGAGAAGAATTCTATGAATGCTTTTTATGTCATTGTGTTACTCTGGGTGGGGCGAGTCATAATCTGGACATTTATATGTGCCTTGTTGGCCTGGCTGGGAATCAGGGTGCTCGATGCGCTGACGCCGGGCGTTCATGAGCGGCAGAGAATAGGGGAAAACCCTGTTTCAGTGGGCTTGTTTATGGCTGGTTTCTTAATTTTGGTGGCATTAGTTATCCATGGGGTGGTAACCGGACCTGTTGTGGTCGGTGCTGGGGTTATAGGAAGTCTGATTGATCCCAGAAGGTTGGGCTTGATAGCCATCAGTTTTTTCATCAGCCTTCTTTTAGGCATAGCCTTACTTCGTATTATAGATAAACTGACGCCTAAAATACCTTTTGGCAGCGTTGAGAGTAATTCTGTTGCAGTGGGGATATATGTTTTTGGTTATCTGATTTTCTTTGGTTTGATACTCCATGGTGCCCTGATTATGCCTTTATGATTAGCTATGTCCAGATACCTGAGGGTCATTTTGTTTTCGGCGGCAATCTTGCTGGTAATAATGCCTGCCTATGCGCTGGCGGTATCGTCAACGAATTTCTATGAAGATGGTGGCGAGATTTTTGATGATTGGGACATATGCCGCACCAACGCTGTTGGCAAGGATGGCTTTTTCCAGGTTTATTCTGAAACGGAATTTTGTCCTATCATAGCCGGCGAGAGTCTGGGGGGGAATGCTGACAGGGCTTATCGAATTGGCCAGCAACTTGCCAGGGATTACCCGGATATTCATCAAAGAGCGGAGAAGATTTTTACCTTCGCCCGTGACAAGGTTAGATATACCTCAGATGCCGACCAGTTTGATTTTCAGGAGTTTGCCCAGAATGCCGATGAGGTGGCAGGTGCTATTGAGGATGAGGGCTTAGCGTATGGCGATTGCGAGGACTATGCTGTTCTGCTGGCTGTCATATATAAAGGGGCCGGCTTCCGTTCCGCTATAGTGCTAACGCCTGACCACACTGCCGCGCTGGTATATCTACCAGGATACAAGAAAGCTAATCACACTTTGTCTGTCAATGGCGAGACTGGTTGGGTGTGGGCTGAGGCTACCGGTGGCAATAACCCTCTGGGCTGGATGCCAGAAAGGTATATAGGAAAGGAGCTAGGGGTGTATGAAGTTGAAGACGAGGCTATAAGTGCGGTGGAGCCGACTGATAAAACCCCTGTCACTGTTACTAAAGGTGGCGGCAGCACTGGAATTCGCATATCTCCCTTCTTCGGTGTGATTGCCATGATGTGGCTGCTTTCCCTGTTTCGCAGGCGGAGGTGAAGTCAGTCTGGTGCTTCGACTGATTTAATTCGTCGTTGAGTAGTGAGCTATCATTTAATATAATAAGGAATAGTTCAACAGCTGAGGATTAAATATTAGCAAGGAGGCAGGAAATTTGATTATTGGAGTCCCCAAAGAAATTAAGAATAATGAATATCGGGTAGCGATGGTTCCCTCTGGGGCGCGGGCTCTGGTTGAAAATGGCCATAAGGTGCTGGTAGAAAGGTCTGCTGGTGTGGGCAGCGGTATATCAGACGAGGAATATCGACAGGTTGGAGCAGAGGTAAGGCAGGCTGCTAAAGCTGTATTTGAAAAAGCTGAAATGATTGTGAAGGTGAAAGAGCCGCTTCCTGAAGAATATGAGTTACTGCATGAAGAACAGATATTATTCACCTATTTACATCTCGCCTCTGCCTTGCAACTGACCAAGGCACTGCTGGCACAGAAGGTGATTGGTATCGCGTATGAGACAGTTCAGTTGGCGGATGGTTCTCTTCCACTACTAACCCCTATGAGTGAAATCGCCGGGAAGCTATCTGTTCAGGTGGGAGCTTATCATCTGCAAAGGGACAATGGTGGTAGCGGAGTTTTACTGGGGGGAGTGCCCGGGGTTAGGGTCGGTAACGTGGTTGTTATTGGAGGGGGAACCGTTGGCACCAATGCAGCCAGGATTGCACTGGGTATGGGCGCCGCTGTGACTATAATAGATATAAACATAGATAGGTTAAGATACCTGGGTGATATTCTCG
>Ga0114918_10003008_pt1 | contig 14935 bp, 22 predicted proteins | sample LantaG_FD_87015 | JGI IMG/M metagenome (GOLD analysis project Ga0114918, IMG submission 87015) | Deep subsurface microbial communities from Baltic Sea to uncover new lineages of life (NeLLi) - Landsort_02402 metaG | ecosystem: Environmental > Aquatic > Marine > Oceanic > Sediment | place...
GAAATCGGTCTACTTGGGCTTCGGACTCGCCTTGATCTCTTCGATCTCGTGAGTGAACGCGCCGTACTCGGCGTTGCGCCACTGTCCGAGGCCACGCCACATACCGTAGTTCAACCACTCTTCGAGGATCGCTGTGCTGACGACACCGAGGCAGAGGATTTCGAACTCGATCGTACTGCCTTCTGGGACCGTGTCGGAGCGTGCTAGGGTCACGCGCTCGCCCTGAGGCGTCTTGACGCGAAGAGCGCGTTCGAGCGGCACTATTGGGCCGTCTTTGTCGTCGCTGAAGATTGGCTTGTCGTTGAACAGTATGTGAATCCTTCTTGGCTTCACGAATAGCAAAGCGTCGATGGTCTTCAAGAACGCCTTGATCTTCTTCGTCTCCGTTTCCGGAAGACGGTTCATCGTGGATGCTGCTTCCTTGCAGAAACCTTTGATGACATAGTTGTAAAGGAAAACGCCGCCTTCGTCCTCGTGGAAACCCGTCCAGCCCTTGTTTTCGATATCTTCGGCGGTCGGTACGGTGTTGACTTCTTCGTCGATCTCTTCGGCTGTTGTGGCGAGTGCTGCTTGAGCGCCAGCGTCGACGCCTGCGACCTCTGTTTTTTGCACGAGGTCAAGGGCCTTCGACTGGATGTACTTTGCGTAGACTTCCTTGTTCTTGGGGGCCGTGCCGAGAACCGGCTCGTGGAAGGTGCACCTGACGCGGTACTGTTTAGTGTCCGGAAAAGCCTTGAGCAACTTATCCACTGGAATAGACATTTTACGTATCTCCAACAAACATTGTAACCTATCGTGGCCACACAACACATGTAGCCTATGCCAAGGTTTATAGTACGGCGATCATAATACGTTAATCCCAGCCAGAAGTAGACGGGATTTTCATCATCGTCGGGCACTCTTTCGGGATGACGAAAGCTTCAAATCTCTCGCCCATCCCTTCATCTGGTTGGTTATCGACTGCCTGCGTCAAGCTGGGGTTATAAAAGCCGAGAGGAATGGCCTCGCCCCAATACTCGGCATGGAGACCATCAATATAGTGGACAATAGATCAGTTTCATTGGCCCGGTACGGGTTCGATGGTAGCAGACATTGAACCACTGCAAGCTTTGATATCCGGGTCCTTGCCATAAGCGTGAATCTGGTCACGCTTTAACTCAGCATGTTCCATTGTGGTGGTCAGAAGAATAACCCGACCGGACATATCAACCTCCTTGGCCATCTGATATGCTTTTTCGGTCTCGTGGTTGAATAACTCGGCGAGCATCCGTATGACATACCAGTAAGTATGGTCGTCATCATTTAACAGGATGACGTTATAGGGAGGTTGCCTCTTTTTCTTTGTTTCCTGTCGTTCTACTGTTGCTGTTTCAGTATTCATCATATTTCCCGCTACGTTCTAATACCAGCGGTCAGCATAGTTAATATGGGGCGGAGTGGTGCGGTTCAGCGAGTGGGGTAACATCAAGCTACCGCACAACGAGAGTCAGCCGGGAAGAATTATGGGCCGCGTACCAGCCACCCCACCCCTGTTAGGTATCTTTTTCTTGACTTCTGCTTGCGCCAATATGGCCACCAAGCTTTTTGGCCATATTGATAGTTTGGTATCTTATTGCGATACCGAGTGCCCGTGAAAACTGCTCAATTAATTCACCAAGTAACTTGAAATCAAGATTTTTAGCTACTTTGCCGGTGAATCGCCTGATACTCTCCAGAAGCTTTTTAGCTTCAACGTCGACTTGGGGGTCTCCAGGAACTGGCTCGCTCATTGTATATCTCCAATTGTGGTAATCGATCGGCCCGGCCCTAAAAATACAGAGGGTCAGCACAAGGGCGGAGTAATTGTACTATGTGAAACTCATTGATATCATATCGGAAAAATTCCTCGTCAATACTATCAGTAGACCACACAGATCGTGCATCCCAAATCATACCATTAAACACGGCCTCAAGAAGAGTATAAACCGGACCACCGTGATCACCATTATCGAAACCAATTACCGCCAAACCAACAGCCATAGTTCCTGGCTTGGCCAGCATATTAGTGTTACTATTAACCATTAGCGTTACTGACTCACTAAACGGATTCTCACGTTTCGATATTATTTGGTAAAAGTTCATCTTTAAATCGCGGCGTCCAAAAACACTTTTTCGATCATAACACAAAAATACATCAGGAGGATTATTATGATACACGCAATGCGAATATCGATAGGCGATGCAACATATGACAATGTCAATATCGCGAGTGGACCGGAACTAGACAAACTAGGCCTGGGCAAAATATTGGGCCAATATACCTTGATGTTCAAGCATAACGGCAAATGGCATGCTACCCATTTACATAACGTTAGCGTCATTCACGTCTGTATCGGCAAATTAAATATCCCAGGGACGCCGTTCGACAAAATAGTGTTGGATGGAGACAAAATTTTTGGCCCCGGAAAATTAATTAAACATTCTCAGTTGATAGAGCTAGGTCTACATGTTGCTCACGAGAGCCTTGTTGCAGAACAAGTTGCATTTACTTGCCCGGAGGGCATATTTATAACAAGACACTGGAGTGTTAGCAGCATTCTATTTTCACACACTACCAACTTTATAGCGCTAAACGAGCCCGAATTTCGAGCCAAAGCATTTGTGGAGCCAAATAAAATAATAGACTTCGTTAAAAAGAATGGTACACGCTGTTGTAGGTCGAGTAGACCATAACTAGCTCCGTACGGCTTCCTTTTTCCTCCCAGAGCACCTACGGATAATCCCACGAACCGAATTGTGTACCTGACAACTTTTCGATCTGCCTTTGTTAATAAAACCGCATTTTGGGCAGCGCCAAGAAAGCAGGTGGCCTTTGTCATCGCGCTCGAAAAGTGCAGCGTCTAATCTTGATTCGAAGCTATTCATGATTCCCTCTACATATGCCGACGACACAGCCGGTTCACGATTAAGCATATTCATAATGTTTTCGTTCTCAGCAAATATGTCATCTGCCTTATCGACATCTACATTACGAGCACTAAACATAGCAAGAACAGGTAATGTATCTGCTGATTGATAAAATGGTAGATAATTCGATATACTAAGTCTGCGTGCCATATCATCATGATCCACAAAATGCCGATTCCAGATATAGACATCGTTGGTGTCAAGATCTATCAAGCCACCAACGCCATCATTAGTTGCTTCACCAAGTATTGCATTAAGTTCGCCAGGTGTCGGGTTTACAAAAACACGAACTCGATACTTCCTCGGCATACCACTGTCTGACGTTCCGTTCTTAACAAGAGTCGTGAATAATTCTTCGTGAATACTCATATTTTATATTTGTCTCATAGATTACCAATTATCCACGCGCCAATATTACAAAATGGAATCCTATCTACGATATATCCGCTGAACTTAAGGGCCATCTCCATCCGAAGCGCTGCCGGTGGGTTCATCGTATGGACAATAACCCTATCTATATCTGGTTTGGTATTGCAAATCCACCGCACTACCTCCATACCACAATCTGGCTTATTTGAATCGACATAGACCTCACCACCAAGGTCATGGTCTAGAAAGACAATATCCCATCTGTCGTTGGACTGTAAAGTCTCGATGCATTCTTCAGCAGTTTTAACACAGTCTGCATATGGTACTATAGATTGAAACGATCTTGTGCGCTCTGGGTCATCATCTAAAAATAGTATGTCCATAATTTCCTCCCACTAGTATTTAAGCTATTGTATGATCTAAATACTGTCGTGGCCGATTATTGGGATTATATGTGTAATAGTAAACATATTTGGCGGCAATCACAAACCATGTCATTGACGTTGTAAGAACATTATGTTGTATATAGGCAAAAGGAGATTGTTATGAAAGTAGGAGTGCTTGGATCAACTGGTTTTGTTGGACGCAACTTAACCGAAGCGTTAAATAAAGCCAACATAAATTTTGTTGGTGCTAGTAGACGATCTGGTGTCAATGCTAGGCATGACGACGATGTCTATGATTGGTTAAAACAAAATGAGGTTACGCACCTTGTAAATCTGGCTGCAGAATGTGGTGGGATAGGTCTGAATCAGCGCAGCCCAGCCGACTTGTGGGTATCTACCCAAAGAATATCTGCATCTGTCTTGGAAGCCTGTATGCGACATAATATAGAGAAACTTATACAGCTTGGCACAGTGTGCTCATACTCTGCCGACCAGCCAGTACCATTCCAAGAGGACTGCATTATGTATCATGGTCCACCAGAAGCAACCAATAGGGCTTATGGTATAGCAAAACTTAGTGGCCTATATGGTGCACAAGCTTACCACAAACAATTCGGGCTGCGAGTCTGTAACCTTATCGCGGTCAATATGTATGGCAAATATGACCATTTTGATTTGCTTGATTCACACGTGATTCCTGCAATAATCAAGAAAATAAACGACGCTATGAAGAACGATGCGGAGGTAGTCTTATGGGGCAGTGGGTCGCCAACAAGAGAGTTTCTTCATGCCAGCGATTTTGCCAACGCCGTCATCCTTGCATTAAAAAATGAGCATAGCCGTGCGAACGACGGTACATTTATCAACGTTGGTACTGGCAAAGAAATCTCTATAAAGGATCTTGCCAACATAATCGCGGATTTGATGGACTATAAAGGCCAAATTGTCTGGGATAAGAAGAAGCCAGATGGCCAAATGCGCAGATGCTTAGATATATCAAAGGCGAAATTTATTTTGGACTACAACCCCGAAATTGCGCTGCGGCATGGACTTAGGGAAACTATTGACTGGTACCTTCACCACAACTAGCCTTTTTCAACGAATCATATCGGTAAACCACTAATTCCAAGGAAAATCAATTAGACATTTAGTGTTATAGTTAAAGACTTTAACTGGCCTTTTCAAGCTGCTGCAAAAGGTATAGGTTCGTCTTGTGGGTACCAAGTTCTTCTACAATTTCTAGACACTTTTCTTAGCTATTGCCAGCTAGATAGATACGCATTTTTCCACCTCTTTTTCCTTACTAAACCAGAAAGATCTGTTTAATTTTTCATTACAGAAGTCTATCAATTTATCGACTGTTTCTTCTATCGTATCGCAATACATCTGAACATCATCGAGCCTACAATCAGTCATTAATATCTCATAGACAACTATTCCATGGCTATTGAATCGTTTGTTTAATTTGTCCACTAGTTCTATTATTAAATCATCACCATCAACTAGCGCTTCCCACGTTAGTTTTCTAGTATACTTGCGAAGCCTGTCTAAGAAAACACCGGACATTGGACCCTCACGGTTTTTCAATTCAAGTACGGCTTTTTGAACATTTACGATGTTATACCACATAGCACCATTAACCGTTAATAATCGTCCGTCCATCAACACTACCTCTTGATCATCAATATCAAGATATAAGCCCTTCGCTTGAGTCGTAGTCATTTCCTCGAACGGCCAAGCCACAGTAATTCCGGGACCACGTTCGGCATTCTTGCGTCTCACTTTACCAAAAGTACAGATGACTCCACGTTGACCGTCGTGTAGCCAATAGATTTTAATTGGCCAGATCCACACAATAAACTTGAATATTGGAGTAAGTACGTCAGCAAGTGCTTCCAATAACGCAAGAACGGCCTGCATTGCCAACCCTTTTTATGTCGAACCAATCTAATGGACGTCTTCCAGGATATGTTTCTGGCCCATTTTCCGCCGCCAAAAATTGATTGCCTCGGATCAAGATTGGTCATGGCTATGGAATTAGCTTGACCTCTAATTTCAACCCCGGACCGGGTAGGATCTCATCACCCGCATATGGTTGCCAAACGCCGTACTCGAGCTTAAAATATTCTACAGCTTCCCACGTAAACCCATCAGCGTAGGGGAACTCACCAATAATTAGTTCCATAGTCTCAGCACCGATTGTGTAAATATCCATTAGATCCCCTGGAGTAGTGTTAATGATACGGCGAATCAACCTGATTGGTGGTCCTGGATGTGGTAAATCGACGCTAGCAGCCTATACTTATAGTTATCTCAAAACCCACGGTCACGACGTCGAGCTAGCCCGCGAATTCGTCAAATCGTGGGCTTATCAGAAAATACGGCCAGCATCATTTGACCAACTCTATATCACAGCCAGCCAGTTGCGAGAAGAAGACCTTCTATTGAGGTCGGGTGTCGATATTGTGATAAGCGATTCGCCATTGGTAATGCAACTCGTTTATGTGCACGGAGAACCGTTATTCGAAGAGCTATTATCGATTGTACAGAAATTCGATAACAAACACCCATCATTGAACATCTGGCTAGAAAGAGGAAACCTACCATATAAAACAGAAGGCAGATATCAGACACTTGAGCAGGCTAAGCTGCTGGACGCAGCACTAAAAGCGCTTTTAGATAAAATCGGGCTAAAGTACACCAGTATTGGCGCTACCGATACCAACAAGTTAATCAGTATTATCTCCGGTGTGCTCTAACTGCGGTCTATCTGTCGGTATTTCTTCTGATGTAGTTGTTGCGATCACTTCACCGCTTGCATCCAAGACTTCAACCTTTATCGTTGGCTTTTGATTTTCAGTCTCTTCCTCGTCGTCATCGTCCAAGTCGTCATCATTTTCAATATCCTTAGGCTTCGGCGGCGGGACTATAAAGTCCATGGGTTGCGCTTCACGATCAGCAATATGGTCACCTACCTCACTAAATTTCTTCCACTGCAGCATCAAGCCAAAGACTTCACCAACCGTTTTGCCAACAATATCTATATCCCTTTCGGCACATAGGGTGACAGCAGTTGATAGATCACCAGAATACACGCCGTCTAAGTGTAATCCGTCATCACGGTTAAATTTCTTTTCTTCCTCCAAGAAATCATCCCATAATTCAGGATCGCCATGCTCCTCGAGAAACCTACGATACAAGATTGCCCTATCACGTTCCCGCACTTGCTCCTTAACAATGTGCGGCACATAGGCGAACCTGTGCCTAATTTCTTGTTCTTTACACTTTAATTCGTTATGTTGGCGAATCTCGTCGTCTATTTGTGCAGCCGCTTTCTCATCTAAAAACACGACACGACAACTGTAGTCGCTCCAGGTTTTGGCGTTCTCAAAACAAAAATCAATCTCCCAATGTCGTTTAGACCCATGCCTGGTTAAGTCGTGGTCAGCCATGCCAAGAAACACGTCGATCCTATCCACCTTTCGACACCATCTTATGCGCCTTCTGTTAACGGTTGGCGGCTCAATAGTGCTCGTATACAACAACTTGTCTGGCAGAACTGGTTTGAATTCAGAATAGAATATGTTGATCTTGGATTCAGGACTCACAGTTACCGCCACAATTTTAAGGCGCACATCGCGACTATTGCGTTTATAGTGCCAAAAACGTCCTTCTTTGCGTTCAGCCCGCAGTAAACGGAGTCCAGTTTTTACAATTTCGTCTATTTCTGGATCGGTCAGGTGAACCGACCTACGTGGATTAATGACCCATTTGGACCATCTGTCTGATTCGTAAATAGGAGCCCACTGTTTATGCCGCTTATCGACGATCTTCCATTCCTTCTCCGATGACAGATACATGTCGCCTGTTGTTCGGTTGTGTGTCCAGACCTGCTCAGTTACCCAGACATCGAATTCGTTACTCGGTACATAAGCAGCATACTTGTTACCGGTTTTGTGTGCTATATAGATCGTCGATGGATTCTGCTCACGGATTGTCTTTACAATCTTCGCATTTGTGCTGTCGTCAGTATTCTCTCTAACGAGTTCGCGCTTGATTTTATTCTTGAACTCAGAGACAATCATTCGTAGTGCCTTTGCGTCATCGGACACCAAAGCGCGATGGGTTCTATTCTTGAACTTCCACCAGCTTATTAGTTCATCAATATCTGTCTCAACTACCGCCTCGGACACGTTATGCTTCTTCATTATCTCGCCGATAAGCAACTTTCGAAAAGGTTTTTCCTCTTTGGCTTCTTTCTTTTTCAGCTTGATACATATGCGCAGCAATGGAATCATCGACAGATAGTTCCTACGTTCTGTACGACAGTCAATATAGAACTGACAATCCTTGACAGTCACAGCATCGAAATTGAGCAAAAAGTCATCAGTAGTATATAATATATACCTCGCACGAACCTTTGGGTCGTGCGGGTCGTACTCGCCCCACTTGTTATTATATATTGTATCACCATCCCTGGCATATCTGATTGCAAAAGCGCCGTCATATTTCGCTTCAATAGTGTAAAGCTTCATCGAGTCTGGGCGGCTTGCCGTTTGCGGGTAAATCCTACTTGTCGAGCACTCATCACTGCGCAAGCCGATACCATAACCATCGAACCTGCCTATCACCCTGCATCCGATATCTAGCCTATTGTTGACGGCCTTTTGCCAATCTTTCCACGACGGCATGCCTGACGACAACAGGTTTTCAGCATCATAAATGAATGACAGATGTTCATCGTAACCAACACGATCACACACATTGATGCGATCAATGCCGCCCGGAAGTGGATGAAAAATCTCTGTCCTATCAATTATGCCCTGGATAATAAGCAAGATGCGCAAGTAATGCTTCTGAACATCTTCGGCCTTCCTCATGCACTTCATGTACTCTTTGCTGCCAGGTTTGATAACCTTATCTTCGTTCCGTTTGTCACGAAAGATCTTATCGAATTCATCCGCCTTCGGGAACATATGCTCACCGAGGACAATATCAGTGTAAACGCGATATAGGTTTTCACCATTCCGGATAAGAAAATATGTCCAGTGCAGGTTCGATTCATTAAGTTTCATGTTCAGCCACGGATCGCCGTAATTTTTTCTGTCGCGCTTGATATGTAGAGCGACTATACACTTATCTTCCGGTACGACCTGCTGTATGTGCTTCTTCTTTTTAATAATCCATTTGTCGAATTCATCAACATTCTTAATATCGATGCCGCCATCGTCTATAGCAGCAACACACTCTTCATCCATAAACAGAACCAACTGCCTAAACTTGATTTTACTGTCGCGGTCGGCCGGTTCGCCTTCGGTCAAACGAACAATCTTCTCTTCCTTGCCGAGATATAAGTTGATTGACCAGATAGCTTCTTGTGCTTTTTGTAGCATACCCTCCAATACTTTCGCTTTTGCAGCTAACGCAGACGCTTGTTGAGCAACAAGTGCTTCTAGCTTCTTTGTCCTCTCTGCGATAGTTTTCTTTGTCTTGGCAATAGTGTTGCGTGCCTCGGCCATCCTCCTTTTAGCTTGTGTTGCAATATTGCCAGAACCGACAGGTACTAAACTCGATGATGATTCGACCTTACCAGACTCGCCAATATGTGGGTCGAATCCAGCAAGCTGGCCAGTGACCTCTGAAAACAGATTGTGTGCCTCATTGATCTCATCTATAGCTTCAAGTACGCTCTGTTTAAGAAGTTCTTCGCCGCGCGGTTCGGTGGCCATAGTCTCAAAAAACTCGTTTTCTTCGAAGGTCCAATGGTGGTTGCGCAGCAATACATCAACCTCACCATCGCTATTGGACGAACAGATAGCAATCTCGCCGTTCTCTACCTCGGTGTCATCATCCCAATGCTTTCTAAACGTTTTGGCCTTGATGACCTTATAATAGCCGGGCTCAATCATATCAACCTCTGTCGTTAGTTAACTCCAACTATTTGTAGCACTATAAATACTCGTATTTTATATCGGTCACGCAAACTGGTCATATAAAAAGGAGTTACAAGTGGAAATCACAATCCCGAGGCTTAGCGATATGCATGCCCACCTCCGTGAGGGTGATCTACAACGTACTATTTTGCCATTTCATGATGCACATACAACCCATATCGTAGCGATGCCGAACACCAAAGAGCCACTACGCACCGTCAACCAAGTTGTCGAATACCGGCGAGCATTGGACATATTCGCAAACAACCTGTCAGCTAAAGTACCACTCTACTTAACAGGCACCACAACAGTAGATGACATCCAGAAGGCAGTGCTTGCTAAAATCGTATCGTGCAAAGTATATCCAATTGGAGTCACAACCAATAGCGATGCTGGGATTAAATTCGACGAATCAAGTCTCGACCTGCTCAATGATGTATTCTTGTCCATGTCAGCTAACGGTGTCATACTAAGCATACATGCAGAGCTACCAGGTGTCAATGTCTTAAATGCTGAACGAGCAGCCATGAAGTACCTGACCAGCCTTAAAGATCGATTCCCACTGCTCAGGATCATCGTCGAACACGTTAGTACCATCGAAGCGGTAACTTGGGTTATCGACCACGACTTGGTCGCCGGGACCATTACCCCGCAACATATGATGCTAACATTCAACGATCTATTCAATGGCGGCATGCGACCTAAATACTTCTGCAAACCAATAGTCAAAACAGAAGCAGACCGAGTGGCGATAGTGACAGCAGCAACGAGCGGAAACCCAAAGTTTTTCTTGGGCAGCGATAGTGCTCCACATATAAACGCCAACAAGTACAAAGACGGCGGAGCAGCCGGTGTGTTCAATGCGCCGCATCTTCCCGGCCTCCTCGCACGGGTATTCGACGACATGAACGCCCTAGATAAGTTGGCTGACTTTGCCTGCAATTTCGGCCCTGATTTCTATGGCCTACAACGACCGAGGAAAAAGCTGGTTCTGACCGACGACAGAAGTCAAATAACAACAGTTGAATCCCCAATCGACTTTCTGGCATGTGACTCATGGGGCATAAGGAAGTAATGCTGGAACACCAGACGACCTCAGCTTGCGGCGGGAATGCAAAGGATAGGCGCAAACAGCGCAGGCAACGAATGAAAAAAACTATCAACAGAAGCTAGAGGTACACTAAATTGGTTACAAAATCGGTACAAAACAAGGCGATCTATATATCGTGAATTAGCCTATCACATAATAAATGAACCCGGACAATCAGCGGTAGTACATCTTGGTTTAGAAAAGGTCGAAGTTTTCGTCAGTCCCAGTAACGACACTTCCTGTAGGTGTAATGATTCCGGGTACTTTCGGATGTACTACAGCGACCCGGATCTATTCAGTAAAATAGCAGCGGCAATAGATGCAACGCCAAACGCTCTAGGTACTCTAGCGCCACACAACATTGACGTTTAGTGGCCCCGTCTTACCCATACCTTTCAATATACACTTAACGGCATTATTAGTCGTTTGTTCTAAGCCGGTTTTGCCCAATCGAGTCGACCACCAAATAATCGTGCTGTTGTCACTACCATATCGCACAACCCTTGTCGAATTAATGAAGCCGATATAGGTCCAACCAATCATGCCATTAGAAAGTACCGACTTTATCTCAACTTTCCACGCCAAAGACGCAACTTCGGCATAGTCGTAATCGCCATCCGGATGGTCATAGTCGTAGTCGTAGGTCTCCCAAAGCTGCGTAAGACATACAGTAACTCGCTCAGCCTCAACCGGTTCAGCACAAAGAACTGCACACAAAAGAAGAGATACCATGACGAGCCCCCATTAAGCTTGCCCACGGTATATTTCGTAGGTAGTCGCCGATCTTAATGTGTGGTAGTACCAACTACATCCCTATAAGTATAGAGATGGCCCCTCCTTACAGAGAAATCTCGATACTTTACCATACAGATCTGGATGGGAAAAACTGATCGAAAAGTGTTTCCTGTCGGAACGTATGATTCGCAGGCTACCAGATTCATAGTCAACCATAACCATACCCAAATAGTACCTGTTGTCTGGTCTATTGAAGACGAGATATGACCGTGTCATCGGTACTTTGTTGATAGGTTTTGCATATTTAGCACACTTTGCGTTACAAAGCTGCACGAAATAATTGGTAGTAAGCCAGTTAATGACGGCTTCAGCGACTATTGTAATTGGCATTATGTGCTTTGAATTATCTCGCAGATCTTGTCAACGAAGCCCGGATCAACATATGGAATAGTAACTTCATTCTCACCCGGTATGTCGATTTTGGCAGACGAATCAATATTGCTGGTCTTAGATCTGGCATGGATATAAAATACCTTAGCAGACATATGAACCCATGCTAAAGGTAGGTATCTGCGGTAGAAAACTGTGTAGACGAGTGATTACGCGCCCCAGTCGTTAGGCGGCTCAGCATCGTAATCGTAGTCTGGCTCGCTATATGTGTGAGAGTCAGAGGTAAGACCACTGCTAGCCTCTTCTTCCATATTATCGCGGCCGTGCTTTTCAAATTCGACAAGAGCAGCTTCTTTCCAATTTTCTGGTGGTTCGGCTGGGTTGCCGTCATCGTCGTATACACCCACTAACTCCATCGAAATCTCACCGATCTCAACCTCGGGGTACTCAGGAGGGGTATCGCCACTATAACCCCGAGTCGCCGGAGCCCACCCACCAGATACATGCACGGTACCAGTATACACTACGGAACCCCAGATAGGCATTCCGTCCACAGTTTCGCCCAATAGAACTTCATCGTCCTCATAAGTAACCTCGTCAGGACCATATGCATTTCGGAGACCACCAAATCCCTCGTTTAACACCCCATTTGGATTGTCCACCTCATCACTAATAAAACCCGCTATCTGATTGATACTTGGTGTGGACCCAAATTTGAAATGTTTTCTATATTCTGATTTCATCTTGTTGACTCCCTCGTCTATTTCAGTTTCCATATCGTTCACTTCATCAGCGAATATTTCATCGAGAGCATTGGCTATCTCATCCGGCATCGGATATTTCTTAGAACGACCGTTCGACAGATCGACACCAAGGATATAAGCGTGAGAAAGTATGTTCTCTTCATCACCTTCTTCTGCCCAACCCGTTTGGTCAGGCCCACCATACATGCTCGATGGCAAGTGATACCCTTCAGTTTTGTACTTGAGCACTATCTCGCCGTAGTTTATACCATATTGTTGCAGTATTGGTGCTAGTTGTTGCAGATATTCTGGATATGTCTCAGTAGTAACTTCTTGGATTCCGTTCTCATCTAGCGATATTTCGCGAAACCAAGTTTTCTCGCCAGACCATTTGTGACCGCCTGGGTAGCCCCTTCTACTATTGCTATATCGCGGCATGGTGTGTTCCTTAAAATAACCCGGTGAGCCAAGACCGTCCCGGAAGTCCACCGGGGAGCAGATTGGAAAACAGGTTACTATATTTTTGTTGGGTGCTCATATCCAACAATTCACCAGAATAATGAATAACGCGCACTAGATACCTATATTTTCGCGTTAGAGCTATTTGGGGGTTCCAATATAACACTAAGATAGTCACTAAGCCACGATTTATCAAGCAATACAGGAGTACCGAATGTCCCAACAGCCTCATGAACCTTAGCCAAACAATCGGGAAATGAATCAAAAACCTTATCCAAACAGTTCTGGTCAGCAACGTTAACTATAATCTCACAGTGTTCGCAACTGATCTTTATGGTATTTACGTGGATCACCATGTAGATATCATACCACTTACCGCCATTGTAAAAACCGTTCACCAACATTGTCGCCGCACTTCGAACATATCTCACATTCTTCGGAGAACTCGTCCTCGTCCGGAAGTTCCTCAGGCAGATCGGATAAGTCAGAAAGTCTCATACTAGATTTGTATTATAATAGCAACATATTTCGTGCTATAAACACCATGAGGATATAATGAGAACAATTCAAACACTCATTGACGATGGCCGCGCCATACGCGGTGTACCAATCATAATCGGAATCGGAGAACCAACCAGAATAGTCTCCCACCAAGACGACACAGACGGGATAATTCTCAAAGGATTTGCAAAATCGTGGGACCCAGCACAACTTATCGTAGATGAGATAGCGTTGAGTGCTATCAAGTCGGATTCTTCGTCCGCTAATTATTCGCTGGTTACAACAAACCAAGACATTCCGGTTCACCCTTTGCCTCTACCGCGACTTCCTCCTCCATGAGTTCACCACCCCTAGCCTTAAATTCTGCTATTGCGTGGGCCTCTGAATTGGCCTCAACGGCGAATGTCTGGTGTCCACTAACACACTCCACGGTGCAGTAAATTAAGTATTTAGGCATGGTCGTTTTCTCAACGCTACTTGCGACTCGTTTAGTCATTGGTTCCTCCTCACAGACAGGGCAATCCACTTTGCCCCTGCCACTACAATAGCGGCATTCATAGGTCGAACCGCATTCGCTGCATTCTATTTCCCCGTCGCCACCACACAATGGGCAATCCACCTTGCCGGTTCCGTGGCACTCGTCGCACACTTCGTTAGGGTGTTTAGCCATTGGAACTTAAGTCTTACTAGAGTTCCAATCGGTCCACAATGCTTTCCAACTCACGGCGGGCATTGCGAACCTGATTCCCAAGCGACCGCAAGTCGTTAGCAAACGACGCGAGTGGTTCCAGCGGTTGGGAATCGGCTACTTCCTGCGGGTCCTGTTCTCGGCAAAGCGGTTCCATTTTTCCGACTACGCCCGCAACCACACTCTGCAATGAGGCGATTTCCTTATCTAGTTTGCCAACTTGTTCCGTAATTTGCCCTTGTTTTTCTGCTTTTGCTTCTACTTTTGAATCATTCATCGCTCACACTCCTTGATTAATAGGTTGTCGACGTAAACCACATTCAAATCTCCTGTCCTCAATAGAGGGGGCTGCAGCGTATCTTCCTTCAAAACACTTTTTACATTTACGCAATCGAGAACAAAACTCTTTATCTATTATAATGTGTTCTAAATATTAAATACAGTATTTAATATTTAGAGCAACCAAATGAGAAAACGGCTAAGGAGCACAAAATGATTTTGTACCACGGCTGGGTAGACGATAGTCTCTGTACCATAAATGACCTATTAAAACTGGGGTTCAAAGAAGGAATTATCCACTCAACAGACCAAAAGGCCCTTGAAAACTGCATAGCTGAAGAAGCAGTCATCGAAAGACTCCAAGAGGCATTTCCAGACTGCGATCTATCGACATTTACCGCCGTAAATGAGGACAC
>Ga0114918_10003009_pt1 | contig 14929 bp, 28 predicted proteins | sample LantaG_FD_87015 | JGI IMG/M metagenome (GOLD analysis project Ga0114918, IMG submission 87015) | Deep subsurface microbial communities from Baltic Sea to uncover new lineages of life (NeLLi) - Landsort_02402 metaG | ecosystem: Environmental > Aquatic > Marine > Oceanic > Sediment | place...
ACCCACACTCTTCTTGCGAAATTTGCGGTGTCGGTCTAACAAGAAACCACTTCGCTAACACGCAAAACACCTTAGGCAACAACATCTGTTACAGCTGTTCACAGCTAATGCTTTCTCTTGAGGAGCAACAAGGAAAGGTGTTCGAACGTCAAATAGTGTTATACCCGGAAGTAATCGAATTGGTTCGCAAACACTTAAAGTAGTAATGGTCTCCACACGCGCTAAGGCAATCAGGTCTTAGTGCGTGTATGAATCCTCGGGGGGGTTCTCACTATGATCGTATGCGTAAACTGTAAGAAAGAAATGAGATGCTCTAAGACTGGATGCACTTGTGTGTGGTGGGGAAGCCATGTGTATGCTGCTGATGAATACGTCTGTGAGTCATGTGGCAACAGAATATGTAACTGTAACAGCAATTCATACCATAAAGATAAGGCTTTAGAGGACACAAGCAAAATCCCTCTCAACATGACAGAAGGAGTAGTAATACGCGATGAAAGTGAAACACATGATCGAACTACTGAGCAAACAAGATCCTGAAATGGATGTATTCATGTACCTCAATGAAGAGGAGGGATACGGAGAACCAACTAGAGTAGACCTTATCCCTACTGTAGAAAAATCCCGGTATTCAAAAGCTGATGGTCTTGATGAAAAGTGTTTTCCGTGTATTGTCATTAACTGTGAATACGCTGGATAAAACTGGCAATTAGACATAATAAACACTTGCACCCTATTTCAAACCAGTGCTAACTTACAGTTGTTAGGCCAACAGTAGCTTAACAACTGTGTTCCTTATTGTTTAGGAGAAGTGTATATGTGCATCCCATGGGTTTATGGTGGCAAGGAGTTTAGCGGCGGTCTTCAGGGATATGTGCGGGAAGTTTATCCAGCAACAACCATGCAAGACGGCTACAAGGACTATACGCTAGCTGAACCGGCATTGTCGATTAATCCGCTAGCAGCGGAAGCAAAAGTAGTTGTATTCGAAGCCTACCATAGCGTGGACGAACCACACCAGGAGCAGGTGTATGCTAAACTGCGGAAGAACTTCGTAGCTACGACCGAACCGCTGGACGAAAAACAGGAAGCAAATGCTTTACTGGCTTACGATACCCTCGAACTTGGGAAGCTGTTTGGCCAGTACGAAGTCATCCATACTATTGCGGACAATCAGTGTACGTTTGTGTGTAAGGCAGAGGATCGAACAGCGATCGAAGGATTGCTTAAGTAACAGTCACTAATCGCCCTGGCTTAGTCCAGGGCTTTTTATTGGGAACACATAAATGAAAGATAAAGTCTTGATACTTGAAGACGACACAACCACTTGTCTTTACTACGTTCCTCTTAGCCAAATAGCTTACATGACTACTGACGATGAAGTTATGAAAGGACGAGTAATACTCAAGAATCCACAAGCTGTGCAAACAGATTCGGGAATTGAACAGGATGTTATTCAGATCTCAGGCATCGACTTGGATATGACACTAAAAGATTGGATGGATTACATCAAAGGGGAGTAGAGAGTATGGAACAAGAAATAAAAGACGCTATTGGTGAGCTAAGACAACGAGGCTATGCTGTCGTTGTGTTCACACCTGAGGAAGTGAGAGGGATGTCTCCCTCTGAATTTCAAGACAGACTAATCGAATATGGCAATGCAATGTCAGAGTCCCTTAAAACAAGAGGCCGGTTGGCACCGGAGGAGTAGGAGTTAATATGCCATGGATACCTACAGGCGGATGGGACAATCTGCTACTCGGACAAATAGTGTATGAAATAGGTAGCAAGGATGGCTTCCCTGCTTTCTATGGTCCATTCGTTGTTGTTGATGTGAAGACACGAAAGATAAAACATAGAGATCTGGAAGAAAGCTTTACACAGCTAGATGTCAGGCATTTTGTACGATGGATTGGTACTACCAATGAATTCACAAGGGGAAGACAGTTCGGTAAAATGATCGAACTGTGCAAGAACATGCGACTAACTCAATTTATGCGAGTCGTGTATCCCGAAGAAGCGATTGCTAAAGATTCCCACAGAGAACAACACTATCTACTGAATGAAAAACCAGAAGAAATAATAGCGGGTCTTGATATCGACAAGCAATCTAATCTAATGAACTGGCTAGAAATCCATAGTCGTGACCACTGAAGCAACGGGTTGCAAGTGTGCATAAAGTATGCTAGTGTACCGGTGTTGCGTTAACCGGTATAAGCCAAAGAAAGGAGAGTGTTTACATGAAGTTAGTGGGGTATGCAATGTTCTATGGAATAGCGTTCGGATTGGCAGGCGCTGCCATCATGAACACTACGACAGAAAGAGCTGAAGCTGGCGTCATTGATACGATTAAGGACACGCTTGGTTCAGAGCCTGTTGGAAAAGACCCAGAAGATCTTGAGCGTGAAGCAAGAGAGCAGCGAGAAGCTAATGCCAAGTTCAAGCGCGAAGTGGAAGAGAGAGAACGACGCGAGCGTGACCGTAGAGCGGGTGAAGCTCGTGATGCACAAGAAAGAGCAGGCAAAGAGAAACCACAGCAAGATCGAAGACTTCCTTGTGGAAGCATAGCTTGCGGATAGCTCTGGGCTGAAACACAGAATCCGCCGAAGGGGTGACTGAATTAACCAGCCGCCCCTATTTCATTTCAATAGGAGTATAAAACAGATGAAAATTGAGCGCGATATGACTTGCCCCTACTGCTATCGCAACCAAGAACACGTTGTTGAAGTAATAGGAACGAGTGACACAAGAGGAATAGCTTGTTGTGATGAGGAACGCAGTGTTAAAGAAAATCCTTCAATCGGTGGTTGTGGTAGATCCTTCTCCTATAAGCTAGAGATACAAACAAACATAAAAACCTACAAGATGGAATGACATGGATAGAAATGATGTGGTAAAGTTTCTCTCCACTAGTGGCTACCGACTAGTGAAGACAACACGCCATGAACACTGGAGGAACGAGGCAAATGGACACACTGTACTTCTTAGCAGAGGGAGGTCGGTCAATAATCGTTTGTTTAAAAAGATTAAATGTGATGTAAGGCGTGGTGATACACGCTTTGGGTGTGAGGAGTTAGTCTATGTTAGACGAAATCTTTCTGGTCAGGGGACAAGTGAAGAACAACGCAGAGTTCCTAGACGAACTGATCGCGTTGGCCCAGAAATACAACTTGCAAATAGCAAACGGAAAAGGGTTTGACCTCCATCAACTTGATGCTGTATGGACTCCTCCCTTAGGAGTTCCTGATGTTTAAGCCACTAGCTAGACTTGTGTGTAGAGACGGTGGCAAGACAGATGGGCTAATGATTGGCCTACGTCTTACGGATGAAAACAACTTCTTCAAGCCCGGTTATTGCTACGATGTAATGGACGTTATGGGTGTTCCGACAATAAAAGAAGTTGGGCCTTCCGCAGTTAAACCAACCAAAAAAGACTACAAACGTTGGTATCATCCCCCGGCATGTTGGGGGAACTCAATAGATATGCTCGTTACCTGTCTGCAACGACATCTCCTTCTTACAGAAGAAGAATACGAAGCAGAAGCAAAGAAAGATGAAAGGGAAAACGGTGGATGAAATAAAGGGAAGTTGCGGAGAACTATTTAACAAATTGAGTGACAAACTGGAGCCATTGATTGATGAATACTTTAGCCTAGACTTTAGACTAAAGAAAGAAGATCCTGCTCCAAAAAGATTCCACCACATCGCCTGCTACGCGGTTGTGGGAGGGAGCGAGGGTCACTACATTCATATTGATTTCACGTTGCCTGACGAAAAGCGTCTCAGCTTCGCATTAGCTAAGACTTTCGGTGGCATGGAGAACGCCCTAAAGATAGCTAATGCAGCTACGGAATTCTTTTACGATATGCAGAATGGCTGGGTGTATGAATGAAAAAGAGAATAAGAAATAAACAGTTGTGGGTTAACGTCTACGAAGAAGGCCAAGCCTACGGTGGGCCTGAAGAGGGTGGATGGTGGTACTCGGTTGGCACACCTGTCCATAGCGAGAGAGCTTACGGTAAGCGTGATGCAATAAAGAAACGAGACAAGATAAAGAAACTGTATCCCTATTGTAATACAGGGAAAGACATGTATGGGCGGTGTTCAACATCAGTGATAGCCGTTGATTCCTACATTTGTCGTATAGAAAGGGCTAGAGCGTCATCCTTCCCAAAAACTAGGCCGTATTACGAATAGGAGGCGACATATGATCGACTATCGTGGAGATGAAGTAATCGAACTAGCTAGGCTTATCACTAGGGCTGAAGCTCATAAGCCAGGAAATTTCACTGAAGGGTGTCGAGCGCACCTAGCTAAGTTCAGAACTCTTTCAACCAAACAGAAAGAGGTACTACTGAGCATGGCCGAGGAAGGAGAGTACAAGGCTAGACAGGAAAAACGACAAGAAATAAGAGCCAGTAGCCATGATGACATCATGGATGAAGCCATAGACCAGTTCGCCCCACCATTCTAGTTTCCAGAATACTATTCTAGTTTTTGAAATGCAAGTTGCGCCTTTTGCCTAGTTGTGGTAGTGTGTGGCTGGCAACAGGGTAACAAGGCAAGGGAAAAGGGATGAAGACAGTACAGGTAATCAGTAAGGTTTTTAAGAAGGCTAGGAACTATGTCCTGTATCAAGAGAGTGAGCTTTTCAGAACAGAAGAAGAAGTGTACACAACTCATGTACTTCAGATGCTTAACTGTACACCACCAAGTGAATTGAATATGGAGGAATTAGTGAAGAAAGATTGTCATCATGGTTCTACCTGCGCTACCTGTTACATCGGTGGCCTCGAAAGGATCATTGAGATAGACAAGCTACGGGACCAATATATGTTGCTGTGTCACTACAGCAGGAGGCAGAAATAATGGCATTGGACTTAGAAGCAGTTATTGAGCAAGCCAAGATGTTGATGCTAGAGTTTGGATCTGTTGGTTCAACTGTCTTTGGTGAATCGGAAGATGAAGAAAATTGCTTCATGATGAACGTAGGCTTTAAGGACGATGAAGAGAAGAACATGTTCTTCACAAAGGTACTGCCTACCGTTACAATAAAGAAGAATTTAAACGAAGTCACTATCGTTACCGAAGCATATTTCTATGAGGCAACTAAAGACCAAATAACTGAAGATGGTTCAGTTCAGTTAGATAAAGACGCTACGAAAAACGAGGCATTATTCTTCTTACAGATAAAGCGGGGGGTAGTTGAGTCTGAAAGCCGAATGATACAGGTAATAAGAAAGCCAGGATTTCCAATTGAGTTCGGAGAAACTGGGATAGAATCCCGAGACCTCACTGGATCTATATTTGAAATGGTCTTCCCTGCCGAGAAATACTGGAAGAGATATGAAGAAGAGGAAGAGTTCAGAAAGAACCTAGACCAAGCTTACCAGTATATTGAGGAACTTCATTTCCGCTCTATCACCCAACCAAAAAATAAATGTAAACCTGAGACAGATCACAGAATCCTTAACTAAGGATAAGACATGTACGTAACATCAACGCACCCAATGAGGTAACCGGATGTCTGTGATCAAAGAACTAACTGAACGTTTTGAAGAAGTAATAGAACTAGGCTACAACAGAGCAGAGGAAATACTAACCAAGGAGTTCAGTTTAACCTCAGATGAGTTCGCTGAGTTCTATTGTGACTATTGTAAGAGTCTAACATCAGACAACCACCAACTACAGTAGGAGTAAACATGAAAACCAAACGATTCATGATAATAATTTCTCCACATAGAGAACAAACCAAGGCCATGTGGGAAAAGAGATTCCCTAACGTACCGCTGAAGGGGGTCGAATCTCTTGTGTCTTCCCTGCCCATTAACTTGATAGCCTCAGACATGGGTATATTCGTAGCTATCTATGACAACAAAAAGGATTTGGATTACCTACACATTAGATGTGCAATTGCAGACTATAGGCAGGATGGAGATGGAACTATCACCAGTGTGGGCTATGGGGATGATAACTTTTCTCTCTATGGGAATGACGAAAGCCTGTGTTTTGCCCCTGTTTCACCTGTTTGCCCTGTACAGCCTAAGTCGTATACGGATAGTGGTGGTGCAATCTTCGGATCAATAGCAGTGCTTGGACCGCTGGATAGTAAGGGCGGCACACCATCATTGACCTACAACCAGCTGAAGGATTTCTGCACCAATTCAGTACCTCTCCATTGTCTATGGGCGCGTTCGCCTACACCAGCGGGTATGCCCAGCCTCGACCAGCCTTTCTATACCTGATGTAACTACTAGTTAACACACTTGCTAGTAGCTAGCTAGTGTGTTAATGTACACCTGCTAGTAACAAGCTAATAAATGTTTCTAGTGTTGAGGAACTGCGGAAGCCTAAACACTCAATAACCCATATCCTGTAGGAGTATATGTATGGGAAGAAAGATCTTGTTCTGTGGAGGCAATCCTAAGCATGAAGTAATACGGTATCTATCAATGCAAGGATGGGACGTATCATGGATGGAAAATTATACCGGACAAATGATTCCAGTGTTTGGAGATGGTTGTTGCATCGTCTCAATAACCCAGTGTTCCCATGAACTTTCCACGCAAGTAAAAAAGACTTGGAAGAACTCAGGAAGAAGACTGTTCTATCTAACTGGGGGAATGTCTTCCATAAAGGAAGAGTTTGAAACATTCCATTACAAGCAGTGGCATGAAAAAATCGAATCCCTAAGCAAGGTGAGGAAGGTTGTTTATGCCTTGTGGAGGCTGTTTGAAGAAGGGCAGGTTATTGACCGTAGTGTTCTTGCGAGAATGCTGCCGATGATAACTGGTACACCGGAAGGTGAGCTAAGCACTAGCGATATCAACAATGGCTATTACTACCTAGCGAAGGGCGATTGCATACAAGGAGAGGGTAGCCACAAGAGGCTGATGGGAGTTCCCAGTGAAATGCTTAACGATTGGGAACAGAGGGGAATAGACTTGTCTATCGGAGCATGTGTTGCAAGTAGCGATATACTGATGGATACCGAAGAGGCAACCCACCATGTTGTTGCGGAAGCAACCGAACGGGTAATCGAGCGAAACAACGAGAACAGAGAAACTCTGTTCGATCACCCGCAACCACCTGCTCCCTCTAATCATGGAGGCGTGGTTGCTTCTACTTCAGAACAGCAGCCAAAGACAACAACAAAGGTTGAATCAAAGACAACGGACCATCTAATTAACCTAGCCAATGCAATGCGAGAGCAAATGGAATTTGTATTGGATACGTTTGCTGGCTTTGAGAAAAGCATGGGAGAACTCCGTACAGATGTTACCGAGTTGCGTACCATGAAGCAAGAGATGATGGTTGGAATCGGTATTCACCCACTGCTCATCAAGCTGGGTGAACGAATCAATATGCTGGAGCCTGCACAGGTTAAGGCATTGGAAACTGTTATCGAATCCTTGCTGGTGTTTAAAGAGGCAACCAATACCACTACGCCAAAGAAAGCAGTAAATAGCTGATGAGCTTTATGGCCTATATCTATAACTCAGATACAGGCCGCACCGTAGTAAAACCTGCTGACAGCTTTAAGGAGATTGAATTGATGTGTGTCAGTAGCAAACTTCGTGTGGCCGTGTATAAGTCAGACAGGGACAGTGGCTTTCGGTTGGCACACGCCAGGTTTGATGGGTGGGATTGGACCTTCGTAAGGCGAGGCAATTCAATCCCTTATGTTCACACCCGAAAATAGGCCATCATACCCGTTGTCTTGTTGGCCAAAATGCAATACACTAGGTGCAGTCTTTCAATAAAGGAGTCCCGATATGTTCTTTAGCATGTTCTTCTTCGTGACCGTATATCTGCTTGTTGGTGCAGTTGAGGGCAAAAAACATAACCCATCCGCACTTGTAACCGTACCAGATTACAAGAAGTTTGTGTTGGATGTAATACTATGGCCTAAGTTCTACATGGGAGGTTAACGCTATAACGACGGAAAGACTTCACCGAATGATGTACGTCGTTGAGGTCATAGCCAGTCCAGATTATGCCCAGGAAGTAAGCGAAGACTTTGATGAGTTTTTGAAAGAGTATGGTGCAGATGGGCTGCACGAAGTTAAGTTCAAGAAAGTCGGATACAGTACCAATCATCTGTGTACATGCTCCAAATGCACATCCCCCATAGAAAACTAAAGTATCCAATAAACAAAAAAATCTTTGTTGCACTAGCACTAGAGTTGTGTTAGTGTATTGTTGTTAGGCATTGATGGGTTTGTTTATGGAACGCCTAACTAACCATAATAGGAGGTTAGCTATGTCAGCTACAGCAGTTTCCCTTAGTTCCGACAACATGCAAGCAATGGCCGCAGCGAGTGATGTCACAGCTGCACCAACGCAACAACCTCGTCTTGCCTATAGGGCAGATGAGTGTAAAACGGAGGACGTTACCCTTAACATTAAGGGAGTCGCTGTTCCAGGCAAACGGTTTATGCATCCAGAAAGTAGCAGCTACGTTTCTGTCCCTGTGTTCTTTCTTGAAGCAATTGAGGAAGTGCGTGAACGTAAGGATATGGAAATCAGTAAGAATGATTTCCAGAAGCTTATGCGTAAGATTGCTGTTGATAAGTATTGCATCTCGTCTGAAAATGAGCCGCAATACTACGCACGATGGTCTGAAATGAGTAGCCTTGGTTACCGACAGAACCCAAACTGGATTGCATGGCTTCAAGCCTTTACTGTTGAAGGAAATGCACGGTTCTACCGCTGCTTTAGGGACGGTGAAATCCCGGAACTCACGAGAATGCTTACCCGTGAGAACAGCCCGACATACAAGGGTGGCGTAAGGGAAAAGAAAAGCAAAGCAGGAACCGACCTGGAAAGCTTGATGAAGCAAATTAAAGAAGCGCAAGACCGGCTAGAAGAACTCAAGCAGACCATTACTGCTCCTACTCCAGCAGCTGCTACTACTCCTACTGAAGAAGCAGCTGAGCCTGTAGCTGAAGAAGTTGTTACTGAGGAAGTAGAAGTAACTGAAGAGCCTGTAACTGAAGAGCCTGTGGTTGAAGAAGTTGCTACTGAGGAAGTAGTAGTGACTGAAGAGCCTGTGGCTGAAGAAGTTGCTACTGAGGAAGCAGTAGTAGCTGAAGAGCCTGTGGTTGAGGAGAACGTTAAGCCTGAGCCTAAGATTGCCCAGCTTAAGCCCAACATCAAGAAGGGCGGCAAAAAAAAACCGCCGATAACGAAACACCAGGGAGGCGTCTAGCCTCCCTTTCCTTTTAGCGCACACATTAGAGGCAGCGCGTCAATAAGGAGGCTGATTATGTTTCGGGACAGATTTTACATACAAATGGATAGCCGAGTCGAAAACACCAGGAACCAGTTCATTGAGGAACTACGTCAAGTCTGTAACCGGCACGGTGCGAAGCTATCTTCCCTGAAAGGACTGAACATGAGTAACGAACTGATAACCAAGCAGTTACTTTCAGGCAGCCACACCGACTACAGAGGACATGCTAGGAAGCTGTATGGCTTCGATAAACGAAAAGTGTTTCTTATGTAGGAGAGAGGTATATGGAACCGGACCAGGGGAAGCTGATTTCCCGTATTCAGAAGCTACTGAACTTATCAAAGAGTTCAAATCAGCATGAGGCGGAGCAGGCGGCTACCCTCGCCCAGCGCCTCATGGCCAAGCATAGTATTAAGATGGCCCAACTCAACAAGGAGACTTGGGAGTTCAACAGCCGCATCCTTAAAAAGGTAGCGAGAGCTAGTGCAACAGATAAATATGTAGCTACTATACTCCATCGCCACTTCAATGTAAGGATGATGTACTCAAGGGCTGGCAAAAAAGAAACATGGTTGGTAGCTACTGGTACTGAGGACAACTTGGATGTAGCAGAGTATATGTACAAATACCTAAACGATTCCTTCGATCGTTGCTGGAAGAGCTACTACAACGAAAACAGTACAACTCGAAACTCCAAGACATCGTTTCAACTTGGGATGTACAACGGCTTAAACGATAAGCTGAAGACTCAGAAAGAAGAAATGGCTAGAGAGTCAGACTGTACCGCATTGGTTGTCATGGATACAAAGCTAGACACATACATGAAACAGAAATACTCCATATCAACCCGAAGGAACACAACAGTCAGGGCAGGGGATTCAGCCGCCAAAGCAGCTGGCTTTGCCACGGGTAGAAGCCTAAGCATAAACAAGGCGTTAAGCTGATGGAATGTGAAGGCCAAGCTTGCCACCGTTTGTGTACAGTGCTAGGCTTGGCCGGTATGCAATTAGAAAACAAATGAGCATAGGGGGCGTTCGGTTGGCACGAGTGGCAAAGACTGACGAGGAAATAAAGGCTATCGCCAAGGACATTGTGTTAGGAAACGTATTCAGTACACTAGCCCTACCACCTTCGGACTTGAGTATGATAAACATAATATTCATGCCGATAACCTTCGGGGCTTTTGCTGGATACACCCGAGAGCAGCTAGACGAGATAGGCTCAATATATGAATACCTAAGTGAGGCTCTCCCCACTGGTGTTAACGGATACCCGATATTTGGTAGTATGCAAATACTTTCTACAGAAGAAACCGATAAACTGAGGCATTTCATAAGGAACTATGCAGCAGCTATGGAGAACGTATGATCTGGCAAGCGGAGAAACTGGAAATAACTCAAGCTTACAATAGAGAAATGCTGAAAACCGAGAGAAAAGCAGAGACGGCATTGAACTGGGTGTATGGATCTTTATTGATAAATGCCGTCTCCATGGGACTAGGCAGCTCGTTCATCCCTGGGATGAAAGGAAGTTTCAGCATAGCCTCCTCTTTACTGGTCCATTCATTGATCTGCTTTGTTCTTCATGGAGTAATAAGCTACAAGAGAGAACAGGCACTAGAGTCACTAAGGAAGACAAGAGACGGAGTAACAGAACTTCTAGGAGGATCGGATAATGTCTAGTCTTAGCTCTAAGATCATTCAAATGATGAAGAAGACAGCTTGTATAACCTATGAAGTAGCGGACTCTGCAATCTTCTATAAAGCCCTAAGATCGGGTAAATTCAAAGCTGATATACCAGGAGCCAAGGTAACTGGGGTTGAATTCGAGAACATCGAAGTATTACGAAAGTACATCAGCTATCTATGGAACTCGATTACTTCCTTGGGGGCACAGGGGAGATGCCTAGATTACGCCAATTGGGTAGAGCAAAATATGCCGAAAGACATCCGCGACCATCGTCATCCTAACGACCTAACACTGCTGACACCTATCAAGGAATTCAGTGAACGTGAGGAAGAAGAGGACGATGATGAGGAAGAAGAAGAGGAAGAAGAGGAGGCCGCTGAAGATGACGAAGACGAATGGCGACTTGTCGATTAATCCTTCCATCTGGCTTAACACCTAAAGTCAGATAAAGCCCTTCCATCTGTCGTTGCTTTGCCTTTTTTCGTTTGCTACAGTGTGTGTATACGAGTTTTTGCACACAAACAGCAAGCAGGAGAAAGGCGACAAAGATATGACTCTGACATGTTCAGACCTATATTTTCGAAAAGAAAAGCCAGACACCTTCGAAAAGAAACTGTCAAAGAAAAGCTTGTTCGAGTTTATTCGGTACGTATCGTGTGGCTTTGAACTAGAATGTCAGACTTTCCATGGCAAAACTACATCAGACTTTAACCGACAGATTAATGAATCGAGGCAAATAAACATAGACGCCTACCAGCGAGCACTAACTGAATCATACGAACGTCTACTTGACTACCCGCTAAGTCATCCCGAGCTATTTCGCACAGTAAGACACATGCTGTCCAATTCAATGACAATCGCGTTCATCAAAAACAAATATCCAAGACAATATCCAGATCTAAAGGTAAATGGGCTTAGTTCTTTTAGACTAATACAACTATTCGAAATACGAGGGACTAAGCTGAAAGATGTCATGGGCTACCTTAACAGTAGCGAGGTGAACACCACTCGACGCAACAAAGGTAACGAGTTGAGCAGGACCTTGATGAGAGGTATCAGAGGACTAAACGAGTCTTTCATAACAGGAACCGATCTGTGTGTTGACGAAAACAACTTCGCTTATGGCGATCCGACATTTCACGACATGAAGAAATACTTCGAGTATCACGCAGAACGCGACTTACCACGCAATGTGGAACTTGTACCGGATGGAAGTGTCTCCGGTCCTGAAATACGAACGATCGGTGGGCTTAAGCCTGTGGAATTCCTAAGAACAGCCAAAGAGGTTCTAAAGAGAAACATCAAAGTCAATGCTGGCTGCTCGTTCCACATTCACATAGCCTTGAATAAGACCGATGAGTCCAGACTCACAGGGACACGAACGCACGTTCCGTCAGCCGAAGTACAACATTACGCTTTTGAGTATATTCTCAGACATGTCCATGAGTTTCCTCTTGCAGTGCGAGAACGCATTTCACAAAACCAGAGGGATGGCAGGAAATACTACAAGTTCGATCCCTCAAGAAAAGGAGACAGGTACTTCTGTATAGCTCAAAGACACGACACCTATGAATTCAGGATGTGGGGCAACATTGCTGACTACAAAAGCGTCTCTCAATGCCTAATGATGACGATTAAGGCTCTCCACTATGGGCTTAGAGTGGTTAATGGGCAAGATAAGCCAGTATTCAACAACTTGCGTGACTTGGAATTTAACCGAGAACTACGGGATATCATCAGCTATTATCTGGATTCAGAAGCATTCCGAGTTAACCAGTGCCCATTTGAAGTATTCATAAGAAAGCGGCTGCCTTCAGGCTCGCTGAAACGAGAAGAGACAAGACTAGATGGGATAGGAGTGAATACCAGCTTCACCATCACAAGCGCAAGCGCAGACATAAGAGAAGCGGCATTCACGAATAGTGGTAACAGCATCATCATAAACCCAAGTGCTGAAGGGTCAACCGCAACCATTTACTACACCCAGGATGAGACAACTTTCCCAACAATCAACATAAATCCCGATGGTAGTCCTTGCCACTACCCCGTTGCTTCTTAAGGAAGAGCCATGCTGGAACTAGTTAGAAATAAGCCAAAGGGTGTCAAAAACGAACACATAAAGAACCTGATAAGCCTACCATTGCTTGAAGCAATGAAGGAGATCCGGTGTGGGTTCGAGCTAGAGACTCAATCACTTGACGGCAAAAACTGGTGTCAACTGAGCAGACACTACGGCTATTCAAATGACGCAGCAATCAGAGACCTTTTCGGAAATATAAATAAGCTCTGCGTGAAGCAAGATTGTAGCGTTAAAGGACCAGAGATAGCGACTATTGGCCCATTGACTGTAAAAGAGTTCATGGAACGCCTAAAGATAGTGACAGCTGCGGAATTTGTTTCAGATCCTCGATGCTCATTCCATATCCACATGTCGGTAGATGGAGTTAGCCATAGATACGGGCAATTGTTCCAGAACTGGATGATGGAATACATGCTTATGAGGTATGAGTCATTTCCTGACTGGCTGAAAGAACGCTTTAGATATGGCTATAGGAACCAAAGTTACTGGTTTGACCGGTACTATGCCCCACGTTTGTCTCAGGACCGATTTGCCATGATAGCCTACCGGGGAAGAACGTGGGAGTTTCGCTTTTTTGGTAACGTCAACTCTTACCAAGAAGGGTTGTATTGCTTGAATCTAGCGATACGGGCGTTGAGATATGCCTATCTAGTAAAACATAAGCAAGTGAAACCACTGCTGAAAGGCATCGTAGTCAAAATGAACAGAGTATCCCTGTTAAACGCCATTGAATCGTACTTCAAGGCAGGGATAACAAAGAACGAACTACTAGCTCTATTTGCAATGAAAACTACACAAACTAAGGCTATGGAAGCCATGGAAAAGGTAAACCACATCGACACTGCAATCGAACAGCTAAGGAGAGCCAGCTAAATGTGTACTTTGATAACAGTTTCCAGAGAAGTGTTTGCCACGCACCGCGCTGAAATAGTCTCTCGTATACGCGAGGATGCAATACGAAACCCTCACGGCTTTGGAATTCTGCTAATGGGTCACAAGCAGTCTGAGACTCTTATGACGCACTGTATGGACGTTAAACACCTCATAGCGACTCTGAAGATCCATACGACATGGAATCGAGCCTGGATTCATACCCGCTATGCTACCGGGAGCATGGTCAACATATTTGGCTGTCATCCATTTACGACCATCGGCGAAGGTCGGACGTACAGCGGCATGGTTAACCGTCATGAACACATGGTGGTGATGCATAACGGAGTATTAACTAATTGTGATGCCGACAACTTCCTAGTCGATTCAATGTACATACCACACCGCACTCGAATGTTGGGGGCGAAGCAATCTCTGCGATATCTAAAGAATGAAAACTATGCCAACGTCTTTATGATCAACCCGTTGTCTGGAGAATGGTATGTAAGCCGCTCAGTACGTGGCTCGCTCTACATGGACAGGGATGGTCGTAATTACTCTACAAACCCTGTACCGGGACTCATTGAAGATATCGTACCTGAGAATTTCCAAGAGAAACATCGGCATAAGATAGAGTCTTATATCGGTAACTTTGCCTCTCGCTCTTTCAACACATACAGCACGAGCACGAGTAAATGGAAGTCAAAGCAAAAACCTGCGGAGTTCTTCGATGAGTTAGATGATGACCTAACTCTATTCGGGTCAGCTACCCAAGATGATCCATGGGACTGGCGAAAGAACCCTGTGGATAAGGATAAGATTCCAGTGCTATCGGAATCGTCCTCAAAAGATCATGAGTTTCTGCGCGGCGCTATAGGGTATAGCGAGTTCTATGAAGGCCGTGAGGAAATGTTGATTTCAGACCTTGAGGAAGGAGCTTTTGATAGTCCGGACGAGTTTATTGATTTGGCCGAAGATATGGGCTGGATAAGGAACGAAATGCCAGACAACGTTAACGAGTTCATTCCTGACAGACAAAGGAAGTGGCTGACTCA
>Ga0114918_10003011_pt1 | contig 14924 bp, 13 predicted proteins | sample LantaG_FD_87015 | JGI IMG/M metagenome (GOLD analysis project Ga0114918, IMG submission 87015) | Deep subsurface microbial communities from Baltic Sea to uncover new lineages of life (NeLLi) - Landsort_02402 metaG | ecosystem: Environmental > Aquatic > Marine > Oceanic > Sediment | place...
AGGCAGTCTGGCGGTCCTGTCACTAAAAGTGATTTAGACCCATAACTTTGCGGCCTATCCTTTGGGATAGTTTACCTTTCTCAACTTTTCTTGAAGTATTACTTTAGCATTACTCCTTTCTATTGAAAAGGTTTAATATAATATTAGATTATAATATGAATATTCATTTTTTGAAGTTTGTGTAATTATTATACTACATAAATGTTAAAAAATTCTTCTTTTTCTGAAAAATAATTTAAAAAAATAAAAAAGCCCTTCAGCAAAATACCAAAGGACTGGAAATGATCGGCCAGACAGAACAATTTTCGAACTTTTTGCATGAGTGATGAAACTCAAAAAGTGTATATCGAAAATTGACCTGTACCCGATTAGCTGGACACATAGAAAGTCTGCTATAATAAAAAAATGGAAGGAAGTGTTAAGCTAATAGGTAAGAATAGATTTACTCCTGAATACAAAAAAGAAATTATTAAACTGGTTACCGAAGGTAGAAAGAAGATTAGCGAATTAGCAAAAGATATTGGAGTGACCTCCACTTCGATAAGAAGGTGGATGACACAATACAGTGAATACGGAAAGGATGTTTTTCCCGGTAAAGGTAACCTAAGGCCTGAAGATGAAAAAATAAGAAAACTATTACACGAGAATATCGACCTGAAAGAGGAGAATGAAATATTAAAAAAAGCTGTGGCCATCTTCAGCCGGGACGTGAAATGATCTATAAAATTATCAAAAAATACCGCTCCGCATTTCGCGTTGTGAAGATGTGCCAGGTTTTAGAAGTATCAAAGAGCTCATATTATGACTGGCTGAAAAGGCCGCCAAGTATGCACCAAAAGGAAGATAAGATACTCATAGAAAAGATGAGGAGGATTCATAAAGAATCATATAAAACCTACGGGATACGTAGAATAAAAGCTAAATTAAATAAAGAAGGTATCTCCTGTGGTAAGAATAAAGTGGCGAGGTTAATGAGAGAGAACGGCATATTTAGCCGTTTAAGAAGAAAATATAAATCTACTACCAATTCAAACCATCGCTTACCTGTTGCTCCTAACTTTTTAAATCAAGATTTTACTGAAGATAAGCCAAATAAAAAATGAGTTGGTGACATCACCTATATACCCACAGATGAAGGTTTCCTCTATCTGGAAGGTATTAAAGATTTATTTCAGAGAAAAGTAGTCGGCTGGTCTTTGGGAGACAGGATTACCAAAGAACTGACCATATCATCATTAGAACAAGCAGTAGGCAGAGAAAATCCGGGTGAAAGCTTGATATTTCATTCTGATAGAGGGTCTCAATATGCCGCTTATGCCTTTCAAGATGTATTACATAAGTATCATATCCGGCAGAGAGTATGAGCACACAAGGGAGATTGCTATGATAATGCCTGTATGGAGTCTTTTTTCTCTACTCTAAAAAAAGATATTATCTATGGTAATAAGTTTAAGACACGAGAAGAGGCTAAATTGGTTATTATTGAATATATTGAAACTTTCTATAATTGTTGCCGGCTTCACTCTACACTGGGAAATATGTCACCAATGGAATATGAACGTCAATATTATTACCAGGAAGAGGTAGCCTAACAATGATTATTAAAATAACGAGCAATTCTAAGAGAATCAAAGGAAAAGTACACTTTTATGTGTCTATATTAGCGGGAGCAGTCCACTTTTCGGCTCACGTGCACGGACTCTCCAGTTGAACCCATTGCAAAAAGCCCATGCATACTGCTTTCAATGCAGTACTCAATCTGTTTTTCGTAAGCTCCTTGATCAAAACTCTCATCATCAAACAAAGTCTTAACCAGCGGAACAATCACTCCAAACAGGTTATTACGTACATTTTTCATAAAAAACCACATTTACTATTTAATACGATACTTTTCCCGCTTTAAGCAAGTTAAAGACCTCGGTTTCATCCAGTCTTTTTATTCTTCCCACTCCGCCGTTATAAATCCTACATGCTGTTTTAGCTACGTGCAATAGTTCTTCATCCGTAAAGGAAAGTGATCCGATATCAAAATAAGTGTTAGGCACTCCGATAGATTTCATCCACGACTTATATTTTTCTATTCCCAGCTTCGCAGCGCATAAATCATCTTTTTCAGAAATTCCGAAAATTACTCTTCCGAACCTCGCAAATATTGCTGCATTTGATTGATAAACAAGTTCCATCCAACGAGGTGTCAACACTGCGAGACAGGCTCCATGATGTGTATCGAAATAACCGCTAAAACTCTCCTCAATCCCATGGCAGCCCATATCCGGGTCGCCTCTTCCTATACCATTGAGACCAATTCCCCATGCTGATGTTGCACACCACATAAGCTCTCCGCACGCATTTATATCGTGAGGATCCCTGTTAAGCATCTCGACCGCATGCATAGTTGCGAAAATAATTGCCTCTGAATATCTTTTTTGAAACTCTGAATTTTCGTTTCCATTAAAATAGTACTCAAATGTGTGGCTCAATATATCCATAGCCCCCCATACCGCCAACCTGTACGGAACAGAGCGCAAGATTTCCGGATCCATAAAAGCCATTACGGGATGTACTGAACTAAAGAAATACTTCTCACTCGTCTCATCGTTGACAATAACTGCTGATGGATTCGCTTCCGAACCGGTCGCTGCCAATGTAGGGATCATCACTGTGTCAATACTTCCCTGAGGAGTAATTCGTTTTCCCCATATTAAATCATAGGGGTCAATGCGCATTTTGGCCGCCGCTCCGATTGTTTTTACACAATCCATGGTGGAACCTCCGCCAAGTGCGACAATACAATCAACATCATTTTCAATACAGATCTGAGTTCCACACCGGGTGCTGGCCAGCTTCGGATTGGATGCGATATCTTCCATTGCAAAGAAGTGTAGTCCATTACGTGTCAAATCTGTACATATTTCATCATACAGTCCGTTCTTATGAAATGGGCCTTCACTGCATACCACTAAAACTTTTTTGTAATTTCTTTTCAGAGTGCTCCCTAATCTTTTTCGGATACCCTGCCCAAAGTATATATGTACCGGATTAAAAAATTCAAATTGCTCCATTTTGTAACCTCCTTTACTGTAACATTATTTATTTGACTATAGCCTGATTTAATTAATTCATAAAGAAAAATCAAGAAATTAGCACAATTTCTGAATTCTTCAGTAAATAATATTATGATTATCTCCCAAAAACTAACTATTTAAAATAACATATTTTAATTTAAGCGGCAAATTTAACTTTTAATCTATTAACCATATATTTAAATCAATAATATGATTAATAGTGTGCCAAAGGATCGTCCCCTGGCTTACGTCTTTGCTTAATAAATAAGCATCATATATCATCCACAGTACTGGTGGTAAGATTCTTGTTGGATTTTAAATACAGGACAAAAATTCTCTTTGTAAATTACTTCAATTGTTTGCAAAATACACGGCACCAATTGCCTGTGCAAACTGGGCAACAGTATAATGCTCATTTTTTTCAAGTTCTTTCATTAAAATAGTATTGGCAATTCCTGTTCCTGCTGCAATATATTTTAAATTTTTGCTTATTCTTTCTGCTCCTTCGCAAATCAAATTAAAGCATGTTTTACTTTTAACAAGTCTTCCAAAAAGAAATCGTATATTGGTTTCAGGATTAAGGATTTTTTTTGTTTCAAGCCCGGCAACCGCAAGAAATTCTCCCAATTCCCTCCAAATTTTTTTATTTGTTTCATCGTTTTCTGTTTCAGCAAGCGTTATCATAAATTCAAGAAACGGTTTTCGTAGATCTTTCGGTTCCGTTGGAACATAAAATACTTTTACTCCATTGACTGACCGCTCTAAAATGAAACCTTTTTCAATTAATTTTTTAAATAAATCCGGACGTTCTTCAGGAAAATATTTTAAGGCAAGGCGGAATATTCCACTCTGGCTGCAGTACTTCTGGAGAGTACCAGGCAGACCTGTATTAAAATTATTTATACTTCGTAAATCGTCGGGTTCATATTTTTTTTCGATATAACTGCCAAGATCAATAATAAAATTATACGCTTCGAGAGGAATCTCAGGAATCTTTCCATCACTCATTATCCAACCAGTACCAAGCTCTGTCCCCAGCGTATGGGCAAATATCCCTTTTTCGATCTCATCTGAAGAAACAGAAAAAGCAATTTCAACTGCGGCAGTAAAAGCAGCCATCAAACCGTCATTTATTATTTTTACAACACCGTCTTTTTTAATGTATTTTTTCAGTTCATTATCAAGATTGGTTAATTGTTTGAAATCTTTTTCATAATTAATTTCCTTATTGTTTCTTATGCCTCTTGTTTTGTAGGTTTCGCCTCCAACAATTTTATTTCTTACAACTACATCAGGAAAGGCAAGTCCTATGGAATCGATTTCAATATTATCTTCGATCATTTTCTCAATTTCATTAACAGCATTTTCCATAAAATCATCATTCGCGTTTTTATCTAAAGCTTTTTCGATATCATCTTTTAATTCTTTATTATAATGATATTCATCAACAAATAGTTTTGCCCTTAAAAGTCTTACAATAAGACAAATTGGGTCAACCAGCTGTTTAGATAACTTAAAATTTGTGGGAAACCAGTCGTATTCTTTGAAACACTGAATTTTCCCTTTATTAACCAGAATAGCTTTGATATCTGTTCCACCAACATCAATACCTATAACAATTTTTTTATTCAATCCCAGCGGAACTTTTTTAAAGTAATCTATACTTGGTAAAATATTATTTTTTTCTTCTTCCACGGCAGGTAATTTTGATATATCTTCAATTACGAATTTGAACTTCTGTTCTCCCAGAAATAAAGTCTCAAGCATTCTATCTAAAACGTTAATACATCTTCCATACCCTTTGCGTTCCAATCCGTCTTTATTAATACAAAATACTTTATTAAGATTGGATACAATACCAAAAATATGTTTTTCAGATTTATCTATATAAATGGTCATCATCCTACCGCCAAGACTTGATAAAATGTTATAAATTTGAGCATGGAAATATGATTTTATGAAATCCATTTCCTCATCGGTTGGAGAGGAAAGTAAAGGAATATCGAATTTAAATAATCTTCTATTATCCTTTGCGAGGAGTTCTAGTATACAAAATATTGTACATCTTTCTTGTTCTGGCAGGTTATTAAATTGTTCATATACCTTACTGATATATACTGGATCACCATTTTTTGCTTTGTTAATAAAATTTTTTAACATTCATTCTCCTTAAAATATTAGTCAATATCCTCTTCTCTTAGTATTTTGACATTCTCGTTTTCAATAATCCTATAAAAATTTTTAAGTTCATCTTTATCAAACGGTTTCATGTTTTTAAAAAAATTATCGGAAATCCCCATAAGCCTGTATTTATTTTTACAAAGTGGATTATAGTTAATCAATTCAATTGGGATGCCGCTATCGACTTTATTAACAAACTCTGCTATATCCTGCAAATTATTAGATATAGTAGTAATATTCGGAATGAGTGGGATTCTTACTAAAATCTTTACACCTTTAGAAGCAAGAAATTTGAAATTTGATTTTATTAGTCCATTATCTTTACCGGTATATTTTTTATGCAGTTCAGAATCAAATATTTTTAAGTCAATGATAAAAAGATCAGTAATGCCAATGAATTCATCAATAATTTTCTTTTCCGTATAAAGACAGCTTTCAATGGCAGTATGAATTTTTTCCTTTTTACATAATTTTAATATTTCAAGAGAAAATTTATATTGATAAAATGGATCACCTCCTGAAATAGTGATACCACCATTGGAATTTTCATAAAATTTCTTATCTTTTAAAAGTATCTTTACAACTTCTTCTGAAGACAAATTGATTCCATCAAATTCCAGGGCACCTGTTGGACATATACGGACACAATCACCTCTTTTTTTGCATTTATCCTTATTAATCAAAATATGGGGTTCGTCTTTTTTACCTATAGTAAGCGCTTTATTTTTACATGAATTAATGCATTTATGGCAGCGTATACATTTTTTTTCAAAATACCATAAATTGATCTCGTTTTTTATTCCTTCCGGATTCTGGCACCACAAACAGTGTAACGGGCAACCTTTCAGAAAAACTACTGAACGTATTCCGGGCCCATCGTGAATGGCAAATCGCTCTATATTTATAATGTTACCATTCATTTACGCACCACCATAAGCAGTTCTGGCAATAATTTCATCTTGAAGATCATCTGCAAGTTCAGTAAAGTAAGCTGAGTATCCAGCAACTCTTACAATAAGACCTTTGTAAGCTTCCGGATTATTTTTAGCTGCCATTAAATCTTCTTTTCTTACTACATTAAACTGAACATGATTGATTTTTAAATCAACGAAGGTGCGGAGCATAGCTGAAAATAGCTTTATACCTTTATAAGTCTTAAAAAATTCGGGTTGAAATTTCATATTAAGAAGAGTCCCATTACTGCCGTTTATCGATTTAATTTTTGAAACTGATTTTAGTAAAGCTGTAGGCCCATTCTGATCTCTTCCATACATTGCAGACATTCCTCCGTCAGCCAGTGGATCTCTTGCCTTTCTACCATCAGCAGAAGCTCCAACATTCTGACCCATAGGCATATGAGCCGATACAGTATAAAGACCCATATGATAAATTCCACCTCTTACGTTTGTATAGTGAGTCAACTTTTCTGCAAAGTAATCCGCCCATTTGTTACCTAAAATATCAACATAGTCAATGTCATTTCCATATTTTGGTACTTTCTTTATAACCCATTGCCTTAAATCTTCTCTTCCTTCATAATTAGTTTGAATTGCCTCTAATAATTCCTTTGCGGTAATACTTTGATCTTCATAAACACATTGTTTTATTACTGCGAGACTGTCTGCAATATTCGCAACCTGAATTGCTTGAATTCCTGAAAGATTGTAATGCGCTCCTCCTTCAGAAACATCAACCCCTTTTTCGATGCAATCACTAATAACACTGGATAAGAATGGGGAAGGCAATATTTCAGCATGAAGGTTATCGACAACGCCACACACTTCTATCATTCTATCTATGAAATGATCTAACTGTTTTCTGTATGCTTCTTCCAAGTCATTAAAAGTCTTATAATCATTAAGGTAACCGAGTTTCAAACCCATTTCTTTGCCTGTTAAAAGGCATATTCCATTATTCAAAGTAAGTTCAAGAGCTTTTACCATGTTAAACATTGCAGCATCGCTCCACCCAAGATTGTTACCATGGGTTGTAAGTTCTACACAACCTACGATTGCATAATTGACTGCGTCTTCGTGTGAAATCCCTTTATTCTCAAGAGCTGGGATTATACTTTCATCGTTAAAAATTTGTGGCAATCCACTCCCAAGGCCGATGACTCGGCTGCATTCTTCAATAAAGTTAAGACTAGAATTTTTAAATAGTCGGGCAGAAAGATTTGGCTGTGGAAGTCTTATATGTTCCTGCGCTTTGAGAAAGAGATAGGAAAGCTCATTCGAGGCATCTTTTCCATCAAATGTCTGGCCACCGCATGCTATATTAAATCCAATGGGAAATCCGGCAAAATATTTTGCACTATTAGAATTTCTTAAATAAACAATCTGGTTAAATTTAAGCCATAATGCTTCAATGATTTCTAAAGCTTTTGAAAGTGGCAAATCTCCACTTTCATAATCCTTTATAAAATACTGATAAAGATATTGGTCTGCCCTACCCGGAGAAAACGACGAAGCATTTGATTCCATTTGTAAAATCACATAGAGAAACCACATTAACTGAACTGCTTCGTGAAATGTATCCGGCGGCTTATCGGCAATCTTATAGCAGATTCTACTTATCTCATTGAGATTGTTTTTCTGATTTAAATTTTGAACTTCATTTGCCATTTCTGATGCGAGTTTTCCATACCTTTTCATAAATTTTTGGGACGCTCCCAGCACTATTATGATTCCCTCATAAAAGTCTTTTTTACTACTAGTATTGCCCATCTTTTTCAATGCTTCTTTTTTTAAACCAGCTGGACCAAATTTTAGCAACTTTTGAGTATCTGGGCAGATATGTCCCTGGGCATGGTCTGTCTGATTGATTTTTGCCACCTTTCCAATCTTTGAGATCTCTTCTCCAACCATTTCGCTGACTTTTTCATCAAGAGATTTTCCTTTCCAGTAAGGCAAAATAATTTTTCTAAAATTTTCAATATCTTCCTCTCTGACATTAAATTTATCCTGAGGACGTGTAGAAAGCGTTTCAATCTCCTTATCAACCCATGAAATACCTGCTTCCGGTGAAATAACCCCAGCTCTTACCCCATGAGTTCTATTACCAACAATTAATTCATCGGGATCAATCTTTATATTTATTTTTTCCAATGCCAAAGCCAGACTTTTTGCTCTTTGCAGGTTTCTCGGTATATTTTTATTATTCTTATAACATTCTGTAATCAGCAATGCCTGTTCTATGGATAAGAAACGAGGCTCATCTAACATCTTTTTTTTCAAAGTAGAAATTCGATCTGTCATTCCCAGATCTTTTATTTTTTCAATATTATTTTTTAGTTTCATAAAAATATCCTCTAATTCCTGTATTTTTTCTATCTATTCCAAACATCATTCAATGCATACAGTAATATTTTTTATCTTTGTTTGAGCTTTCTACTCTCATATTAATCAAACGAGAGAGAAGCAATTTTAAATACCACGATAATAAAATGTAATCCGTTACACTTTTATTATAATAACTCCTTAGGCGAAAGTCAATGATTAAAATGAGTTGGTTATGAGGTTGCCAGGGCTTTGTAAAAAAATATAGATTTTAAATAGAAGTTGACTCTCTTAATATAAGTTTATGATCCAAAATAACATTTGCTATTTTAGATTTTTGTTTTATTCTCTCAATAAGTATCTCCGCAGCTTTATTTCCAATTTTAAAAGTTGGCTGTGAAACAGTACTCAATGATGGATTACACCATGCTGAAAAATTAATATTATCAAATCCAAATATTTTTAGATCCTGAGGAATACGTACTCTTTTTTCCTTGAAAACTTTCAACATACCGATTGCGAACAAATCAGCAACCACAAAGAGAGCATCTGGTTTATTTCCCAAAGACAGAAAATAATTAGCAGCTTTCTGCCCGTTTTCAAAATTAAGCCCCGATTCTATCACATACATTTCCCGGTAATCCAGGTTATGTTCATTTAATGTTTCCAGATAACCCTGTTTACGTAATTGTGAAAATATTAATTTTTCATTATAATTAACAAGACCTATTTTTCTACATCCAATTGAAATTAAATAATTGACTACTTCTTTGGAAGCAGTAAGATTGTCAATGGAAATATAAGGAGCTTTAACATCAGGGTAATATTCACAACACTGAACTACCGGGTATCTTTCCGCTATATCTTGAAGTTTTTTTAAATCAACAGCTGGTTCCATTGCCGGATCCAGAATAATCATACCGTCAACAAGCTTTTGGGTTAAAAGATTAAAATAGCTCTCACTTCCTTTGGTAATTTCTTCTCTTTCACAAACCAGTAGATTATAACCATTTTTAGTTGCTATATGGTGTATGCCATGAATAATTTCAGAAAAAAAAGGATTTGCAATATTCGACAGCAAGGTCAAAATAATCTTGGTTTCAGAAAAACGCAAATTCTTTCCCAGCATATTGGGTTCATATTTTAATTCATTGATGACTTTTCTTACTTTAGTTTTTGTTTTTTTGGTGACAAGAGAACTATCATGTAGGACCCTTGATACTGTCGCAACAGAAACTCCTGCTTCCTTCGCCACCTTATCCATTGTAATCATATATGTCTCTTTTCCTTCATTTAAATATCTAATTTTAAATTACTTCAAAGCACCAAGTGTTAAGCCTCTTGAGATATGTTTTTGCACAATTAGCGTAAAGATTATAACCGGTATTAAGATTATCACACCAGCCGCAAAAAGTGGACCCCAATTGATAGCATATGCTGTTACAAAGTCGCCAGCTGCAACAGGAAGGGTTTTTGAGTTTTTAGATACTGACAATACGAGAGCAAATAAAAATTCATTCCATGAGAAAATCGCGCAAAAAATAGAACAAGCTATGATACCAGGCCTCGCCAACGGAACGCTAATATGGTAAAAAGTACTCATTCTTGATGCTCCATCAATCAAAGCAGCCTCCTCTATCTCTACGGGTACTTCTTCAAAATAACCTTTCATGACCAATACTACAAAAGATAAATTAAAAGTAGTATATGCTATGATAAGAACATACCAAGTATTTATGATACCAAGATTCCTAAATATAATATAGAACGGTATAACTAAAATAGCAGGAGGTAACATACGAGATGATAATATCCAAAGAGCATAATTCATTCCGCCAGTATTAAATCTAGCTAAACTATAAGCTGCTAACGATCCGGCCCAAACCGAGATAGCTGTTGTAAAGATCACCACTATTGTACTATTGATTAAATAACGAATAAAGGGATACTTGGTGAACACTAATATATAATGTTCAAGGGTTGGTTTAAAAAACAATGTAATCTCTTTGGCAATGATAGCTTGACCGGATCTGAATGAGTTAATAAAAATCCAGAAAATAGGAAAAACCCATATCATGGCAATTAAAACTGTAAAAATACCTAATAAGGTTTTAAAATTATTTTTTTTCATTATCATTTTTCCTTTAAATAAATAGGCCTAATAAAAAAATTGCTAATCACACTAACAAAAATTAACACAAAAACCGACATGGCTGCACCTACACTATAATTCCATTTCGTTATACCTTCATTAAAAATGTACATATTCAACGTTCTCATAAGAATGGAGCTACCAAATAATGCCCATATTGTATCAAATACTTTTAGGGCATCCATGATTCTTAGCAGTAAAGCAATCAAAATGATATTTTTCATTTGTGGAAGAGTTATATATCTAAATTTTTGCCAGAAACTGGCTCCGTCAACTTCTGCTGCTTCATACGGTTCAACGGGAACCGAACTCAATCCAGCTAATAATATTAGGAACATGAAAGGAGTCCACTGCCAGACATCAGTTATGATTAGCGATAGAAACGCATAATTAAAATTGAGATTCTGTACAAGCCATGGACCTATCATGGGTATATTTTTTACAACAGGTAGAGGAGTAGCGGTAAGCCAGGGGATTATTGGTAAATTAAGCAATTCTAAGATCCTTGTCATAAAGCCACTGTTCATATCAAGAATATATTTCCACATCAAACCAACGACAATAGGTGTGGACATCATGGGCATAAGAAATAAAGAAAAGGCAATCCTCTTTCCTTTAAACTCTCTATTTAATATAAGCGCAAACCCCATTCCAATAATAAATTCTAATCCAACTGTCACAATTACAAATTCTAAAGTTAGTATTAGATGTGAAAATACTTCAGGATTATTAAGGATATCCAGGTAATTTCTTAATCCAACAAAAACCCACTCTTTATTAAAAGTTACAGCTTTAACATTATGAACACTAAGATTCAAAAGATATATAAAAGGAATAATAGTAATAATAATCAATATTACAGTTGTTGGTATAATAAAAACATATTTAATTTTCCGTTCTGCCCATATCAATAAAATAATCCAGAAAACTGCTGCACCAATCATCACTATGGCAATAACTTTCCCATCAAGCCACTGAAATTTAAATGATAAACATAAAAGTATTGAAGATATGATAATGCTTATTACAGAAATGAATATTTTTAATCGTACCTTATCCGTCCGTATAGCGGGTGCATTTGTGAGACCTCTAAAAAAGGCTAAATTCATTCTGTTCATTCTCCTCTTATCTTTCTTTATCTTCTTAATATTGGACATACTTTCTGATCTTTATTTCATCCAACCCGATGGTGCTTGTGCAGTATCCCTCCAAATGGTATGATCGTTTATCCATTAACCTTCTAAAAAGATTAATTTCTAAGGTGAACTAAAAATTTGGAAATAAATTTTCTTCTCACTAATTCCTTTAAAGTAAATATTAATAAAAAAGTATACTTAAAAACACAAATATCTACCACATAAATCACAAAAAGCCTACATTAATTTCAATTATTGTATTTGGGAGGATTCATAAATCATTATAAATCCTCCCAAATATCTATCATGTTCTATCTGTTACTATTTCATATTCATCAATTCATCTATTTACTGTGCCTTTAGTTTCTCTATTTTCGCAGCAGCTGCATCTAAAGCATCTTTTGGCTCTAATGTCCCAGACATTATTAGAGTTAAAGCTGTATTCATAGCATCATGCATGTCTTCATAAAAGGTAACGGAAGGCTCACTCTTTGCAATTGCCAGTGATTGTGCATGAAGTTTATAGTAAGGAAATTTTATTAAAAGCTCAGGATCTGTTAGTAACGAAACTCTGGCAGGTGTGGATCCAGATTCTATAGATGTTATTTTTGCACCTTCTTTACCTGCTACATAATTGAGGAATTTCCAAGCGCCTTCTAAATTAGCAGAATTTTTGTTAGTTACGAAACACCAACTATGCTGGAAAGGCACTCTATAGATACTGTTATCATTCTGTTTTATTCCTGGTATCATCGTTACTTTTATATCATTTTTATATGGACTATCACTACCAAGAATATCACCCATTGCAGCATCCCACATAGGACCGGCCATAGCAACTTGTCCTGTTTTAAGAGCATCCGTAACTGCCGTATATGCATAAGTCGCTACATCTTTTGTTATTATACCAGCATTTATAAATTTCAGGTACAAATTGGCAGCTTTAATAGCAGCAGGACTATTTATTACAACATTACCATTATCATCGAATATATCCCCCCCGTAAGTCCACAACACAGAATACCAACATTTTGGTAGCTCTTCTCCAGGCATACCGATAAAAACAGTTCCATAAGTTGTAGGTGAATCTGGATTAATGGATTTAGTAAATTTCTTGGCTACTTCGAAATATTCATCCCATGTCTTTGGAGGATCCGGTATCAAATCCGATCTATAGTAAAGATAATTGGTACTGATAGTCTGTGGGAGTCCATAAGTTTTGCCCTTATAACCATACGTTGCTAACAAGTCTTCACTATCAAATTCTGCAGGATTAGTTAAATCCGGATTATTAATATAATCATCTAATGGTTCAAGAACACCCGCTTCAGCCATTTCTCCAATCGATGTACTTAAAAACCAAATCACATCGTATTCACTCGTACCTGCAAGAAGGTGGGTCATCACTGATGTCAAGTATCCTTCTCTACCTATTTCTACAATCTCCACATCAACTCCCGTCTTTTCGGTATACTCTTGAGCAGTTACCCTTAATCCATCTCCTTCAGGGCTCGTCCTGACTACAAGAACGACTTTCCCTTCCGCAGCTGCTGTAGTAAGCGAAAAACCTGCTATCATAACTATAATTATTATTAACCATATTAATTTCTTTTTCATTTATCTATACCCCTTTTAATTATTTATTTTTAAGCAATTTTTAATAAAATCTTTCGGAGTTTTGTCTTAATTAATATTAGGTAGCGCTTCTACTTGGGAAAAATCTCATTGTTTTATCTTTAACATCACCCCCCTTTTTTTTATTACTAAATCTCATTGTTTTATCTTTAACATCACCCCCCTTTTTTTTATTACTAAAAGGACTATTCATTTTATCTATTCTTCTCGTCTTCTCATATAAAAAACTAATTATCTATTGCAGAGGTAGATTAATAATATCTTATCTGGGTCTCGTCTAGACCAATGGTGCTGATACAATATCCTCGGCTCCAGAAATAGTTTTCCCAGTAGAGTTTCTTCTTGAAAACAGGGAAACTTTAAATATTTTGATGACTGTCTTCCATTTAATATGCTTATGGCTTCGGATACCAATAAATTGGAAAGGATATAGAGTATGTGATGGATAAGCTTGTCTTTAACATTCATCTCCACAATCTTGATGTTCTTTCACTCAGAGAATATCCTCAGGGTTTGTCCGACAAACTCAACCAGAGCACCTTTAAGGATTTAGTATCTTTTCTTAGGATACCCTACACATGATATTTGCATTTATATATAATATGGGAATATTAATTTCACATAGCCATACTCTATCATTACATATAGATCGTCCTATTAGTGAAAACAATGAGACATTACCAACTTCTAACAAGGTAGATTTTTAAGATTAACTAAAAAATTTGGTTTATATCTAAACTTTTTATAAGGTTTAGTATTATATCTCTTTTTTCATGATTGTAACTACATTTTTTCTTTTCTTTAATTGTAACCCGTTACAAATTTATTGTAACAACAATTTATCTGCAAGTCAAGTACTTGTTTCACGTTAAGCAAAAAAGACGACAAAATATCGGTAAGTTATAACCTAGAATGCTTTTAAAATAGGGATTTATTTTAGAGGGAATTGAATAATGACGTATTTTTTACACAGAAGGCGATAAGAAGGGGTAATATACTTTTCAGTTAAACTATAATAAGTTTACCAATTAAATTTGAAGGATTCCTTAAATACCCCGGCAAATATCCAAGTAAAGAAGAGAATAAAGAAGATAAAGAGAGTATATCAGAGGAAAGAAGGTTAAAAGCGGGATATTTCATGAACTAAGAAAAATAAAAGCTAATTTAAGCGTGTTTTAAGCCCTTGTTTTAAAGTGGCTGGTATGAATCATCGTATTTTTTAAATACGCCTCGTATACGCCAAATACGAAGCTTTTTTCAAAAACGCTAAAACCCTTATATATCAACGGTCTTATTGATTTTTTGCAAAATCAACCCTTAATTCATTGATGGTCTGTTTGATTTCCTTGATTTCAGCAGTAATACTATGGGAAAATTCCTTTTGATTCTTGATGATTTCATTAATAAAAAACTCTAATTTCCACACCAGGTATACAGAAAGCACCAGGGGAAAGCCGTTATTTGCTATTAATTTTAG
>Ga0114918_10003013_pt1 | contig 14923 bp, 9 predicted proteins | sample LantaG_FD_87015 | JGI IMG/M metagenome (GOLD analysis project Ga0114918, IMG submission 87015) | Deep subsurface microbial communities from Baltic Sea to uncover new lineages of life (NeLLi) - Landsort_02402 metaG | ecosystem: Environmental > Aquatic > Marine > Oceanic > Sediment | place: Baltic...
CCTTAATCCAAACAAAATCTGCCTCAAAACCAAGATCAATATTCCTATCTGCACTGTTACCTGTATACGTCACAACATTAAACTGAGTCTCTGGTTGCTCAATAGCTGGTGCAGGTAGGTTATCAGTGCAGAGTGCTAGATAGCCGCCAGCAGGTGGCGCGTAGTAGAAGTCACCAATGCCGTTAGCGTCTGTGTTGCCTTGGCGGGTTTTGTTACCTGCGAATGATGAGTCTGCTCCAAAGTTAATGTTGTTGCTTGCAGTGCCACTATTAGTATAAACACAAGCACCACAAAACATTGTTCCAGATAAGCCAGTAAACGCTACGCCTTGAGACACATTGTTTTTATAAAATGTTACTGTTCCAGCGTCCATATCAAGAGCGCAACCAATTACATCTCCGAGTGTGAAAGCTGAACCATAACTAAAAGAGGTGGTGTTGTTGTATTTTTGCCCAGGATTAAGATAACCCCAAGAATCTGCGGTTGATCCTAAGTAATTGTTGCCAGCATTTTGTCCAAAATTAGAATTTGTTGTAATTCCAATTCCAGCATAAGGCGGGTTGCTTAGCGCTTGCGGAGCGCAAGTTTCAAAATACCATTTGCCACTAGATACTCCAATGGTGTTCACAACACTCTGCCAGTTACTTGTGACGGTTGTTGTTGTTTTCAAATTTCCTTCTGAAGTAGATAGTGTTGTAGCCAAAGGATTCAACACACTAAAATTATTAGTAGGCGTATCAATCATGTAATCCGTGGACGCTAAGTTGTTCTCTGTCCAGTTGTTACTGTTGCCGCTGGAGTCATTGGCATTGCCATCAAACGGTAGGTAGAAGCCATTAGTGCCGTATGTGCCTGCGTATGCTTTAGGACTCCACTCGCCTGTAGTTGCATCTATCTGACCAAAGTCATCAGCGGTTAGGGCTTGACCGTCTATGAAGTTGATTTCGGCAAGGTAGCCGTCAAGGTAAAAACCACCCCCAGTATAGTTTAGCGAACCAACAGCGTGCGGTGTTGCCCTGTTAATTGGCGTTTGGTAATCCTGCGTAGGGTTTGTTTGAGTTGTGAATGATGTTATTCGTTGACCATTTACATATATTTTAACCCTGTCTGACGCCGTAGCATTTGTGGTATCTGTTGATACGACAAGATGATACCAACCGCTAGAATCTCTGAACACTTGGCTTGAAGCGTACACATAAGTAGAACTTACATTATCATCTGTTGCGGAAATCTGAAGTTTGTCATTGTCTAAGAAAAGAATTTCTGCGTGTCCGTTTGATGGCGCTCCATTATAGTTGCTAAATATAGTTTGAAATGTACCAACATTCCCACGCTTAACCCACCCACTCCATGTCCACGTCTTACGGTTACCAGCAACACTTGGTGTCCGTGATAGATAAGCTGAGTCGTCATCGTTGAAACGTAGTGAGTTAGTAATAGAAAAGCCCCCGCCACCACCACCGAGTGCCGCAATTTCTTGAAACAGGTTAATGCCGAGGTCAATCATATTAGTACACCGCTACAATGTTTGTTGCCGTAGTGTCAGTTGAATACACTTTTAAGATGCGTACAGGCAGGATAGAGCCAGCCAGTACACCAGTGAAAGTCACTGTGTCACCGCCCAACGTATCTACTTTAATGTTACCAGCACCGCCCACGAATAACGCTCAGGCAGCGTGTGTTAGATTTGAACCATCAGCGGGTGTTACTGCAAAAGCATTGCTTGCTGGTGCGTCATAACCACTTGCGTCTTTCATTGCCATGTTTAGCTCCTTGCTGTTTTAGCAGCGTCTTTAAAATTCTGTGCCGTAGGTGCGCCCTTAGTACCAGGCTTCCTCATGCGTTCGCCAGAGCCTTTAGCAATGCGCTCTCGCTTCTTTCTAATGTTGTCATACAAACTACTTTTTGGCATATCCATTTCCTTAATTGTAACCGCTAACGCCTATTCTTTTAAGTAAAGACTTAGACATTAGGTTAACCATTCTACCTTAAGGGCATTGAGTGCATTCTCTCTGCCACACTTAACAATCTCAGCTTTAACGTGCAACCCGTCAGTAGCTAATGCCTCATCAAGTGATAAAGTAACTACATTAGTTGCAATGTTAACAATAACTCGGCCTCCTGAGATTGGGTCATTAGTGCTGGTGTAAGATGTATTAACTCGACTGACAGATGATGATGTACCTTCAAGAGCAAACTCTAAAACACCAGAGTATCCAGCAGCGTTAGCGGCAATGTGAAGCCGAACAAGTGTAGACGCGCTATAAACAGACCCAAATGTAATCTTGGCAAAATCTGTTTGCGTTGTGCCGTAGTGCCAGATCTGGTTTGTTGTTTGAGAACCAAGCTCATAATCTTTTGCAAGACCAGTCGCTTGATCGTAGTACAACACCTTCGATATTGCACCACTACCGTTATAGATATTCCCGTAATCAACAAGGTTTTTACACTTGCCATAGTATGCAAGGTAGTTTGCGTTGTCGTTTGAGTTAATCATATTCCCAGTAATCTTAGTATTTTCAACACCTAAATCATCGGGGTAAATTTGAAAGTCAGCAGTGGCAACAGTTGTAGTATTGCAGTTGTTCAATACGTTATCGCAAGCGGTCACAGTAGTCCCGTAAGCGTCAACAAGGGATATACCAATAGCTAACGTGTCTGTAATTGTATTTCCGTTAATGTATGCGCTCTGACAGTTATCAACATCAACACCTCTGTAAGCGCCCTTAATAACATTGTTAGAAACAGTAACATCACCTGAGTGCGTTAAATCAACGAAAACTTTATCAAGCAAATTGTCTTTAATTACAGTGCTTTTAAATGATCCAGTGTTACCACGACCACGACCATCAACATGAATTGAGTTTACAAGAGATGCGGTAGTCCTAGTTGTTCTAAATGTGTTGTTGGTAATCATAATATTTACATCATCAACCGCACCATCATCTGCAAACACGTTGCGAATCTCGATAATGTAATCATTGTTAGATGGCGTATCTGTTTCAATCAACACGTTATTTCCTGAAATCAAAAGCGTTCCAGAACCAGCGTCAGCTAAAAATGGAGGAGTTGCAGCCGTTTCTGGTTGAGTTGAAAACATATGCAGGAATCGACCAAAGCTACTGGTTAAATAGCTACCGCGCATTGTCGATGTGTTGTTAGAAATAATAAAGTCGTAGCCGATTGTTTCTGTGCTGTAAAAGCAGTAAGTGTTTTCTTCAGCAACTAATGGGGTTTGATACTTGCGAATATCTTTATGGGTATTGCCGATAAATACGTTTCGTCTTGCACCAAGAGTCGCACCGCCACCAATAAATTTATTGCCTATCATTGAAGAGTGTTCTACGTTTCCGTGAAAGTCACAAGCTGGGATACCATCACCAGAGTGCCAGACAGAGTTTGCCACATGAATTTCTCGGCCAACAACGGCAGGAATCGTAACTCCCCCACCCGTACCAAATCCATGCCACCTAGAAACACCTTTGCAGTGAGCAACCGAAATTGCTTGGCAGTTAAACAAGGCTATTGGATAAGCATTAATTGCAGAAATACCAAACGAAGGTGGATTGCCAAATTCGTAGATTGCAGAATCTACGCCCTCAATATTACACCCATAACTACTGGTTAGTGATAAGCCCTCGTAACTACCTGCATTTTCAATGATAAGGTTTCTAAAGGTAGAGTCTTTAAGAAATTTCCCATAAATCGCCCTAGCGTGACAAGAATCAACAGCACCACGCAATTTAAAGTTTTCCATTGAGATGGAAATCATGTTCATTTTATAAATGTTTACGTCGCCAGATGCCGAGTAATCATCATAAAAGCCAGTAGTAAACCATGCTTGGTTTCCATCTACCTCGCGTACAGTTAAAAACTCGCCTTTCTTGTAGTAGTATCGAGCGACAGAGTAGCTGTAATTATCATTATCAGTAACAGCAATAACATCTCCAGGAATTAAATCAGGCGCACTTGCAAAGGTGTATGAAATACTTTCAGACAGAAGGCCTCCAGAAACAGATTGCAACAATGTTGGGCCAACACCATAAATATCAAACAGCCTAGCAGTTGTATCAGTAGCGTGAGATGTATCAATAATACTTGAAGCGCCCTCACCATAAATTCGCAAATCTCTAGTAATGGTTAACGTGCCATCAATTCGGTATGTTCCTGTGGGAATGTAAATAGTGCTAAGGCCAGAATCAATAGCCGCCTGGAACGCAGCGGTAGAATCATTAGTGCCAGTAGAGTCAGCGCCATAGGCTTTTACGTCAGCAATCTCTCCAGCCAGGCCAGTATCGGCAACAGTGACAACTTCACCATACGGCCCAAACCCTAGATAGCGATTAGCTCTATTCGTTGCACTGGGCAACTCCATATTGATAGACGTTAAATCATTTATTGGCTTTCTAATTGCCCGAGTGTCTGCTTCTTCGTTCTGCTGTACCGCTAGCCATAACTTATCAAAATCAGCGTTTACCTCAGCCGCTAAGAAGTCACCAGACGTTTGATAATCAGTGGTTCTCTCATACGCCATGTCACGGTAAATTGTGATTGTGTCGCCAGCAGTAGCACCAGAAGTAAAGGTAATGTTTCCACCGTTGTTATTACCAACACCTGATACAGTGTAGTTAGTGCCTTCAGATAAGGTCGTTGTATTCTGTACTACAACAACATCATCTTTATTGAAGATTTCAAACGTGTATGGAAATACCGTCTGCCCACTGGTTGCAGAATATTGGTCTCTACTTAAATTGTTTGCTACTGTCATAAGTCACCCGTTTGTTTTGCATATTCTACCAGATAATTTAAAGATTACCTTCTTCATGCATCTTCATGTTTTCTGTAAATCTCTCTAATACCCTTCTCGATCTATCAAGAATCATATCATCAAGACGCCTTAACTCTTCAGCTTTCTGATCGCTAGTCATAACCATGTTTTCGTAAACCGCATTTCGTCTACGATTTAGCTCTTTAATTATCTTCATGTTGCTTTCTATGTACGGCAGCGTTCTTGCCATAACTAGGTTTTCTTCTCGATAATTTTGTCTATCGTCACCAGTTAAATCGCGCATTTTGTTTTTAATTTGCTTGGCCTCTTGAGCCAAATCGTAAAGCGTATTAACGCTTTGCGCCCCAGAACCAGTAGGCGGCCTCATAGAAAATGCCCTAACAACAGGTATATCCATAATGCTCGTTGGCCTTTCTGGTATGGCTTCCCCATTCCACTCTTTAACCTGGTTGATAATAAAGTCACCAGCATCGGTTACATAATCGGCACTGCCAGCAATCAAGCCTCTCATTGCGTTATCAACAAGGGCTGGCGAAACACCAAGAAGTTTTCCGACCTCTATAGCAGTCTGGCTTGTGTACTTCTGAGTCCTATCTTCTGGCGGCAAGTCATTTAAAAAATCTGGATAAATGCTTCTGCCTTGGAAAAAGTTATAGTTTGCTACGTTTTCAATAATAACTTTAGGCAATGTCGGTATAATCGCAGACGGGTCATAGACTGGGCTTATTGATCCAACAGTGCTTACTGCTAAATCAAACCAAAACTTTTTGCCATCTTCTATGTTTTCGGTTGCCATCCAATTCATAAATCTTTCTGGAACAGAGCCAAAAACATATCCTAGTGTAAACGGCTTAGGATAACGCTTCCATTCGCCATCAACTTTAAACACCCAGAACAAATCCTTCTGCCACTGTGGTATTTCAAGATACTCTTTTCGCTCATCCTCTGGTGCGCCATACAGGTAATAACCCGCAAGCATTACGCTAGGCAATGTAATAGTGGCAGTGGCCCACATTGTTAGTGCTTTTGGATTAGCAGCAAATGCCCGAACTAACTTGTCTGCACCTTGCATACCAGCGTTAAAAAACGGTACATAGCGGTTAACTTGCTTGGATACAGTGCCACCCCTAGAAAAGTCTAGCGTAGCGTCACGCGCCTCTAAGGCCGCCTCCAAGTCACTAGCGCCTTTTCTTTTTGCAGCGTTAAACACACCGATACGAACAGACTGCTCTATCGCCAAACTTATATCGTTAGGTAGTTTTAGCGGGTTTTTGAAATAAGCAGCTAACTTACCGTCATCGCTTAAAAGCTCTTTTTGCGCCTTTGCAACACCGTTATCGTTTGGCTCCATGTAAGTGTTAAATGATCCACCAGACTGCATCCATCTTTGGTGCAGATCACCCTTACCAATCATAGATACCAAACCGCGCACGGGGTCTATAATTGGCGTCGGCCTTGCCTCTGACTGAATTAACGCGGAATGCTGATCTCGCAATACGTTGCGAACCCAAAACTCTGGGATAAGTGTTGCGCCAGCACGAAGTACAGATGCGGGAACAGATAAAAACCTAGTTAAGAAATTTACCTGCTCTGGAGTCATTTGCTCAATGGCTTTTATAATTGCAGGATGAACCGAATAAAATGTTTTCTTGCCGTCCTCCATTACAACAATAGTACCCTTTGGAACTCGCTCGCTTGGTCGGTAAGTAAACTTGCCATCACCTAAAGCAATTTTTTGCATTGGAGGTTTAATTTTCTCGACATACTCTGGCATTACATCAGCCATTGCTGCAATAGATCGAGCCACTCTGTTTTGCCAGGCTAAGTCAGCAATCCTAAAAGTGTTCTTAATAATTGACTGAATAGGGTCTTTGATTTGCTTTTCAGAGCCAACAATCTTTTTGATAACCCTGTTCAAGGTAGCACTGCTAAACAGTTTTCCGTCAGATTTTGTTCCGTATTCTCCTAGCTCTCCATCCAATACACGCTGAAACGGTATGTAGTTTTCATGCTGAGAGGTAATCTCATCAAACTTTTCTTGAGACATAACGCCAGATGATACTAAAAGCCCTAACACTCTTTGCTGATAGTCATAAATTTCTTTGGCAGTATTATCAAACCAAATTAAGCCTTCGCCATACTTTATGGCCAAACGATCAAGTATTTCCGCAGACGCTAACTTTTGCTCATCAGTCACTTCAACGTCTTTCTTGTTAACAAGATCGTTCCAATATCTTCTAGCAATCAGATACTCTTTTAAGTCTTTCTCTCTTTCTTTTTTGTTTGGCTCAAGCTGCATTACTGCATTATCAAAATCTTCAAGAATTGGCCTTAAACCAGAACCAGTAACTCTAACCATTCCACCTTCGCTTATTTCATAGGTGTTGGTAGTAATCATTTGAGTTGCCATTCCAGCCACGCCAGCATACATCCTATACAAAATGTACAGGTTTCTTCCTGCTGCCGATCTATGGCCACGCTTCTTAGCTTCCTTAGACAGGTCTGCTAATGCGCCCAATGAATCAAAAAATCTATAATACCAATCTCTAAATATGCTTTGAGATGGCGCTATTGCCTGTGGCTCGCCCATCAAGGCTGCTTCTGTTTGGCTATTTATCCCTTCATTAATTATGTCAAAATCGGGATTTTCAGTTGACTGCAAATAATCGTCTATTGATCCAAACGCCTCTTCAAACTCACTTTGAGTCATAGTTGGATAAGACTCTTCAATAACGCTTTCTAGCTCTAACAATGGCGTAGTTTCTATTTCGCGAAGCTCTGCTGTTGGATCGCTTTCCATTTCAATATTTTCATAGAAATCTTGTAGCTCTATTTCAGACATATCGCTTTGAATCTCTATGCTTTTCTCAAGCTCATCAATCTGCATTTGTACTTCAAGATACGCTGGCATCTTGGGGTTTGAGATTATTTCAGAAATTAACTCAAATACATCATTAACCTCAACCTCGCCTTGCTCGTTTCTTCTTTCTTGAAAATACGGGAGATCGTTCATTTCTCTGGCTATGTCATCAAAAGCCATCCCGCCATTAACACGGAATACGGTAGCACCAACAGCCCTATTAACTGCTATTAGGTCTGGCTTATCAAAACCGCCTTCTTCCATAATTGATTGAATGTTAATCCCGCCAGCCGTAGTTTTAGCAATCAATCTTGCAATGCTTGGGTTTTGCCTTGCCAGTTTATTGCGCTGCTTTTCTAGCTCGCGAACTGCCTTTTTTCTTACCTCTATCAAGCTGTCAATAATGCCTTGCTTATACTCTTCGTACTTTTCTATAAAGACTTGTCGAATCTTTTGCTTGCCCGTCCTAATCTCTTCGGCAACATCCTCAACCAACGTTTCTTTTTCTGCCAATTCTCTGGCAATAGCTTCTTCTTCTGTTTCGAGTTTTAACTCTTCTTTTAAAGCCGCCTCTTGCTCGATAGCCGTTAGGTTATCTACCGTCTCTTGCGCTTCGGATGGGCTTAATCCCTTTTCCACAAGTACATTTATTAACGCAGTAGTTGCGGTTTTGGCGCTACCAAGCGTAGCAATTAAACTTGCCTCTAAAAGTAACTGGTCTTTAGATGGGGTAATACCATCTAGCACCTGGTCAAACGTATAGCCATCTTCTAAAACAAGGTTTAATGATTCTCTTAGAATATCGGCAACACGCTCTTCACCAAGCTCCGCTAACATTCCATGCCATCCAGCCGCAGTAAACACCTTGGATACTCTAGCGTTAGGCTGAATCTTTTTGTACGCCTGGTACAGTGAATTCTTGAGACCTTCTGGCAGCGCGTTAATGCCATTAATCAAAGGCGTTTTTAGCCGCTTAGTAACAGGGTCAATTATGTATTTGCCAAGTTTTGCGCCAGATAACTCGCTGACAACCTCAGCAGAAACATAGGCGTATGCTTTTAATGCTGTAACCGCTGGGCTTTCTTTTGCTTCAGAAAATAAAATCTGGCCTTTATCTGTGACATTCCACGGCCCCATTCTAAGCTCACCGTATTTAGCCGCAGTCATAGGAACCATTGCCGCGCTTTGTGTTGCAACCCGCGCAACACGTCCAGCAGTTTTGGCTGTAGCCGCTTGCAGCGCCCCACGCTTTGCAAACTCTTGAGTCGCTTTTAATGCGCCAGCTTGAGCAGCCTTACCAATACCGCCAGTTGCCGCAAACTCAACCATAAACGCAGGTAGTTGTACTCCGTAATATCTAAATTGACCGCCAAACGACATACCCCTAACAGACATTTCAATCTGTTTATTGATAAATTCGTCTAGCATTTCCTGCTCGCCAGCAGAAACGCCTTTACCTTTTTCTATCTTCTGAGATATGTTTAACAGCTTTAAAGATTTTGCGCCTTGAACAACACCGCCACCAGGCAACACTTGTGACCAGTCGTAAAAATCGTCTGCTTCCATAAATCCAATAGGATTATCTACCCAGCTTTCTACAACATATTCTGGGAATCGCTGTCTGGCTAACTGCAACATTGATTTGCGTTGTCGCTCGTTTTCCTCAACAACCTGCTTGGCTTCTGGGTCTTGAGTGTCGTAGGTTACTGCGCTATTTAATACTTGCTGGTTGATAGTATTAATATCAACGCTAGAGCCTTGGACGGGAATGTTTTTTTGTGGCACGGGAATACCGCCAAATTTGCTTTGTGGCACATCTTCAGGCAAAGCCTCGCCAGTTTCGCTTATTGGCTTTTCTTCAACAGGTATTCCACCAAATTTACTTTCCACTTGTTCCCCTTATGGCTTGACGTACTCAATTCCGTTTTCAATAAATCGAGAACCACTTGGCAATGCGTCATATTCCGCTTGAGTGTTAACCGTAGGAATTTTACTAACTGCTTGAGTAGACACCCTGTTTATAGTTTGAACCGCCTTTTGTCTTTGCCTAACCTGAACAGTATTTACAACAGATGGCGCAAGCTCTTTCCATAAATTTAATTCTTGAACCCTGTTTAACGGCTGGCCAGTTTCTTCTTCTAGCTGTGCCTTTCTTATAGACACTCGATCAAACAATTCTCTTCTTGCCACGCCCCACAAATCTGGCGACAAGCCATCTCGTATTGAGCGATCAGCCGCAGCATAGTTATCGGCAATCTCAACAGTAGCACCAGCTTTCTTAGCAGACGTTAGCCCTCTAAGCATATTAGTTATTTTTTGCTCATCCTCTGGAGATACCAGACCTCTTGCTGCGCCACTTAGTATTTCAGCCTGTAGATTGTTCATGCCTTGCAAATAGTTGTTGCCGTTAGCATCGTAATCATAGCTAGCGTTTAAGTCATACGCCCTAGCAATAATGTCTCCAACAAAGTTAGAGTTTGTAACAGCGTTTAACTTGGCAACAGAGTTTACATAGCGACGCAATAATACCGCATCAGATGGCCTAATCTGACCTTTCATTTCTGCCGTATTAATTTCTACTAGCTTTTTGTCATCAGTCATTGTTGTATCCATGACTGTATCCATTGCCGTTTTGTAATTTTCTATTTGCTCAAACTCGCTGAGACGCAATGCTTCTTCAGCTTTTTTGATTTCTGACTGCTCGAATGATTCAAGCTCTGATTCTAGGCTAGAAATAATCTTATCTTTGTCATCCGCGCTAACAGCAATTTTGGTTTTAGGGTCGGCAGGGTCAGCAATAAAAAGCTCATCCTTTGACTTAATAGCTTCAATGCTTCGTTTGCCCAGATCAATACGATCTTGAACAGAGCCTTTGCCATTAATTACCAGACCTTCAAACTCACCCAAGACGTATTGTTTAACAATTTCTTGGTTACTTGTTCTTTCAATAACACCAAAATCAGTTGCATCTATAATGCCAACTTTAATAGCCGCCTGGCCTTCTTTAAGAAATTGAATCCTAGCCGCAGCCAAGCCTTCAGCATCATTGCTTCGTGCAAGGTTGGTTAAGTTGGTAGTTTGATTTGCAACATAGTCATCAAAAATAGCGCGGTTGTTTTCATTAATTTGCTTTTTCTGTGCTTTGATTATCCTATTCGCAGACTGCTGGCTAATCTGACTGTAATACAATTCTAACTCTGGCTTTAATTCTTCTGGCATATTGCCAGTTAAACCCATAAAACGATCTTGTGACATTTGCTGGAATGCTTGAATATCATCCGAATACTCAGCTTCAGATTCAGCAATTAACGTTGCTAGATCGTTTTTTGTTCCAGCAATATAAGCAGATTTAGCAGCATCATTATAAACCTGGCTTTCATCAGAATAATCTTCTTTTAACTGTAGCTGATCGCGCTCTTTTGCCGCCTCAAACCCTTGAATTGTTCCAGCTTTTTCACCTTCAATTTTTGCAATTTCTTTCTGTTCTTCAAGTTTTTGTTTTCCAAAGCCTAACGCAATCTTGCCAACATCAGAGGCAAGCCCAGCAAGCGCCTGAAATCTACGCGCAGTAGATTCATCAACAGGCGTTGGATCAAACCTACCATAATAATCTATGCGCTTTATCGCCATACTTACACCTTCGCTTGCGCTATTTGAGTGCCAGTCTGTAACAGTGTAGATGCCGCCTGTAACTTGCCTGCTCTGGCTGCCTCAGAACCTTGTCGTCTTAACTGTGCTTGCCGTAATTTATCCGTAAGGCTGATAGCGCCCTCACTTATTCCTACTTGTTTAGCGCTTGCCAGGGCTATGCTTGCTGGAGTGCCTTCACCTGCAAGTCCAGACTGCCCCATGCCTACCATGTTAGCTGCTAGCGCTCGGTTTAGCTCTTGTCGTCTCTGCAACTCTCGACTTTGTGCCGCTAGCTTTTCTTGCTCGGCTTGACGTTTAAATTCGTCCTCTTGCACCTTGCCAGCAACATAAGAAGCCCTATTAGATACACCGCCAGATGCCGCAGCCAAAATTGCAAATATAGTAAACGGGTCCATTAGCTTGATTCCACCTCGTATTCAATCGCCTGGATATGGAAAGGCGTTGGGTCTGGTACACTGATTGTTGGCATAACGTCTCGATTCCAACCGTTAACATCATATACATCGGATATTATGCCACTTAATGCTGTAGGGGCGCTATCTAAGGGCGTAGTTGGCGCAGAGCCGAACGTTCTGATCGGAACAGGGTTGCCGTCCACATGAACGCCATACGTCTCATATACGCGCATATTGACTCGTATAATGCGCTTTAATCTCATCGCATTCTGCCCAGAACCCATGTTGGTATTTAGTGGCATTGGTATTAATTCTGGTACAAAGTTTAAGCCCAATTCAATCTCAGAATAACCGATCTCATTAGCATCTAACTCTATCTCGCCACTTAGTACGGTTTTTGGACTAAGCACAATCCCATCACCGACAATCTGGACTGTCTCGCCCTCTAAATGGCTGAGACCTGTAATGACTGTTTGAGTAGGTGTTGGGCTTACTTTAATAGATGAATCCATCAGATAAGAGAAGTCCCACCGCTCAACATACGATACGGTAGAGCCGTCAATCTCTCTCTCATTGACTACATAGAATTCATCGTCAACAACAGCGCCAGACTTCAGCGCACCGCTGGTAGTCCACTCTGTATAGCCGTTAATATCCTGTGATCGTAAGGTGTTTAGGATTGCCGCCCCGCCATCACTATTAATAATAAATAACCAGTTAGAGTCCTCGCTCTGAGTCCCTGTTAACAAGGCTAGGCCAATAGGCTGCTTGATTAGGTTAGACGCTAGAACAGACTTATCCTGCGTTGTATAGGCATCTTCATTGAATGAGTATATGAAGTCTCTTAGTGTCTTGCCGTTACGGTCGATAAATAGGGTTGAACCGTCCACCTCTTGCACTTCGATATTAGATGCACCGTGCGAAGTCTGTGGGGTAATCGCTACCGTACTCGGGGTTAACGGCTTAACTGTTACCGCAAACTCAGCGCCCGAAGTAAATATCTGTAAAGTCCTACCAGGGAATACGTCAACAATGTCATTCAGTTTGCGTGATGAGATAGTCGCGAAGATTCCTTCATCGTCATCGCCATCATCAATATCGAAATCAAAGAACGATCCAGTCTTGCTAGCGAACAGGCTTTGTCTTTTAGACTTAGTGCCGCCAATAACCAAACGGCTCTCATAGAAGCACGCAGTCTTAGGCCAGCCCCTAGTGGCAGACCATACATCCTCTTTCCTTGGTGAACCGCTGGCAGTCTTAACAAAGCCAACCGTCTTACTAGCCGTTCCACTGGTCGCAAAACCCGAATAAAGCTCGAAGTCTTTGGCTGACTCACCGCCTACGGTAATGTCATATACACCCGCAGAAACATAAGAAACACTAACGCCTGTATCGCCCATGACAGGCATTTCTTGAATGTTCTTCTGTATGTTGAATACAGTCGATTCTCTCTGATCTGCGTTAGCATCACCAGCAAAAGTAATGTTCTTAGATAGCACGCCCTCAATGTCTAGCTGAAACGTATCGCCAGCCACAAAAGACGTTAGCGTCATTCTCTGCACATCATTGACAGGAGTGGGACTAAGAGCATCGTTATAGTCAAATTGTGGGACGTTTACGAAAGGTGCAAGGTCTAAAAACCAGTCGGAATCAGTGCCTAAGTTAACTAATCGACTAGGCGCGTAGTCCTCTTGGAACAACAACATGACGTTTTCGACCTGCGTATCTCGAACATCTGGAATGGCAGCAGACTGCATTGCCATCTTAACGTCAGCGACATAGGTGTCTGGTGTTCTAATAATCCGAATGTTCTTGTCGGTTAGAATTAATAAATAATGTCGATCAGATTCTACGGAGAAATCTAACAGCTTTACGCTAGATGCAGTTGCAGACTCATTAAATAGGTTAAAGTCAGACAACGTAACCTTAGCAGTACCTAAGTCTGTGGCGGTTGTTTTGGCGATTCGCCAGTATCTTTTGGTGACTCCTGCTTTGAATCGAAAGTCTTGTGCGCTTGACCCAAGCAAAGGGATATCAACCAGCTTTGTCCAAGCCGACCCATCGTCAGAGTGTTCGATATCAAACTCATCAGACGTGCCAGACGTAAGTAATATGCCCCTAACGTCAACCACCTCAACATACTCTGCGCTGCCCAAATCCATTTGCGCCACAATGTACGGGTTTGTCGTGCTAATATTCGTCGTCGTGCTCGTAAACGTAGTGTCATCTTCATCGTCAATGTCCCCTGGTGTGCCACCGTTAGGCATTGTCATTGTGCCTGTAAGCCGCTCTAAGACGTTCAATGCCTGATCTATATACTGAGTGCCAGCCCTACGCTTCATGCCGCCCTGTGGGACGATAACAAGGTTCTTAGCAACCTCTGCGCCTTGATAGTATTGGTCGATATCTACCCGACCTTTTAATAAAGGGGATAGAGCGCCACTAACAAGACTACTTTGAAAGAACCTAGACCTAGCCATCAGACCTCCATAAAGGTCAAATTTACAGAGAAGATATCCACAACTAAAGAAGTAGTCCCATCTCCCTTTATCATTACCTTAAACTCGTCACCAACTACTGTACGTCCGTCCAGTGTTTCATAAGTGTAGATTCTGGGCGCAGGTGAACTACCACCAACGTGTGAGAAGCTCTCATTATCAAACATTAGAACCTCACATTAGTGAATGGGTTGGACGCAATCGGAACCTGTGGATACTGTTGTGAGTCAGTGTATCGAGCCATGCGTGACTGATTAATGTACTCGTTGGTCATCGTTTGACGCGCTGAATCGCTGTCTCGGATAGATGCGGCAAAGTCCCTAGCCAGGGCATACTCAATCATCTTAGAGAAGTATACAGGCCACTCAGACTCGGGTGCGTTGTAAATGTAATCAGCATACAAAGCGCTAGATGTGTCGGTATAAACCTTATCACCGTACAGTTGATAACTTGTGTTGGGGTATAGCTTGATTAGAAACAGCATATCAGTTGGTAGCTGATAGATACTGCGCCATTCATCGTCTACTGGGATTTCAGTTGTTAGGGATAACTGCGCCTTCTTTTTGGCAAAGCCCCAACGATGCTTGGTTAATTCATTCTGCACGATATTGTCGTACAGGTTCGATGCCACTTGTTGTGCTCTAGTGCCACCAGTAAGCGAGTTGATAGGGGTATCGCCAATTAGAATGAGCGCATTACTAATTAGGTCTATCTTAGAAGCCATAACTCA
>Ga0114918_10003014_pt1 | contig 14919 bp, 16 predicted proteins | sample LantaG_FD_87015 | JGI IMG/M metagenome (GOLD analysis project Ga0114918, IMG submission 87015) | Deep subsurface microbial communities from Baltic Sea to uncover new lineages of life (NeLLi) - Landsort_02402 metaG | ecosystem: Environmental > Aquatic > Marine > Oceanic > Sediment | place...
GATCGTAAGAAGCCCGGATTTCGCGAGTTTTTGGCGCCGTGAAATAGAATTATTCACTACCTAAAGATTGGTTACGTAAGACTTTATGGCGAAACGCGGCGGAAAGAACGGCAAGGCCGCAGGGGCCCGTAGGAAGGTCGGGAAGGCCTCCAGCACCGCCGCCGGCGGCGGGGATGTAGCCAGGCCCGCCGGCCTGAAGGGCCTGCGAAAAGAGGAGATCGCGGCGTATTTCGGCGTTCACTGGCGCACGGTTTTGCTGTGGGTCAAGGCCGGTTGCCCCGCCAGCCGGGACGCGCGCAAGCGGTGGCGCTTCGACCTGGCGGAGGTGTTGCCCTGGACGGAGGCCCAGCAAAAGACGTTCCGCCCGGGTCGGCCGGCCGAGAAGCGCGACTCGCAGGCCGACGAATGGCGCCGCCGCGCCGAGCAGGCCAAGGCCGAGCTGGCCGAGCTGGATCTGGCGGAGAAGCGGGGGCAGCTCGTCGATGCCGTGGACGTCGAGGCCGGCCGGGTCAAGCGGATCATCGCGGTGAAGGAAGCCCTCGGCCGGCTCGTGCGGGGCGTTCCCGCCGAGGTCCGCGACCAGGTCGACGAGCGGGTGCAGGAAATTCTCAGGGAGTTCTCGCGTGGTCCGTCCGCTAGCGCAAGTTGACTGGTCAGACGCCGAGCGTGCGGCGTGGACGCCGATCGAACGGCTCAAGCCGTCGGCGTTCGCGGAGAGGCACTACGATCTGCCCGTGGGCCAGTCGAGCATACCGGGCCCGTGGCGCAACGCCAACGCGCCGTACCTGGCGGGGATAATGAACATCGCCATGGCCGCCGGCGTCGAGATGCTCACGATCATGAAGGCCGCGCAGATCGGGGCGTCCGAGGCGCTGCGGATCGTGATGGCCTGCATCGCCTACATGCTCGGCCTGCCGATCTCGCTGACGCTGCCGAACCGCATCAAGGGCCGCAAGATCATCGACAACCGCGTGCGGACCATCTTCGAGAGGATGGATGTCCTCAAGCTGCTGCACACGCCGCGAAAGAGCGACCTGCAAAAGGAGCAGATCAAACTCCTCAACGGGTTCATCCTGCATCTGATGTGGGCGGGCTCGGCCGTCTCCATGAAGTCCGATCCGATCTACATGCAGATCAACGACGAGGTCGACGACTTCCCGATGGAAACCGACCGCCAGGCGTCGGCCATCGACATGGGCTTCAAGCGCCTCGCGACGTACGAGGACGGCCGGCAGATCAACCTCGGCACGCCGACGACGCGCTTCGGCAACGTCGCCCAGCTCTTCGACGACTCGCCGATCAAGCTGTACTACTACGTGCCGTGCCCGCACTGCGGGGCCTTCCAGCGCCTGCACTTCGCGCAGCTCAAGTACAAGGCGCCGAAAAAGGGGACCAAGAGCGAGCGGGCGGGGGCCGTGATGCGAAACCGCTCGGCGTGGTACGTCTGCAGCGAGTGCGAGCGGGCGATCCGCCACGGGCAGAAGGCGGCCATGGTCCGCGACGGGCGATGGTCGAGCGAGGCCGGCCACGTTGTCGGCGCCGACGGCAAGCGATACGCCGACGCCGAGCAGGTCCCCGTCTGGCCCGCCGGGACGCGGATCGGCATGCAGATCTCGCGGCTCTACTGCCTGTGGGCGGGCGGGAACTGGTGGAACATCGCGGCCGAACAGATCCGATCGACGGGCAGCCGGTCCAAGATGTTCGACTTCACGACACAAACCCTCGGCCGGCCGTTCGAGCAGCAGGTCCAGCGGCCGGCGGCGAGCGTCTTCGGCGGCAAGGTCGAGCGGGCGAAGATCGACGAGGGCGTCGCGCCCGGCTGGACGCAGGTCATCGTCGCGACCGTCGATATGCAGAAGGACCACTTCTACGTCGTCATGCGGGCATGGGGCGGCACGAGCATCGCCGAGCGGGCCGAGCTGCCCGGCGTGACCATGAAATCGCAGCGCGTCTGGCACGGCCGCGTCGAGACGTGGGACCAGCTCGACGAGATATGCCTCGCCCGCCGCTGGGAAGTCGACGACCCCGACGCCGCGGCGATGGCGGCGGCGCTGACGCTGGTGGACTCCGGCGGCACGCGAGAAGAGGGCGCCGTCGAGAGCCGGACCATGGAGGCCTACCGCTGGGGGGTGGCCCGCCGGGCCGCCGGCGTGCGGCTGATCAAGGGCGCGTCGAAGCGCAAAGGCACGTACCGATTCTGGTTCTCCGAGGGGTACCTGCCCTCGACCGCCGAAGAGCGGAAACGCGGCCGGAAGGTGCCGCTGATATTCCACTGGAAAGAAACCTTCGAGGACGAGCTGCAGGACCTCGTCGACTGCGGCGTCGCCGGCGAGAACAAGGATAAGCCCGAGGTCTGGCTGCTGAACAAACGCGGCGACGAGGAATACGACAGGCAGATGTCAAACGTCCACAAGGTGGTCGTCCGCGAACGCGGCGGCTACGCGGAGAAGTGGATCCCCGTCCAGTCAGGCGTCCGCCACGATTACCACGACTGCGAAACCTACCAGGTCCTCGCCGCGTGGGTGATGCGGCTGGACATGCTGCCGACGGTGGAAGAAATGCACAAACAACGAGCGGCCGCGGCGGCCGCCGCCAAAGAAACCGAGAAACGAAAACGTCAAACACCCAGGAGCACAGCATGGACGCCAAAACGGCTCGACCCGGACAAGTACATGTGAACGACGCCGACAGCAAGATCGAGAACACGGCCGCCGCGGGCGAGCGAGCAGAGAACACGGCCGCCAGGCGACGAAGCGCTGAACGCAATAAGCGCGAGCAGCAGGCGGCGCTGCAGGTGATGCTCGCCGAGAAACAGTGCCGCCACTGCGGCACGAAGGGCTGCTGGCGGATTACGCGCACGGTGGAGCGCATCCGATACCTCGAATGCCTCGGCTGCCGACGGCCGGATAAGATCGCGGTCGAATAAGACCGCAGAGGGTGCGAGCGGCGGCGGCGGGGCCGTTATTTGAGGGGCAATAGGCAGTTACGGTCTTTCCACGCCGTGGAAACCACCCCCTTACATCGCCGGCAGAGGCGCCGCGACAATGCGGGGGCAATGGCAGTCACTACCTACACGGATGCCGAACTGCTCGCACTCGTGCGCTCGGCGCTGGGCGGCCAACTGAGCCGGGGAGCGGCCGAGGTCACCATCAACGGCAGACGCGTCGGCTCGTTCTCACTGACGGAACTGATAGAGCTGGAGAAGTACTACACCAACAAGGTCGCCGACGCCGCCGGGGGACGGCGCCCGGCGGTCGTCACCTTCAGGCCGGAGAGCTGATGGCGTTTGGCAGGAAACCACGGCAGGGCAAATCGGCCAGGCAACTCCGCCGAGAGGCCGAGCTGCTGACGGCCCGCTGCGACCTGCAGGCCGCGAAACTCCGGGCGGCTGAACTGAGGACGGCGCGCAAGGGCGACGCCGTCAGGCGCGAAATACTCAGCACCTACTCAGCCGCGCATAAACGCAGGACGGACGCCGACTGGCGACCGGGCAGCAAGTCGGCCGAGGGGGCCATCAACCCCGACCTGGCGACGATGATGGCCCGGGCGCGGCAGGCCGTCCGCGACAGCTGGGACGCGAAGTCCGGCCGACTGGCCTACGTCCGCGGCATCGTCGGGATCGGCATCACGCCGCGGCCGGCGGCACAGAACCCGAAGACGGGCGAACGGCTCAAAGACTTCAACGCCGCGGCGATGAAGCTCTACCGCAGGTGGGCGAGAAATCCGCGGCTGGTCGACGTCGAGAAGAAACGGACGATGCTCGGCGTCCAACGCCACGTCGCCGGCGAGCTGTTCGAGGTCGGCGAGGCGTTCATACTGCCGGTCTACGAGAAGCGGGCCGACGGGCTCGGGCTGTCGCTGCAACTGCTCGAGCCGGAACAGCTCGACACGACGAAAACGAGCGAGGGCGGAAACGAGATCCACGCCGGCGTCGAGGTCGATACCTACGGGGCGCCCGTGGCGTACCACTTCTACACGACCGTCCATCCGCTGGATACGTATACGAAGCAATCGACGCGCGTACCGGCCGAGCGGATCATCCACGTGTTCGACCCGGCCCGCGTGAGGGCCAGCCGCGGCGTGACCATGATGCACGCCGTCATGCGCCGCATGAGACACCTGGGCATGTACGACGAGTACGAAGTCATCGCCAAGCGCATGGAGGCGGCCGTCGGCGGGGTGATACAACACGGGCCGACGGGAGAGGGCTACCGGACGGGGCTGGCCGGCGCGGCGGGCGATACGGAAAAAGACGCGAACGAGAACGATCAGTGGAACATGGAGCCGGGGTCGCTGCTACGGCTGAGGGAGGGAGAGGAGTTCCAACTCGTCAACCCCACGAGGCCGGGGCAGGTCTACGGGCCGTTCACGGGCCAGCAGATAAACCAGAACGCCGCGGGCATGGGACTCGACGCGGCGACAGTCGCGCGGGATTACACGAAGGGGAACTTCTCGGCGCAGCGGCAGGGGCTCATCGTCGGCTGGGACGAGACGGACCCGCTGCAGATGATGATGATCGACCTGATGCTGCGGTCGATCTACGAGCAGTTGATCACGTATTCCGTCCTCGAGGGCAGGCTGGAGGCGCCGCGGTTCTTCCGCGAGCGGGACTGGCAGGAGGCGTACCTCGAAGCCAACTGGCAGGGGCCGCCCAAACGGTGGATCGACCCGGCCAAGCAGGCCGCGGCCGCCAAGATCCAACTCGATACGGGGCTGGCCAGCCACGAGCAGATACTCAACGAGCAGGGCCTGGACGTCCGCGAAGTATTCGCGCAGATCGCCGAGGCCAAGCGGATCGCCGACGAGATGGGACTCACCATCAACGGGCTCAACGCACCGGCCAAGACCTCGCCGGTCGAGCCGCGGCCCGGGCGAAAACCGCCGGGCGAGGGCGACGACGAGGACCCCGGCGCGGAGGGAAAAACTGAGGACGACGGGACCGAGGCCCAGGGCGCGGGCGGCAACGGTGAGAGGCTGAGCGACAGACTGGTCGAGGTGATCCTCGAGGATTCACTGGCGGAGTGAGACCCGATGGCTAAAGCGAAACAGAACAAAGCGGCGACGGACGGCGACGGCGGGCTCGTGCGGCTCTCGCAGCCGGCGGCGCTGGCCGGCGACGGCTTCGAGGTCGACGCGGAGAGCGGGCTTTTCAAGAACGTATCGATCATCACACGGGGCCCGGCGATCGGCCACGGCTTCGACGTCGACGACAAGATGCTCGAACAGGTCGCCGCGAGCCTCAACGGCAAGGCCAAGGGCGTTAAGGCCCACATGACGCACGCCGGCATGGGCATATTCAGCGATGCCGATTCGATCGAGTTCCTGGTCGGACGCGCGGCGATCGGCGAGGCCCGCATCGTCGACGGCCAGGTCCGGGCGGACATCCAACTGCGCGAGTACGCGAGGAAAACGCCGCGCGGGGACCTGTGGGCGTTCCTTACGGGCGTCGGCAAGGACGACCCCGACGCCATGGGCGTCTCGATCGTGTTCGTGCCCGATCAGTACGAGGAGCGGGAAGACGAAAACCAGCAGACACTGCCGCCGGCAGGACGCGTCAAGGACGTGACGGCGGTCGATTTCGTGGGCGATGCGGGGGCGAACCCCGGCGGACTGTTAGAACGAAAACAAAAACAAGCGGACGGGCACGGACGCCCGTCGCCGCATGGAGATGGAACGATGAACGAAGCACTGAAGAAATACCTGGCGTCGATCGGCCTGGATGCCGAGGCGACGGACGAAGAGGCCGCCGAGTACGCCGCCGCGCTCGAGGGCGACCAGAAGACGATCGCTGAGGGCCTGGCCGACAAGCCGAAGGCGGACGAGGCGAAGGCCGAGAAGACCAAGGCGACGGCGAAGCCCAAGGCCGACGACGACGGCGAGAAGCTGTCGGCGGCGGATAAGAAGATCGTCGCGACGAGGGCCGCCGACCGCGCGCGGTTCGGCGAGCTGAAGGGGCTGGCCGCCAAGTTCGGCAAGGACATCGAGTGGCTCGGCGAGCAGTTCGAGTCCGGGGCGACCGTCGAGCAGGTCAGGACGGAGATACTCAAGGAGCAGGCGGCCAAGATGCAGCGCATCAGCGCCGTCAGCGTCGGGGCCGACCGCGAGGCCGAGGGCCTCAGCGAGGCGATCAGCGACGCGATCTGCCTGCGCACGAGGATCGGACTTTACGAGTACGATCCCGTGACGCGCCTGGCGATTCGCGACGGCGAGGGGCGGCCGAAGATCCGGCAGGCGCACAAGCGAGCCGAGCAGTTCCGGGCCCTGCCGCTGTCGGAGATGGCCAGGCAGTACCTGGTGTTGCTGGGAATGCCCGGGGTCAACAGCTTCACGAGGCCGCGGATCGCCGACCTGGTGATGAGCCGCGACAGGCTGTGGCGCGAGTTCCCCGGCGTGATCGGCCTGGCGCAGTCCACCAGCAGCTTCCCCTACATACTGGAGGACGTGCAGAACAAGAGCCTCCAGGCCGCCTACGCCGAGGCGACCAAGAAGTGGGAGCAGTGCTTCAGGCGAACGACCAACCCCGACTTCAAGACCATCAAGCGGATGGCGCTGTCGGCGGCGCCGGACCTGGTCGAACGCGAGGAAGGGGCGGAGGTCAAGTACTACACGCTCACCGAGAAGCGCGAAACGTACCACCTCGTGACATACTCGGCGGGCATCACGCAGACGCGCCTCGTCATCATCAACGATGATATAGACGCGTTCAACCGGATCCCGGCGCTGCAGGCCAACAGTTGCATGAGGAAGGAAGACACGGTCGCCTTCGCCCCGCTGACGGCCAACGCCGCGATGGGCGAGGACAGCAAGGCCCTCTTCCACGCCGACCACAGCAACTACGTGGCCTCGGGCTCGGGCGCCGCGCCGTCCGTGGCGACGCTCAACGCCGCCCGCACGGCCATGAGGACGCAGAAGGACATCAAGGGCGAGGCCCTGCTGGACATCACGCCCGTCTTCCTGATCGCGCCGGCGGCGCTGGAAGGGACCGTAAGGTCGCTGCTGGAGAGCGAGACGGTGCCGGGGACGAACCAGGGCCACTCGAAGAACATCTGGAAGGGCGAGCTGACGCCGATCATCCAGCCGCGGCTCGACGCGACCAGTATCACCGGATGGTACCTGGCCGCGTTGTACAACCAGATCGACACGATCGAGGTCTGCTTCCTCGAAGGCGAGGAAGTGCCGCAGCTCAAGACCGAGACGGTCTTCGACACGGGCGATGTGAAGTACGCCGTGACGCACACCGTGGCCGCCAAGCCCATCGATTTCCGCGGGCTGTATTTCAACTACGGCGTGTAAGCGGCGACCAGAGAGACGTTGAGAAAAAGCAAGGCGTGATCGGGATAAATGAAACCGGCGTCCGGCCGGCAGGCCGGGGCAGGGAGATACGACATGGCAGTGAAGAAACAAGAAGGCACGCGGCTGAGCTACACCAACAGCACCTCCACGGCGATCTCGGCCGGCGACGTGGTGGCCGTCGGCGACAGGATCGGCATCGCGCTGGTCGACATCGCCGTCGACGCCAGCGGACAGTTGGAGATGGAAGGCGTCTTCACGCTCGCCAAGACCACCGGCCAGGCGTGGGTCGTCGGCATGCAGCTCTACTGGAACGCCACCACGGCCAAGGTCACGAGCACCGCCGGCAGCAATAAGAGCGCCGGTGTCGCCGCGGCGATCGCGGCCAGCGACGCGGCCACCGGCGACGTCAAAATCAACGCCTGACCTGTCACCCCAGGCGGATATGTGACGCGGAGCGGTCGGTCGGCGGAACGGATGCCGCCGATCGGCGCCCCGCGGCCGGCGGGCCGCACGGAAGCGGCCAAGGAAAGCGGGCACGGATGCGCGGAAATGAAACCCATCGCCGGCCGCTGGTTGTGGCCTATCACACCGGCGGCGAGTATGCCGAAGAGGCCGAGCGGCTGGCGGCTTCGCTCGATCGGCTGGCGATTCCCCACGAGATCGAACAGATGCCCGTCGCCGGCGGCTGGCGGGCGAACGCACATATCAGGCCCGAGTTTCTCCTGGCCAAACGCTACCAGCACCCGACGCGTCCGCTGCTGAGCCTCGACGCCGACTGCGTCGTCCACAGCGACCCGTTCGATTTTCTGGCGGCGATGGACTGCGACGTGGCGATCCACCGTCTGCGAGGCCGCGAGGTGCTGCCGGGGACGCTGTGGCTGGCCAGCGGCGACGGACTCGTCGATGAATTCCTCCGCGAATGGCAGTCGCAAAACCACCTGCACCCGGCCAACGACGACCGCGTCAACTGCCTGGCGGCGATCGAGACGACCACCGGCCTGCGAGCGGCGGACCTGCCGCCGGAATACGCGTTCATCTTCGACACGTTCCGCACGCTGCACCCGGGCGTGGAGCCGGTGATCGAACACTTCCAGGCGTCCCGGCGGCTCAAGCAACTGATGGACCTGAGGGCGAGATGAAGATCGCGATACTGGCATACCTGGCGACCTACGGCAACAGCCCGCTGCTGGCGGCGGGGCTGGCCGGACGCGGACACGACGTGTCGCTGATTATCGCCGAGCGCGACGCCTACGGCTTCTGCGACGAGTTCGCCGAAACCCTGTACGCCGGCGGGCCGGACGCGCGCAAGGCCATCGAGGCGGCCGACAGAATCGTCTTCGTGGCGATGCCGGCGCTGACGATGGCGCTGCCACGGGCGACGGGCAAGGCCAACGGCGAGCAGCTCGAGCGCTTCGTGCGGCAAAAGGGCGGGGCGATATTGATAACCAGCTCCCACGTGCTGAGAGATCCGCAGCGAGCGGCCGACGCGATCGGGGCGAGCGGCCTTGCCGTGCTGGCCATGGCCGACAAGCTGGAATACTGCCCGCCGGCGGCGGGCGTGTACTGGCCGCCGGCCGAGCCGGGGCCGGCGGCGACGAGGCCGGGGCCCCCCGTGACGATCGGACACGCGCCGGGCAAGCGGTCGCGCCTCGAGTGGAAGGGGACGGGGTTCGTCGAAGGCGTCTTCGAGGAGATGGCGGCCAAGTACGACGGACGGCTGAGGACGGAAATTATCACGGGCCTCAGCCATGAGGCGGCGGGGCTCGCCTTCCGGTCGCTGGACGTCCTGGTCGACCAGTGCCCCGAGCCGGTGGAGGTGGACGGCAGGCGCCCGTGGGCGGGCAGGCTCGGCAAGAGCGGCGTCGAGGCCATGGCGGCCGGCTGCGCGGTCGTGACGGCGGGCGAGCTGGGGCCGGACGACGGGAAAATACCGCCGCCGCCGGCGATCGCGGCAGGCAGGGACGAACTTGCCGACGTGCTGGAACAGTTGATCAGAAATCCCGCCGACGCCGCGGCCGCCGGCGAGCGCGGCAGGCGATGGACGGAGAAGTACTGCACGCCGGCCGCCGTCGCCGAGCGAATCGAGGCGGTGCTGCGATGAGACGCGTACTGCACGTTATCGGCATACGCAACGGCTGGGCGATCGACGGCCGCGGCAAGGCGCTGTCGGCGGCCCTGGCCGAGCAATACGACTGCACGGTGGTTTCGACGGACGAGCCGCTGCCGGCCGGCGACGGGTTCGACCTGATCCACCTGCATAGCCTGGTGTTCATACCGCGCGTGGCGGCCGCCGGGTACCTGGAGCATCGCTGCTGGGGGTTCGAGCTGCCGAGCGAGCGGGCATTGCGGCGCCTGGCCCGCGCCGGGGCGGCGGTCAAGGAGGCGAGCTTCTGCGTGGCAAAGAGCCCGCGGCTCAAAGAGATCATCGCGCCGGAACTGGGCCCCGATGCCCGCTGCGAGTTCATCGCCAACGGCGTGGACTGCGAGATGTTCAGGCCGCGAAAGCTGCGGGTCGGCTGGGTCGGCCGCAAGGAGGAATCATACAAACGCTTCAAGGGCTACGGGCTCGTTTCGGAGGCGGTGAGCGCGCTGGGCGAACGCTGGCGCGGGGCCGCGCAGATCGAGTTCGCGCCGGACGCGAGCTGCTATCCGGTGAGAGTTCTCGGCAGGCAGGCCATGGCCGCCTACTACAAATCGCTCGACGCGCTGGTCTGCGCGTCGCAGTCCGAGGGCTGCAGCAACGTGGTGATGGAAGCACTGGCCGCCGGGGTGCCGGTGGTCAGCACGGACGTAGGCTGCGCGGGGGTGCTTCGAGAGGAGGTTGGGTTGACGATCGTCGAGCGGACGGCTGATGCGATAGCCGAGGGGCTCGAATCGGTCCTGGGCGACAGTGCAAGACGTGTCCAGGTTATGCGGGATAGGTATTCGTGGCGAGCGATCGCAGAGCAGTACGCCCGCCTGTACCGGGAGGTGCTGGAATGGAAGTGCCACGATGGCTGATGCTGCGAAGCGTTCACAGGACCGCCTGGCGATACCTGGCGCCGCCGCCGGAGGCGCTGGCGGATTACCCGGACGTGTGGGCCCACCTGTTCGCGGCGCTGGCGAGACTGGCCGGCGCGGCCGGGGAGATATGGCGAAAGGGCCAGGCGTGCGATGTTCGGTTCGACGGCGACGGCGTAGTCCAGCGCCATCGGCTCAGCCTGGGGGCCGCCGCGGAGATCAGGCCCGAGGTGATATGGCAGCGCGGCAATTACAGCGAGTACCACGGCGTGGTGGCGGCGTGCCCGGAGGCGCTGACGATCTATTACGGAGCGGGGGCGGCGTGGTGCCCGCCGGCGGGGCGGGACTACGACATCATACTCGTCGACTCGCCGGAGCAATTGCAGCACGTGCGGTCGAAACACCCGCGGGCGATGTGCCGGCTGCTGATCAAGCCGGCCGTCGAGACGATCTTCCGGCCGGTCGCCAGGCGAAAGGAATTCGACCTCGTGGCGATCTGCTCGCGGCCGCGCGAGTTCAAGGGCATGGGCTGGCTGGCCGAACGGCTGCCGGCAGGCGCGAGCGTCCTGCGGATCGGACCGGCCGACAAGTGGTTCCGGGCCGCGGCCGCCGACGGACGGCTGGACGTGACGTTCGCGGGGGAACTGGCCCCGAGAGATATTCCACGCCAGGCGTGCAGGGCGCGGGCGGGGGCCGTCGTCGACGACGGGAAGTTCGACTCGGCGCCGCGAGTGCTGCCGGAGATGCTGGCGATGGGACTGCCCGTGCTCGTGCGCGACACGGTGAGGGTCGACCACGGGCGATACGTCAACGCGTTCACCGGACTGGGGGTCAACGGGCGGAACTTCGGCCGGCAGTTCGAGCACATGATGGCGGCGTGGGAGACGTACGAGCCGCGCGAGTATTACCGGACGCACCTGGCAGTCGAAGTCGCGGCGGCGAAGCTGCTCAAGCAGATCAGGTGCCGCATGAGGGATAAAACATGCACCTGAACGTGAGCGAACCCGACGGCGCCGAGGGAGTCCTGTACGTGGCCTTCGGCAGGCAGTACGCACTGTCGGCGGCGGCGTCGGCGGCGGCGACGGCCGCGCAGACGCAACTGCCCGTCCACGTCCTGACCAACGTCCGCAGGAAGGTCCTCAACAAGATGTCGTGGCCGGAGGGGACGACGTTCACGCACTTCGACCGGCCGGACGAGGACAACCGCGAGATCAGGACGCGGATGATCGAGTTCACGCCGTTCGACAGGACCCTGCACCTCGACGCCGACGCGGTGATCGTCTCGGGCCAGGCGGCGGTGCCGCTGAGGTACCTGGCGGCGTTCGACGCCGTCTTTGTCGGATACCGGTCCATCAGCGGCTGCGCGCTGGCCGACCAGTGGGGGCCGATCAAGAACGACCTGGCGGACGCGAACCATTTCGCGATATGCGGCGGGCTGATGTGGTTCGCAAGGAACGAGCGGACAGAGGAGATGTTCCGGCTGTGGAACGGCTACTGGCGAGAGGAGGGACGCGGACGCGATATGCCGGGGCTGTTCAGGGCGATCTGGAACAGCCACATCAGGATGTGGATGCTGCCGGGAGAGCATCTCTGGATCGGCACGACGACGGGCTACGTGCACCATTCGCCCGGGCGAAACGTCCCCGAACTGCCCCAGATCGTCAAGCTGAAACCGAACGCGCTCGGGCCTGACGGCCGCAAGAGGCGGTGGGTCCAGGTCGACCAACGCGGACGGCCGATAGAACCGGCCGCGAAGGGAGGCAAAAAGGCGAAATGACGGGCATCGGAAAACATTTCGCGGTAGTCGCGCCGGGGCCGGGCGTCGAGTGCTTCGACGCCGAGCAGGACGGCGTCTACGACGGCGTGGTCGCAGTCAACAGGGCCGTCGAGATCGTCGAGGCCGGCTTCTGGGCGTGCCTCGACGCTCATACGCCCGCGATCTGCGAGAGGATCCTCGGCAAGCCGAAGCTGATCTGCTCGCGGCAGACGTTCCACCAGATACTCGGCCGCTGGCCGGACGTGGCCATGGCCGGACTGGCCGCGGACCACCGCGAGATGATCGTCCCGGGGCTGACGGCCGGCAACAACGCCTGGCGGGCGCTGTCGGCGACGGTGGCCGTGGCCTTCGCCGCCGCACGCGGGGCGACGGTCATCGACTGCTACGGCTTCGCCTGGCGGGGCGAGGGAGACTGGGACGGCCGGAGAGACAGCTCGCAGAGCCGCACGCCCGAACGCTGGGCGAAAGAACGGCGGACGTTCGAGATGCTCAGCGTCGAACTGTCGGCGGCGGGCGTCATGGTCGCGAGGGTTTCACCACAACCGGAACCGGCGAGAGGGCGGGAAGAGAACAGATGATAAGCCATCTTGCACAAACGGCCGGCGCGGCGCTGCTGCAATACGGGGCGCTGGGGCTCTGCGCGGTGATGGTGTGGCATAACTGGCAGGACCGCCGGGCCATGGCCGCACAACTCGACAGGCGGGCCGAGCAGTATGAGCGGATGATCAGCCAGCAGAGCGGCCTCGTCGAGCAGAATACCAAGACCATCGAGGATAACACGAAGGTCATCAGAGAAGTGCTCAAGGCCATCGGCGGCAAACAGGCGCGGGCGGGGGCGAAGTAAGATGCTGCTTTATTACATTGACAACGAGGTTGCGGCCTTCGGCGAGTGGGATTCCGTCGTCGAAGCCGGAAGCTCGACGATAGTCCAATCTGGCGACGCCGCATTCCCCGAGCGCGGGGCCGTCGGCCTGCGGGCGGACATCGTCAACGGGGCCAACGCATACGTCCGCAAGGACTTCGCCGCGCAAAGCACGCTCTACGCCGGCCTGTGGCTTTATCTGCATTCCGGGTACTCGGTAGGCAGCGGCTCAGGCAAGCCGATTGTCCTGTGCGGCGACTCCGGGGCCGCCAGCGGGACGTGGCTGCTCTACCTGCAATGGTACGACTCCAAGTGGTGGATATGCGTTTACGACTACGCCGTCGGGGCGTACCCATTGGTCCACATGCCGATAGACCGCTGGACGTACCTCGTCGGCGGCGTTCATCGCGCCGCCGGGACCGGCTGGCTGGCGCTCTGGATGGACGGGGCGCTGATGGGCCAAAACACCGGGCGGAATAACGCCGGCACGATCGACAATCTCCGGGTCGGCAATTCCTACGGCAACGCCGACGTCTACGCCCTCACGCTCGACATCGACGAGATCAAGATCGCGACGAGCTTGACCGGCACGGAACGCTACCGGCCGTGGCGGCAGGGTGCGGCCGTCGCGGCGGCACAGCCGCCGGCGATACTGCCGACGATGATCGGGGCATGGAGGCGATGCCGAAGATGATAAGACTCGAAGACACGGCGTTCACGAACAAGGACCTCGGGGCCGGTGCGCTGGTCGAGCTGGACAGCTACACCGTCGTTCGCGACTGCAAGCTGTCGATCACCGTCCGCTTTACAGCGCTGGACGGCGGCGGCGACGAGTACAGCGTAACCGTCACGCGGCAGGAATCCGGCGGCAGCGAGTACAAATACTTCGGCACGCAGTTCAGCGTTGCGGACGCCGCGGCCGGGCTGTACGTACCCTCGATCGACATACCCGTCGAGGCCGGCGACGTGGTCAGGGTCAAGGCCCGCAACATGACCGACGCCGGCGACGCGGCGGTCGCCGGACAGGTCGAATGGGTCGATACCGACGCGCCGAGCCGCCCGTACGGGCACCTGTACGTCGACGCGACAGGCGGCAACGACGCCTACGATGGCTCCAAGTTCTATCCGCTGGCGACCGTCCAGGCGGCGGTCGACGCGGCGGCCGGCGGTGAAACGATCAACATTGGTCCGGGGACGTACAGCGAACGCGTGCAGGCCCAGGCCAAGGCCGGGTTGACCTTCCAGGGGGCGGGGCCGTCAACTGTACTGACGTGGGCGACTGCCGGGCAGCCGACGCTGCAGGTTGCGAGTTGGACCACGATCAGGAATCTGCGAATTGCCAACACGGCTGCGGCCACCGCCCAGGCATTGGACGTGTCCGACACAGTTGATGTGATGGTGGACCGCGTAGTCCTCGAGAGTACCGGTTACGGGCTCAGGGCGGTTGGCGTTGTCGGGCTGCATGTCAGAGATAATTTCATCGCCGCTCAGGAGTGCGGGATTATGGTTTCGCCGCCGGCGACGTCGAAGCGGACCACGCCCGTAATGATCCTCGAAACGTCGCAGATCTACCTTCAGGACTGGACAACTTGCAGCGCATGGGGCGTCTTCATGGCGACTCAGGGCGCCGACTCGCACGGTATGGTGCTTATCAAAGGGTGTACCATCGGGGCCCAAACGGCCGCTGACGATGCGCAGGACAATGGCCAGGCAATCGCTACGCTAGTCGGTATTCCGGGCGGTGTCATCCGAGCCGAGATCGTTGATTCCATTTTGATTGGTGTGGGTGATAACGCGTGCGGGGCAAAGACGGTCGGGACGGGGGAGCAGTTGGAGGTTTATCTGACCGGTGCCAAGTGTATTCGGCAGTGACTGGCGGCGGAACTGCGGTCGATTTGGCGCAGGGCACAAACCCATTGACGGTATCGAATACGATGTATGACGCCTCCAAGACCGTCGGGACGATTACACAAGTGCCGCCGATGCC
>Ga0114918_10003017_pt1 | contig 14911 bp, 11 predicted proteins | sample LantaG_FD_87015 | JGI IMG/M metagenome (GOLD analysis project Ga0114918, IMG submission 87015) | Deep subsurface microbial communities from Baltic Sea to uncover new lineages of life (NeLLi) - Landsort_02402 metaG | ecosystem: Environmental > Aquatic > Marine > Oceanic > Sediment | place...
ACGCACCGGCCGGCAGAGCCAGCCAAAGCAGACGAGTCCCCAGAGGTGGAACAGCCGCTTCTGCCTCGTCCGTGCTCGCGACGCCTCTTTGTTTGTACTTCGACACAGGCTGTCTCCACAGCCGCACTGCGCAGCAGCCGCAGAGAACTGCAAAAACGACCAACCCCAGCGACCACACTTGCGCCTGCTCTTGCCGTGAAAGGGCAGGCTCAACGACAAACGGATAACTGACCAGCGCAATAAGCGAGCCGGCGTTGGAAAACGCATACAGCCGGTAAGGCGTCCTCCCCGGGTTTGTTCGGCTAAACCAATCCTGAATCAGAGGCCCCGTCGACGACAGAACGAAGTACGGCAGGCCAATACAGGCCGTGGCAAGAAACAGAATCTGCAGTATCGGGTTCTCAACACTCTCAGGCTTCCAGCCGGCCTGCGGTGTTATCGGAAGCGCTGCCAGTGCCATCATAATCAAAGCGATATGCACCACCACCTGCAGCCGAGAGCTAAGCCGGCTGACGATTAGATGCGCGTATGCATACCCGCCCACCAGAAGCACCTGAAAGAACAGCATACACGTGGTCCACACCTCAGGGCTGCCGCCGAACCACGGAAGAATGTACTTGCCAATCAGCGGCTGGACGGCGAAGAGCAAAAAAGCGCCGACAAATATGGTAAGTCCGTATATCATAGGTGCTATGTTTGGTTTTGCAAAATAGAAAGGGTGAGAGACGGGATTCGAACCCGCGACCCCTGGAACCACAATCCAGTGCTCTTACCAACTGAGCTACTCCCACCAACAAGCTTCAATGGCCCAAACACGCCTATTTTACCTCAATTGCTCTTTTTGTCAATATACCACTGCTTATTCAAACTGCTCTGAAATTCAGCGCTGCATACTCTCCGAACAGCTCCGAGGCCCTGGCATCATACGCCCTCGCAGCCGCATTCTTTTTTGCCTTTGAAATAGGTTCGACGGTTCGACCTTGCTCACCGCAGGCAAGCTCACTACAGGTTGGGTTTGATTGGGTTTGTTTTGAATAATAGTTCATTGTTCATAGTTCGTTGTTCGTTGCTATAATTCCTTGTTTTTACTAAGTTTACAGCCATTTGGACATTTCGGAAATAGGTTCGACAAGCTCACTACAGGTTGGGTTTGATTGGGTTCGTATTGGGTTTGTATTGGCTTTGTTTTTACACAGTTTGCAATTGGAATTATTTTCATAATCCCTTGATAATACTTTATTTACGTTCATTTGAGCATCCGGAAAATTGGCTTTGTTTTGCATAAAACAGTCTGCCGGCGTGCCGAGACTCATCGACAGTGACCGTGTGGAGATCGATTTTTGTGCGTTAAGCCGGTTGGCGATGAATTGGTCTATGGCAGCCATCAACAGGCCTCCTAATGTACTAAAAAACCACATAATTGTGTTGGCTATAATATCATACTGGGTAAGGAGTTATCCGGCAGACTGAAATCCGAAATCCTAATATCGAAATCCGAAACAATATCAAAATCTAAATGACCCAAATTCAAAACAATTCGTCGTCGCTCGTATTGCGTATCTCGCGAAACAAGGTTATTCACGAAAGACCAAATTTGACGTGCTTGCCCGCCATTCGTTTGGCGGGTTCACATTATACCAAACTTCCCCTATTTATTCAATGATTATCTAACAAAAATACCAAAAAAAATGACACCCTAAACACACTTTTTAAGCGTTTTAGTGGGGTCATCCTGAGTGAGGCCCGCGAATCGAAGGAACTATCAAGAAAATGTCATCCTGAACGCAGCCGAAGGGTCGAAGGATCTATCAAAAAGAGGTCATCCCGAGCGAAGACGAGGGTTCTATTCAATAATCGTCATCCCTTTTCTACTTCTCTCTACTTTCTACTGGCTACAGTCCCCAAAACCTTTCTCTCCTACTTAATCTTCTCATTGAGAGCAGTATATAATTTACTATAGTCGTCTCTCAAGTCCGGACATAGACGGCCTATGTTATCTACCAGAACAATGGCTTCTTCCCGAATACTAACCACATCAGAATAATCGTCTGGCAAACTAATTATCAATTCAAAGAACGCATCCAGACTTTCTTTATAAAGTGAAGAATACCCCCTCATCTCAGGGTCGTTAAATGCCATCTGTAGACATTGTATCGCCTTGATTTCGTTTCCTTTAGCAGCCTCATAAATTCCTTCGACAAATTCAACGCTTTCAACTCGTTCTCCAATTTTACCATTGGATAAATCCAAAGTTTTATAGAGAAAATCAAGAGTTTCTTTGTCACTAATCAACGAATCTTTTACCCAACCCGCAAATTCTTGAGTTTCATCAATATTATTCTCTTTCTGAGCCTTGCTTATCTCGTCGAGCCGACTTTGCCAATACAATCTGAGCCTCTCACCATATTCTCGTTTTTGCTCTTCCTTTATCTCTGTACTTTCTTTAATATGCTTAAATCCTGTTGTCATAAAGTGTGCTGCATATCCTCGTAGTTTAGCTGAAGAATTACTAAAGAAATTATTTAAAAGCCCATTATCAAATTCTATCCACTTGTTGAAAAATGCTATTATTAAATGTTCAGCAAGTCCTTCTTCTGTGTCTTTTCTAGATCTAAATGAATTCTTTTCTCCAATCTTCTCTATAGCATTTTTATACTTCCCTCTTTCTGCTAAAAGTTGAAATGCTTTTTCAGCAGGCCTGCCCCATGTAACATAAGAGCCCCAGACCGCATCCCATCTTTTTTTATCTTCCTCATTTAATATTAAGTCCAGGTTCTTCTTAACCCAATCTTCTTCTGTCCAGTGCAACTGTACAAACCATACGCCAAAGACACAAACCACCTTTGCAAGGCTGTTTTCATTCGCTATAAAGTCAAAAACATCTCTAAGCTCTTTCGATAACGTCTTTTCATAATAATCTGAAAGTTCTTTTTTGCACACGATTCCAAACCTTATGGCTAATTCAAAGGCTTTACCTTGAACACAGTTTATGCACTCATCATAGGGATCTTTTTCCGCCTCAGGCTTTACAATATTATCTGGATTGTGTTCGTATTTCGTTAGCGGCTCGATAATTTCCCAAATCAGTTTGTGATTTTCTTTGCTGGTTTTTTGGTCAATCTTGTGTCCAATAAGATTTAAGATATTCTTAAAGCAATACTCGAATTCTTCTTCCTGTCCCTTTTTTTCTATAATAGTCTTTGCAGTCTCAAGAATATTTTCCCAACTACCGCTATCAGCCTCTTTTTCTCGCAGAGCTGTCCAGATACCGTCAAAATAATAACTAAGAAATTTGGGTTTCAATTTTAATAAATCATCGGGTGATAACTTTATGTATCTTTCAACCTGTTGTTGTACTACCTTTCCAAATGCTGATATTAAGGCTTCTTCAGGCGTATTAAAAAAGCTTGTTGATTTTTTATCTTTCCATTTATCCTCGTCTATGATGTAAGCAACTACTTCTTCAGGCTCCATCTTTTCCATTTCTTCAATGTTCAAAGGTGTTCCTTCTGCAGGATCGACCCATCTTGCAGGACCAACCATAGGCTTGGGAGCAATCTCTCCCTCTTCCCTTTTGCTTTTGTCTTTGTATTCTTTATATTCATCAGGAAATACTTCTTTTACCAGATATAGTTCTCTTGCCTTGTCGAGATTCAAGATTTCTTCAAAATCTTTATCATTAGCTTTTCGATTTTGCCATTCCTCAAACCACGAGGAAATATTTTCTTTTTCTTCTTTGTCAAATTCCTTGGAATCCACCCATTGGAGATACTCTTGAACCACAGTTTCAGTAAGTTCGTTAAACTTATCCCTTAAAAGAAATTTGTATTCATATTTATAGCCCGTTGCAGTACGAAGCTCATGATTTGCGATTATTTCATTTATTCTTTCCTTTTGTGCCCCTGATGGCACAAACCTAAGTAGATACATTTCGATCCGTCTGAATATCTGTCTGTCAAATTTTTGTATAAGTTTTAAAAGCTCATTTGTTCTTTCAGCCTGATTTTCTATGACCATTTTACCGGCCTGACAAATTGCTCCTATCAGAGAAGCAAGAATGTCTCTGCTATACCTTTCGCCAATTTGGTCAAGTCTCTCATAGTGGATATACCACAGTTTTGTTACTTCGTAGTCTTCGCCTGATTGTACTTTATGAATATATCTGTCTAATATATTTACAAGCAGTTCTGTTGAGCGATATGCGTCAACTTCCCAAAGCTTATTGAAAAATTTAAATACGATTGTCTCATATTCATAGGTCTGAAACTTTGATTCTATCTCTCTGGTCATACTTTTTTTATCTTTCGGCAACCACACTTCAAGAAGTTCTTCTGCGATATCAAATGCTTTATCCGGATGCTTTGTTACGATCTTAATCATCAGCTTCGCTGCCCTATAACATACAAAATACCAATCTTTTTTCTCTTTCCCTTTAATATAACTAAGTATAACAGGCACACCTTTAACAGCTATCTCAACAGGCATATTTAAAAGTGCATTTACAAATTCTCCTCTGATAAATCTATGTAAGTCCTTTATACCGGTAAATATTTCCAAAACTTCTTCCGGTCTTTGTTCTGCAACGTTAGCCAAATACCTTGCCTGAGCTTTCTGACAGACTCCAACTTCTTCATCGCTTCCACCTAATTTTTCAAACTTCCCAGCCTCTTTTAGTAGCTTAATCCATGCAGGATTAGTGTTAGTTTCGTAAAAGCGAAGAGTCAATTCTTTATCACTTTTGATTATAACAAACAACTGCTTATAATCATCAATGGTCGGTTTCACTTTGCTTTTTAGAGCGTCTATTATTTCCGCTTTTTCATAAAAGCTGTTCATTTATAAACCTCAATAATTCTATATTTTAATTCTGAAGTTGGATCACCAACACTTAATACACTAGACTCAACGTCTCCAATCCATACTTCATAAGCTTGTTTTGATGCAGTAACCTTTTTCCCTAATTCTTGCTTGAGGCTTTCAGGAATTTCCTCAATATCTAAAGTTAGAAACTTTTCTATGCTTAATTTTTGTATACGCTTAAAAATTCTCTCCAAAATATCTTCGTCCAATGGTAAATTTGAATAATCTATTATTTCAGCGTCATTACTCAATTCTTGCCAGCTTTTACTTGAGAGCGAAGAATTTATTGAGACTAACTTTGAACCGTTAACTAGGATTGTAGTCTTCTGAGCGATCTCTTTGAATGGTATAATTATTCGATCTACTTCCGTTTGTGTACCCGGACTCCCATATATTACCACGATCGCATCAACATTTCTCGCTTGCAGAATTTCATCCTGTATTGGGTCACCTAACGCATTTTCTTGTCTACTCAATTCCTCGCTAAATCTTGCGTCATGTCCGATTCTATTCAACTCATCCCGAACCACACAACGCGCATCATACTCCTTGCTTCCATCGTCATCAGGCCCCCAAACTAATATACTAAGGGGGGTGTTTTTAGCAACTTTGCGTAATCGATCTAATTCCCCCTGAGCAAAAACAACGTTTTTGTTGCCTCCAGAAGTCGCCTTGCTCCTCTTTCCCGTCTTGGCTTTCTTGCTCTTTTTGCCCTTCTTCCCCACTGCCATTTACTCCGGAAATTGCTTCATTTATTCACCAAAAAACACGGCCCATACTCCCCGCCAAACAGTTTCGTATGTCGTACCCTTCGACTACGCTCAGGACAGGTCTCGTGAAGCGTATCTCGTCTGGATTCCCGCCTTCGCGGGAATGACAGAGAGGCGATTCGCTGAAGTTCTCCGCTCACGGGTCCCCGTTAGATAAGTTTTCACTATCTCACGGGGTAAACCACCATGAGATAAGCCTTCACTATCTCACTGGGTAAAATAGCACAAAAACAGCAAAAGTCAACCCCGTTAGAAGATTCTTTGGGCAAAATGTCGCAAACAGGCCCAATTTCTAACGGGGTCAACCCCGTTAGAACTTTTTCTCTCAAAAATCCACGCAACTTGTGCCCGCGCAAGCTGGTATCCGCTGCAATTCTTCACGTGTTCCCTTGCCGCTCTTTTAGGTTATTGACGCAATCGGCCTTTGGAGTTTATAATGGCCCTGGTTTGATTGTGATGCTGCCTAATTTGGGCAAAGCGTTCGTCGAAGGCTTTTTGAAAAGGGGTGGTTATGAACCTGGGAAAAGATAGTCCGCTATGGCAATCTAAGTGGGTCATCCTTGTTGTTTACATCGTATTAGTAGCCATCTTTATGGTCACGGTGTTTCTGACATTCTTTACTAACATCTTCCGGACAACAAGAGCCGGCTCAATACCACAACTCGTATGGTTCCTCGTTGCCTCACTGTTTTTGATTGCAGTTATATTGCTGCTTTCAAAGGCCGTGAAAATTCTTGATGCACTTGAGGAAAATGGTGTAAAGCTTGAAAGAATAGCCGAGGCCCTGGAAAAGAACCGCTCCATTCTGGCACATATTGACCAAAGCACCCGGCTTAGCGAAACGGCCAAGACTATTGCATTCCGTGATGCGGACAGGCAGTGGCTGCGGGAGACCGTTTTCGATAAGCTTCAGCAGCAGGATTTTGAGGCCACCTATGAAATAATTGATGAAATTGCTCGTCGTCCGGAATACAAAGAATTTGCTGAGCAGTTGCGCGCCGAGGCGGATAAACGCCGGGACGCAACCGACAATGGAGGGATAAAACAGGTCACTGCAGATATCGAAAAACTCTTTGAAGACTATCAGTGGGCCAAGGCAAGCACCCAGATTGAGAGTTTAATCGAGGCTTATCCGAAATCCGAAGAAGCAAAAGCCCTGCGTCAGAAACTGCTGGATAAAAAGCAAGAGCGCAAGAAGGCACTGCTTACAGCCTGGGACGATGCCATACAGCACCAAGCCACAGACCGCAGCCTGGCGATTCTAAAGGAACTGGATTTGTACCTGAGTCCCAATGAAGGATTGGCTTTGCGGGAAACTGCAAAAGATGTTTTCAAAACCAAGCTGCACAACCTCGGCGTCCAATTTTCTCTCGCCGTTTCCGAGAAGAATTGGGCCAAAGCCCTCCAGATAGGCAGCGAGATTACCCGCGATTTCCCGAACAGCAAAATAGCTGAGGAAATCCGCGAGAAGTGGAATATCCTGGAACAAAAAGACCAGCAACGAGCCGACTAATATGATTGGCGGCTGCCCATTCGCTCTTGATGCTGAGGATTCTTGGCTTACTTAAAATCGAACAATGATTGGGTCTTAATCATTGTTACCTGGTCCGGATATGCCGCGAACGTGTGGATATGGAGCTCACTTTGTCTTGCCTCGAAGTCAATATAGCAGAAGGGCGGGAGGCCATCCACTTCCAACGTGGGGAATTTGACAAACAGGCCGCGATTTTTGGCAAAACGTTTAAGGTCGATATGACTCTGACGATATAAATTCGCACTCATTTTCTCGACCTGAAAGTCTGTCATAAAGCTTATACCCTTGCTGAAAGTGCATTTATGGGAGCGTGGACCGCGGAATTGAAAACGCTCTATCAAACCTCGCTGCGGCAGTACCTGCCCGGGCGAGCTTACCACCTCTGCCAAACACATATCACCGACATACACGCTGACAACGTGCGTACAGCCCGTAACCCATATATGAGCCTCGTACTTGGTGGTTTTTAATTGCCGCTTGGCATAAATCTGGAAAAGCTCAGGATGTAAGGGCCTTTGAAAAAGGCTGAAAGTCAATTCCTCAACACCTACATTAATTTGTGGCCATTCCATAATATAAGAATCCCAAGACAAAAAACTGAACTTCCAACTTCGACATCATTATACAAAAATCCGTGCTGCTATTCAAGCGCAATATCAGTACTGATAAGGCCGATTCCCGCGCTTATAGGACGATTATTTTGCAAGCTCTGCAAACTAAAAGACTAACGAAGGCGAAGTTTTTTGAAAAAATCTTCAAAATACGCCCGCTTTTCCTGCTAATTTCCACTACCGAAAAAAACCGCATTGATAACGGTCGCAATAATGTCGTAAAAAGCGTGAGTCCCTGCAGTGATGCCAAAACCGCGAATTGCAAAAAGGACGGCAAAATAAATACCTGCGATTGTCCGAAAACCAAACTCCGGCCAGTTAAATGGAGCTCTTTGATACAACTGCCCGCTGAAAAAATCTATGTGATGATGTGCACTGAACAACGCTGCCGAAACAAGCACCGAAAGTATAATCGAGTTCTTATGATTAAGGCCAAGAACGTTCTGAAACAACACCATCAAAACGCATATCAAAATCAACCGAAAGACGAGCTCCTCATAAATCCCTGCTCCGATACCGGTAACGATATCGGCGAGCAGCCTTATGGCCGGCCCATTGCCGTTGTCTTCTGCAGCCTCCGGTAAACGGTCATTTGCAACCGAAGAGCAACTCGGCACAACTCCAATGTGTATTTGTATCGAACTGTCAGCGAATTGGCCGGCCTCGTCCTTCGGCCCGGCCGGACTGCTCAAAAACGAACTCAACACGATTAACGGCACGGCAAACAAAATGCACTCAACAGCCATCGGCCAAATGTCACCAACCGAGAAACGCCACTGCTTACGTGACGCCAGCTGCAAGGCTATTAAAATCACGATGACGGCCAAAGGAGTTGCCACCCACGCCAACTTGCTGCCGAATCCCACGTATTCAAGAAATTTCTGCAGCCAGACGAACGCTACCACCCGACCCTGCCAATAGTGCCTGAGCAGGTCGGTATTGATAAAAATCGTCCCTAACTCATAGAAAACAATAAACGGCAGCAGAAAAAATACGGCGTAAATCGGCCGACTCGTCCGTTCAAAATAGGAATCTCGTGTAAAGTTGAACAACTGACTCGTGCTGTACGTGTATTGAGCTTTCATCCTGGCGGCGTTTTTTTCTCCTGTAACTTTTTTACTTTACTTTTGAATTTCTGCAGAGTTTAATTTAAGCAGACCGAAATTACAATAGTCAACCAAAGCAGCTCTTTCAGTGCGGCAATCGGGGCGATGATAAACGAAACACTGACCGAAATTTATCAACTGCTTTTCGAGCACTTTGGCCCGCAGCACTGGTGGCCGGGCCAAACCCAATTCGAGATAATCACGGGCGCTATCTTAACCCAGAATACGAACTGGACCAATGTCGAAAAAGCGATAGCCAATCTAAAATCCGCCCACCTGTTGACCCCTAAAGGACTCCACGATATAGAAGTCTCGGAGCTCGCCGAGCTTATCCGGCCGGCCGGCTACTTCAATATAAAAGCAAAACGGCTGAAAAACTTCATTAGCTGGTTCTTTGAGAATTACGACGGGGAGCCGGCCAGACTGGAAAGTCTCGACACCGACCAATTAAGAGCCGAGCTTTTGGCCATAAAGGGCGTCGGCAGAGAGACTGCGGATTCGATTCTGCTTTATGCGTTCGACAGAGAGATATTTGTTGTTGATGCTTACACCGCCCGGGTTGCTATTCGTCACGGACTAATTGAGCCGGAGGCTGACTATGAACAACTGCGTGATTTGTTTCAGTCGAATTTGCCGCCGGAGGCGAAAATGTTTAATGAGTACCACGCGTTATTAGTGAGAGTCGGGAAAGAATTCTGCAAGCCGAAGGCCAGATGCGCGGGCTGCCCACTTGAAGGGCTGCCGCACACAGTGGAGGAGTGAAGGGAAGTCAAAAGTTAAAGTGCAAAGTGCAAAGCCATAGCGGAAAAGTCAAAAGTGAATGTCCGCCGAAGGCGGACTAAAGCTTGTCCGCAGCGGGTTCAGGGGTCGGGGTTCGGAGACAAATTTCGTGGGGCGTGAGGCGGGGCACGTGAGTGGGTGAGCGGAGGATTAGGACCTGCCAGGGAATCGCGGTTGTGCAACGATGGCATCAACAGCGCTCTGACCTCCAAAGAAAACGTTGTTTTTTCCATGTGGAGCTTCAGGCCATTGGGCATCTTCAACGCGGTCTAGAGGAATTGGGATTTCGATTTCTTCATCTAAGCTGGAATCCTGGTACATAGATAATGAATTGAGGCCTGAGTATGAAGGCTTACTGCAAACCAGATATGCGATGGGAAAATACTTCATGGTTTGAAACATTGCAGGTTCGTTGAAAGTCCCTCTGGGGACGAACATCGCAAAGTCACGGATTGTGATGGAGCAGAGGTAAGGATAAGGCCAATAGAAAATATGAATATCGCGGGGAAGTTCACCTGAAGCATCAAGAACATACTCGCGCGCCGCTCGGTCAAAGGCTGTGTCTTCGAGATCTGCCTTAGCAGCTACAAGGTGGCCCAACACGGCCTTTATTAAGCGTTTTGGCTTGGTCTTATGATGCACGGTCTTTGGGAGGTGAATAGTGGTTCTGAGGTATGTGGTTACAGATTGTGCGAACTCGTTGAGGGTTGGGTCAAAGTTCTGTCCCAAGTATTCGTTGCATTCCTTGCAGATGGTGCGGTACTTAACACCGTTTTGAGATTCCGATGGTTTCCCAGTGCTTTTGTTGGCAGTCATGACACTAAGGATTGATTGCATTTCAACTGGTGTAAGTTCAATACCTCCTTTTGGGGGAACGTGGTCCCAAGTCAGACTCTTCACATGTCTACACAGATTGCAGACAGAAGACTTCTTTCGCTTATACTTGACGTAATGCATGGAGTCCTGACGACTAACTCACCGGCACCGCGCACAGGGCATCCGAGCGTAGCCGCTGGTTCATCTGAAAGAATATTTTTCAAAAAGTCTTTGCCACGTGGGCTGAGATTTCAATAAATCCAATTGAGCATGAAACCACTTCATTGCCTCTTTCCAATCCTGAAAGATACGTTCGAAGTTATCGTGAATTTGTATTGCCACCGAATCTATATTCTCTTCAATTTCTAACTCATGTATTTTGTGGACCAATTGCACCCTCAGATCATTTAGGTGAACGGCGTTCTTGATTATTCTACTTTTCTTGGAAAAGACCACTGTTGTTGCATGTCTTTTTATCAACTTTCCAAATGAATCAAGGTCGTTGTAGGATGTGTCCAGCTTTGCTGGGTATGCTCTTGCCTGAAGAAATAAGTCAGAATACTGTATCAATAAGAGGAGAATCTTTTCCGTTAGTTGATGATAGATTATTGCTGCTGTCAAGAATCCTTGAGTAGTACCTTTGAGATATGAATCATTTGCAATCCCATCTAAGTAACTGAATGTACTTGTATCCTCCCACCATAAATATCCATCAGGATTCTTAACTGATCTTACTAATTTTTCTTCGTACTTCATTTATTTAGAACAATCCGGGTGGGCTGCGAGCCCATCCTACATTCTAAGGTTTTTGTGGGCACGGCCCACCCTACATTGTTTCGTATCTCGTATCTCGTTTGGGTCCCGCATTTGTCGGTTGTATTATTGTCAGGATTGTAGAGAAAATCAAAGATTAAAAATCAAAAGGCAAAAATACATATTAAAATGCAAAAATGGCGTGCAGCGTGTAGCGGGTAGCGGACGGAGGGCAGGAGAGAAAATCAAGAATCAAAATGTAAATAGCAAAATTACAGAGTAAGAATCAAAAATGGCCGGGTTGGGGTGGATTCCTGCTTTCGCAGGAATGACAATGGCGGGTGGGGTGCGGAGGGGTTTTTAACAGATTTCTCCGGTACGGGTCGGATGGCGGTCTGTATAGCCCCCGACGCTGAAGATTCCCAAGCATACGAGGCTTGACAGGCGATTTTTGAGGCGTATAATGGTATTCTTTTTAGTGTGTTAAGGAAAAGGAAACAGAATAGTGTCGCACAAAATCGTATCGAAAAGGCAGCTTAGTGAAGACGTTTTCACCGCTGAGATTGAAGCGCCGCTTGTAGCGCAGGCAGGAAAGCCGGGCCAATTCGTCATTATCAGCATAAACAATGAGTACGCCGAGCGCATTCCCCTGACAATCGCCGGCGCCGACCCACAAAAAGGCACAATCCGTCTGATATGGCAGCGTGTCGGCAAAACCACGGCCGAGTTGGCGGATATGAACGTGGGGGACGAAATCGTTAACGTAGTCGGGCCATTGGGCAGACCTACGCACGTAGAGAATTTTGGCACCGTGGTTTGCGTCGGCGGGGGAATCGGCAACGCACCCTTATTGCCTATCACAAAAGCATTGAAAGAAGCCGGTAATAAAATCATCACAATAATCGGAGCAAGAAATAAAGAGCTGCTGATTCTCGAAGATGAATTCGCCCGGATTTCCGACGAGCTGATAGTCACCACGGATGACGGCTCATACTGTCGAAAAGCCCTCGTAACAGAGCCGTTAAAGGAAGTCTGTCAACGCGAACCTAAGCCTGACCAGGCCTTTGTGATTGGCCCGGCGATAATGATGAAGTTCTGCTGCGAGGTTACGAAGCAGTTTAAGGTGCCCACGCTGGTCTCGCTCAATACGATTATGGTTGACGGTACCGGTATGTGCGGCGGCTGCCGAGTCGAAGTCGAAGGCCAGCCAAAATTCGTCTGCGTTGACGGGCCGGAGTTTGACGGCCATAAGGTCAACTTTGACTTAATGATGAAAAGACTGGATACCTATAAAGACCACGAACAAAAATCCTACGAAGAGTATAAGAAACATAGATGCAAAATAGGCCTCGATAAAACTCGAAATCCGAAGCACTAAATCCGAAATTCACCCGCTTGAGGCGGGCAAGAATTCAAAGACCAAATGTTCAAAACATGACAGAAGAAGAAAGAAAACAATTTTTACAGCAGCTTCTGGAAAAGCAAAAGCGCGGCGAACTCAAACCAGCCGACAGATATAAAATCCCCCCTCAGGATATGCCCGAACAGGACGCTATCAAAAGAAGGAGCAACGTTAATGAAGTGGCAACCGGCTATACCGAAGCTGGCGCCCGGCTGGAGGCGATGCGGTGTCTGCAGTGCAAAACCGCCCCTTGTATTAAGGGCTGTCCGGTGCAGATAAGGATACAGGATTTTGTGGCTGCTATTGCAGACGGTGACTTCAAAGAAGCTCTTGATATCATCAAAGAGAACTCGCTGCTACCGGCCGTTTGCGGCCGAGTTTGTCCCCAGGAAGTGCAGTGCCAGCAAACGTGCACTGTCGGCCTGAAATTCAAGGACGCAACGAAAGCCGTTTCAATCGGCCGACTGGAAAGATTTGTTGCCGACCTCGACCAGGACAGTGAAAGCATCCCAGCCGTGGCACGAGGGACAGGGATGAAAGTTGCAGTAATCGGGTCAGGCCCCGGTGGTATCGTTGCCGCAGCAGATACGAGAAGGGCCGGTCACGATGTCACTATATTCGAGGCGTTCCATAAGACCGGAGGTGTTATGGTTTACGGAATCCCGGAATTTCGGCTCCCTAAGGCAATAGTCCAAAAAGAAATCGACGTCCTCACCAAAATGGGCGTCAAAATCGTTTGCAACTTTATCGTCGGCAGAACAAGGACCATCGAGCAACTGATGAAAGAGGACGGCTTCGATGCAGTCTATATCGGCGTAGGGGCAGGGCTGCCGAGGTTTATGGGTATCGAAGGGGAGTCACTTGTGGGAGTGTATAGCGCCAATGAGTACCTGACGCGCTCCAATCTTATGAAGGCCTACGATTTCGGCAAAGGCGCCGACACTCCTATCCTGTGCTCGAAGAAAGTCGCTGTTGTCGGCGGCGGCAACGTCGCTATGGACTCAGCCAGGACAGCCGTCAGGCTCGGTGCCGAAAAGGTGTATCTGGTTTATCGAAGAAGTGAGAAGGAGATGCCCGCCCGAATTGAAGAAGTCCATCACGCAAAGGAAGAAGGCATCGACTTTCACATATTGCGAAGTCCAAAACGAGTAATAGGCGATGAAAACAGCCACGTAACTGCTATCGAATGTCTCAAGTACAAGCTTGGCGAGCCGGACGATTCCGGCCGGCGAAGGCCTATTCCTATCGAAGGCTCAGAGTTTATAATCGACGTTGACACTCTGATTATAGCTATCGGCAACGCTGCAAATCCGCTGATTCGCCAGACCACACCCGGCCTGGAGTTCAACAAATGGGGAAATATCGTCGTTGACGAAAACTGCAAGACCTCGATGGAAGGCGTTTATGCCGGCGGGGACATTGTCCTCGGCGCCGCGACTGTGATTTTGGCAATGGGCCAGGGCCGAATCGCCGCCGCTGCTATGAATAAGTACCTGGCAGAGAAGAAAAAATCCCGCGACCTGGCCCAAGGCTGAGTTAATCAATTCCTCTGCTGGGGTTCCAGAACCGCAGAATGGCTTTGATGGAGAAGTTTGCGCATAAAAAAACCGCTCGAAAGTGAGCGGTCGCAGAAAAACCAAAATTAGAGGACTCCTAACACAAGGCAATATAGCTTGCAATTGCCAGGATTAGAATCCGCCTTTTTGTGACTGTAAACGGAAGCCAGATTTCGTAATAAAATTTCTTCATCACCCCATCAGGGAAAAATAAAACTATTATCCCTGCCAGCACAAGCAGGCGTTCTTATTTTTCCCTATTATAGTCCAAAGGGGTGTCCAAAAGCAAGGGAAATCGGCTTACCCTGAATATAAGTGGTTGTTAATAAGGCGGTTGTGTCATACAAACCCGCCAAATTTTTTCTGCCTTGTTTTGCGAATTGGTCAGCGAAAAAGGCGTTGAAAATAGTCAATAGAAAATAATCAATAACTCAAACTGACCACCTTGGAATTGAATATGGATACATACGCTTCTAACAGGCGTATTACCGTAAGTGTTGTCTTGATAGTAAGAGGGCGCAATCTGCTTATTGGAGTTTTTAGATTGCTTCGCTGCGCTCGCAATGACAAAGAGACAGTTTTAAGGTCATTGCGAGGCCTGCGAAGTCCGCCAGTGGCGGATGTCAATCTCAAGATATCAAACAGTCAGTTTGAGTCAATAATCAATCGATTTAGGCCAGCTTGCCGACCGCTTCGGTAACCAACTTGCCTATTGGCATACGC
>Ga0114918_10003018_pt1 | contig 14910 bp, 26 predicted proteins | sample LantaG_FD_87015 | JGI IMG/M metagenome (GOLD analysis project Ga0114918, IMG submission 87015) | Deep subsurface microbial communities from Baltic Sea to uncover new lineages of life (NeLLi) - Landsort_02402 metaG | ecosystem: Environmental > Aquatic > Marine > Oceanic > Sediment | place...
GGCAATCAGAATCAGGCAGTGGATCTCCTCCATTGACTATCAAGACTTGATTCCCATGTTGGATTACATTTTTCATTTGTTACCTTCTGTCGTTACGTCACCAAAGATTTATGAAGCATTTTTTCTAATTTCTTTTCACATTTCACACAGCAGAACTTGTAGGGATTTGGAAATCCTCTGTTTACGGATATAGCGTGATGCCTGTCGTACATTTCTGACATACTATACTTAGTTTTATTGCATTTTATATAACCTTTAAGGTTTGTACCGCATATAACACGCCCAGTTTCATGGTCAAATACATGAGATGTGCATGCTTCCCCTACAGCTTTCGAGTATATTTTTAGGTCTTTCATATCCCTTGTTATCATTTTATTTCTCCTTTGTTACCTTCTGTCGTTACGTCTCTATTTTTGATAAAACTTCATCAATCGCATGAAATTCTGTAACTAGTTTAGCAACCCCACCTTCATCCCATGCCAATCTAGGAAACTGTACAATACAAATATCCTTATCTATAGCCTCTTGAGTAGGATTGCCATCTTTATCAGTATAATTATATAAGGTGCTTTGAAAGTTATCAATATAACCTTTAATTATCTCGGTGACTTCATTGTGTGCCTTCTTAGCAATACGAGTCTGAATACATTTTCGTCCATATAGATCATAACCAGAATTATTCCGTACACTCTTAATATCACGCCTTATCTGACTTGCAGTAAAATATCTTTCATCATTACTATCTCTCGATATGCCCATCTTCTTACTTAAATAATCTATGTCCCAAAAAACTGTATCTTCTTGCTCAGGTAATTTTTCTTCTACAGTATAGCCAGCATTCATAGCTTTTTCAGTAGGAGAATATAAACCACTACCTGTTTTGTCATTGTCAGAAAATGCATACCCAGAATCCACTAAAAATTTATAAAAACGGGTCTTCTCAGCTTTCTTCCTGTTCTGTAATAATCCTAACTCATCAAGTACTTTACCAATATACATTTTACCAATATACATTATGTCTCCTTATTTTCCTTACCTTCTGTCGTTATGACACAAGGCTTATTTAGACCTTATTTTAGCCATTCTTTTTGCCGCTTCTTGCATTATTTCATCTGTAAGTTCTATTTTACCGTCTATCATATCATCTATTGCTTTTAATAAGTCAGAAGGAACATCTTTAGGAATTGTTTGGGTTATAGCCTCTTTCAAAGATTGCCTTCCTTCTTGGGTTTGTAATGCTTTTGCGACTAATTCATTTTGTTGTTCTTTATATTCTTCAGTATTAGGAATCTCCCTTTCAGGAATCACCACGGCATTTACTTTTTGTACTTTTTTCATTTTTCTCCTTTGTTACCTTCTGTCGATTCGTCACCAAAATGTTCTCTCAAACATTCCCCATCAGTTTCGACAATTTCTCTAAGAATATCACAGATTAATTCATTCAAAGTAATATCCTGTTCATGTGCCATTAAAGTTAATCCCAATAGTACATCATTTGGCAAGTCTAATTCTACATTTTCAAATTTAGATATTATTAAACAACCGTCATCTCTTACGGACACATTTACCTTTTCGCCTTCCTCTGCAAAACCATCAGGAAGTCTAATTGCCAATTCTTCTATTTTTTCTACTTTTACAATATCACCAATTTTCATTGTTTTTCCTTTTTATTACCTTCTGTCGTTTTGTCACCAAAATGTTCTCTCAAACATTTTTCATCATTACAAATTAATGCTGGTCCGTCTCGGTATCCATCATATTTGATTATTCCACCAAGATTGCCTATGCTAATATGCTTTAGACATTTGCAACATTGTGCTCTCGTATTCTGAATCCATATAGCGTCCTGATCTTCGCTGAATCTAGATATATGATATCCAAATGCTTCAAGCACAAATTCTGCCCCACTATCGTCAAATGTCACTCTCATTTTATTCTGCCTCTGTTGCTAATTTTCATTGTTTTCTTATTATACTTAAAAAATATTGAAATTCAAGGTTTAATGTGAATTAAATTGACTTTATTTTTGGAGTGACAATTTCACCGTTTTTAAAGGCTTTCCACTCACTTTCCCATATATATTTAACATTATAGCCCATATCTTTGATTTTGCTGAGGCGTTGGAATGTTTCCTTGTATAACCTGCCATATGTCTTTTTAGCTGATTTATTTATTTGTCTAGGTTTAAATATTTCAGGATTCCCATGCCAATAGTCACCAAGAAATTCGTATACTGTATTAATGTCACCATTTTTCCTCTTTCTGATAAACCCATCGACTTTGTATCTTGATATTCTATATTGACGATTACTAGGCTTATTAGGGACTCTCATGTAATTGAGGAATTGAATTTCTGGTTTACTAATTACATTACTACACCTTGGACACCCATAACCGCTTTTTCTAGAGCTAACTGAGGTTTTCCAGCTATGTCCTTTATTACACTGCCAAAAAACTTTTTTCTGACTACCAGAGGTAACATCGTATGGAGTAAGCCCACCGTTTTTAATTGGATGCCATTCTTTTGCTAAATTAGGTATTATTGTGGCTAAACAATTATCATAGCACACTTTATTACCCGAACAGTAAGGGCAACCACAATTCATGCTTGTTCTACTAGCAATTACAGCTTCCCATTCGTGTCCTTTTTTACATATCCACCAAGCTTTTTTATAACTCCCGATACCAACGTTGTAGGGGGTTAACTCTTCATTTTTAATTGGATGCCATTCTTTCGCCAATTCAGGCCATTTCGCAGCTAAACAATTACCTTGGAATATTTTCATGTTAGCACAATAAGGACACCCTCCGCCTTTTAAATGGAATTTAGGAATCTGTTCAAATGTATTTTTGCATCTGTCACATATAATATCAATTTTAGTCCTATGATTGATATAATTTACTAGAGTATAATCATACAGATTATTATGAACCAAATTAGCTTCCTTTATAAAAGAATCTGTGGTTCTACCTTTGTTTCCGTAGCATTGTGGGCAGCCTGACCCCCGCAAATGAGACATTGGCTGCTGTAAAAATCCTCCATGTTTTGGACATGTAATAACAACGTTTTTGGAGGATTTGATATACTTCGTATTTTCATAAGTATATTTATCTTTATGGATTTTTCTTGATTTACCTACAAACCATTCAGTGTCTTTAGAGTTTTTTTGTGCATTGTTTTCATATTGGCATTTACGACAGCCGCAACCTTGCAAATGAGCACCCGCCTCCTGTGTAAAATCTCCATGTATCGGGCATACTATCGTTATCTTTGCATGTGATTTTATATAAATTAACTTTTCATATGAATATTTACTATTGTGTTTAACTTTTGCCTTCCGTATAAACTCTGCTTGGCTAAAAGAGGCTTTTTCTATTTTTGCACAAGCTTTACAGCCATAACCCTGTAAATGCTCACGAGGTTTTTGTTTAAAAGCCCCATGTTCTTTACAGATTACTTCAATATAACAGTATGTTCCACTATAATTTACGAGAGAATAATCGTATTTCTTACCATGTACACTCTCAGCCTTCTTTATGAATTCTTTTGTTGTTAATTTTTTTGGCATTACCTTACCTCCATCATATTATACACATTTGATATGATATCTTTTGTAATAGTGGGCAATATCTTCTTTAATTCTTCGTCTATTATTGGCTGTATGTCGATATGATTATTACGAATTTGTTGCAACATCTGTTCAGTTGTTAATTGTTTTATTGTTTTCATTTTGGCGGTCTCCTTAGTTGTTGATAAAAACAAAGCTCCCAAACGATTATGTGAGACCGCCAAGCCAAACATTAAGCAACCGTTTAAGAGCTAAGTTATTTTCTATTTAATTGTATTGACTTATATTTGGCGGTCTTACATATATATTATACAATAAGAGTCGCCAAATAACCTGCATTTATTTTAACATATCTGTTAATTCTTCTTCTGATATTACAGTTACACCGAACCGCTTTGCCTTATCTAATTTACTGCCGCTATTCTCTCCGCAAACTAGATAATCTAATTTTGAGCTAACAGAGCTTCTAATAATTCCACCATTTAATTCAATATCTTTTTGTATATCGCCACGTTTTCTGCTCAACGTGCCAGTAACACAAAAGCTTTTATTTCCTAGCTTATTAGCAACTTTAACAGGCTCAACTATAGTAACATATTTAAGTATCTCGTTTATTTCTTCTCTAATTGCCTTCCATCCATCAATAAAACCCTGACTTTTAATCGTTGAAAACCCATCAATATAGCATAATTTTTCAACAGTTAAGGTGTCAATATCTTCAATATTTGGATAAACAGCTGTAATGTCTTTTGAAGTGCGACCCACCTTCCCAACCCCTAAACATTCTATTAGCTTTGCAAGGCTTACTTCTAAAGCGCTATCTATATTTTTTAGAGTATTTGAATAAATTTTATTACCCAAGAGAGACTTTAAAGTTGTTTCATCTTTGTCTCTAAGCTTATACATGTCAGAAATACAGTTAACGTAATTATTATCGCATAGTTTTGTTACAATACCAGACGCAATATCTTTTACGCCCATTTTAGCTAGATAATTACAAATATTTGCAACAATCTGAGCGTCACAATTTTCACTATTCTTGCACCAAAGCGTTGTATTTGTCGCATCGGGGTGTAAAGTGCTACCACATGAATTACATTTAGTTGGTATCTCTACAGAAGTATCAGTAGAACTAACCACCCCTTCTATATGGGGTATAATTTCACCCCGCTTTGATATTTTTAGCATTCCTCCGATAGTATAGCCGTTATCTAAAATTTCTTTAACGTTGTTTAATGTGACACGGCTAACAGTAGTGTTGCAAAGCTCGGTGGGTTCGATTAATGCAACGGGATTAATTCTGCCAGTGCGTCCAGTACTCCATTCAACAGACAATAAACGTGCCTCTTTTATCTCACAAGGATATTTAATTGCTCGTTGAATTTTTGATTTCTTGCCATCACTGGTATAGCCAGCTTTACGGACTTGTTCACAGTCGTTTACTTTGGCTACAACACCGTCAATATCCCATGGAATTTCATCTTTTTTACTATCTAAATCAGCCATGTATTCTTTTAGGGCAGTATATACAGATGTAGTATCTCCTTTAATCTTTTTTGTATATTTCTCCAAATTTTCAAAACCATTAGAACTTAAAAACGAAATCTTAGCTTCTTCTGTTGAAAATTCTTTCTGAATGCATTCATAAGCAACAAACCCAATAGCTCTATCCTTAAACATTTTTTTATCTTTTCCTATTGTGTCAGGTTTACTCATTAATGTACCACTAGCCATATTTCTAGTATTCTTAAACTGGTTACACAAATCTGAAGAATAAAAATTAGCTTTATCTGCGAAAATTTCCCCACGAATCTCTACATCTTCGTCAGATGGTATTGTTTGGGGAATTGAAGGAATTAATCTGGCTTGGTACAATACTCGCTGCCCCACCTGCCCATTACCTCTAGAAACAGCATCTATCAACGTAGCAGATTTTTTATCTTCATTAACCTTATAGACTAGTTTTAAAGACAAACCATCTATTTTAGGTTGAAGTAAAAGGCATGTATTTTTGAGATGATCTTTAAACCAGTCCCGATACTCTTCGGGTGACCTACTTTTATTTAGGGACCCCATGGTTACGGTATGGGGTACTTTTTCCCCATAGACAGTTTGTCCACCGACTTCATCAAAAAATGAATGATTGGGGGCTATTTCTTTAAGCTCATAATATTCTTTATCATAAAGTGCGTCAGATAATGGGCTATTTTTCCCCGCTTCATAAAGATTAGCGCATTCTCTTAGAAATTCTATTCTTTCATCTACTGTTTTCTGTTCATCTATCGTTTTGCTCATTGTAATCTCCTTATTCAATTGTTTCTAGTAGAATACTAAAAAATCAGAAAATGTCAAGCTTATTCGTCAATTTGATCTTGCTTGGTTAATCTGGTCTGCAATGCACTCTAATTCCTGTTGACATGTTAGAAATGCCTGCTCATTATATGCAGGTGAATCACCAGTGGATTTCCTATAATCGTTTGCGGTCTGCATTCCATAGACTCTTACCATAACAGCCTCTGCTTGTGTTCTTAACATTGCTATATAATCACTCATTATTCACTTCCATTATTTTCTTCATTTCTTCTGTTGTGGGTTGTCGCCTTGCTCCACAATCAGGACATTCCATTTTTGTGCATTCTTTTGGGAATGTGACAGTGGGTTCAAATTTGCATTCAGAACCATTTAGGCAATCAGCTTCAGTTGCCTCATGATAAAAACTGATTGTAGTTGTATATGCAAATGATTTTAAGCAATTAGAACATTCTTGCTCAAATATTTCATCCTCTTCGTATCCATATCCATCATCATGGTCTATGTCTTGCTCAACTCCGCAATATGGGCATTTCACATCACTCATTATTCCTCGCTTTCTCTCTTAGCTCTTTTTCTAACTCTGCAATTCTAGCTTCTAGCCTTTGCTTTTCTTGGTAGGGTCGATAGATAACTGATTGAGCATCAACACATACAACTCTCATAAAGTCGCCACTCCTTAACGCCTGTATTAGTGCATCACCAAACTGTTCAAGTGTTAAATCTTCAACATATTGATAATGATCTTCTGCTACTTTTCTTATCGCTTCATCTAGTTTTTGATCTATATAGTTACTCATTGCCCGTCGCTTTCTTTCTTGCATTCATAACAACCTTGATAATGTTCGCACCCAAACTCACAAAGAGGATTAGCAGGACATTTATCAACAAGCCCACATTCTTCTTTTATAAGCCAATCTGGTTTTGGGCTACCATCCATAAATTCAAATTTTAATCTAATATCCTCACTCATCCTATTCCTCGCTTTCTCTTTCTTCAATTTGACTCACAAAAGGTTTTAAATGTAATGAACATTGAGCCTCTTCCCTCTGACATCTTCTAGTGTACTCATTTGCAGATTCACCTTCTCTGCAAATACGAATTTCTTTTAAACGAGATTCGTATTCTTTTTCAAGTTCTTCGCAATCTAAATACCTTGTGTTGAGACCTTTTGGCATTATTTTTCCTTTGTTAACTAATACTTCTTTTCACTGTTTGTTTTTGCTTCTTCAACATAATGGTCAAATGGCTTTTCAAGTTCAATAGTATTGATGCCATATTCCAAAATGAGACAAAAATCATCACTCATTATTTCCTTTTCAAGGCTAAACGCCATTTTGTCTGCCTCTTCTTCTGTCAGCACTTTTTCTTTCCCAAAATAGGAAATTAGATTAGCCGCATAAGGAGATTCTTGATAATCGTTCTTTTGATTATTCCAATATATGCCTTCGATATCTTGAGCATGAATAACTCTAAATTCAAAGATATCCTTATCTTTAGTTGGTGTCTTTAGTATATATATTCCGTTGTCACTACTCATGATTTTTCTTCCTTTTACTATAACTATTACAGTTAGAACAGAATCCGTTTATGAGGATTTCCTTATTTTCTATTTCATTCATTTTATTAAAACATTCTGCAGTTATTTCTGGGCTTTCACTATGCCATTTATCGTAGCTTCTAGGGCTTACTTCTATAGAGGCTTTAGTTTTGCATATTGAGCATGATGCTTCTATTTTTCTTGTTTCCATAATAAATTCCTCTTATTGATAACACTTTCACCTATAATGTTCTAATTTATTGAATAACGAAAAACAAGCTACAATGAGTGTTGTAACCAATGTTATAATATATGTAATTATTATTGCTCTGCTTGTTGGTCGTATAGCAATATAGCTAAAATCCTTAAAATTCTTACGCAAAAATGATTTGGGAATATTCTGCCCCATATAATCAACAATTTTTACAGCATCAAACTTTTTCATTTCCTTTATTTCTCTTGCAGTTCTTATCTTAAGCTCATCTTGCTCTGTCCAAGAGATAATCTTAGTCCACTTTATATCCTCACCTTTCTTACCAACGCAAAGTATAAATTCATTTTTATTACCTCCTTTCCAAAGAGATTCTTGAAACAACCCTGCCTCTAATGGTTGGTCATCAAAGACTACTAACAGCATATGAATTTGTCTTCTAAGACCATTAAGTGCATTATACTTTTGTAGCTTTTTTATAGCAATTGGATTACTGCAACCCAAAATAGGATTGTAATTAAACAAATTCTCGCTTGGATAATCAAATAGTTTATATTTTTCTATATCTTCTGGTGATACGTCCCTAAAATTAAATACAGACTTTGAGCATTGTATTTTGTTTTCATAACTATATGCTTTACAGATGGGAATGATATGATCAAATACATTATCATAAGTTGTTATATAGGCATTTCCATTTTTTGTAATGGTATGACCGCTGCTTTTTCCACGTTGCATATCTTTAAAAACCCTATTTCCCCAAAGTGTACACAACTGTTCAAAATAACTTTTACTGATTCCATAAGAATTTTTCGTGTTATCAAAAAGTGTCCACTTCTCTGGGTGATGTGCAGTTTTAGTAACTAGCCTTGTTCTAGTTTCAGTGCGTTGATTCTTGCCTGAGCCTACTGTTACTGTATATGTTTCTATCTCTGTCCAACGTTCACGCCATTCTTCTTCATACATGGCAGACGTTCCATAGCTATTCCAAAATTCGGTATCTTTGGTTTGACTATGTACAGAACAACTTTTGCCAACAAAAATGGCAATAGTCGGCACTAAGAATAACACAATATATTCTACAATATGCATTCTATTTGCATGCTTAATAGCAAGAAATATAATTGCGATTATTGGGATTAATAGTGCCAGCCAGATCATTTTAATACTCCTCAGTTACTTCAGTTACTTCAGTTACTTCCTGTCGGTTTGTCACATACTTCTACATCAACTATATTTGCAGTGAAACTTAGTCTTGTGGTATTATCTACAGGTACACTCCCGACCAATATGACATTTTTCTTATGCCAATATACGCCTTTTGGATAAAACTCTTTACCCTTTTTATATCCTGTCCTTTCATCATTTGAAGTCAGTACTGCTTTGAATGATGAACTTTTATTGATTTTCATTTTGTCAACCCTTTTGTGTTTAGAACAATTCTATATTATCATCTTTGCCACTCTTGAAAACTTCATCGGTTTTCGTAGATGTAACAATAGTGACAACCAACTCTTCCCTTCCACCAACAATTAGTTTACTTGGAAAGCGTTTTCGTAGAACATCATGCTCACGCTTAATGTCAATAAGTCGAGACTGTACCCTTGCAAACTCTGCTCTATTGGCTTCAATTGCATCGGATAGGTCTTTATACATCTCTACAGAGAACTGAGGATTCTGTTCATGAATCCACTTAAATGTAGGATTACTCTTTTGGTCGCCCTGATATCTTGAATTCATGAGATTAGAATAAATGTCCTTAAAGTCCTTTGCGTATTTGTCAGTAATCTGCGCCTTTTGTTTAATAGTCTTCCATGTCTTATCATAGATATTCTGATTATCTTTTTCTTGCGCAACAGCCTGTTCACGCAACTCAATTTCGGTATTGCTTATACCAATACTCCATATTGCTACACTTATTCCTAAGAGTATTACTGCTACAACGGCTACTATTACACCTATCGTTTTTGCCTTCATTTGTTTCTCCTTTTTAGTTAGTTATTAAAATTTATATACTCTGCCATTCTTCTTCGGTTGCTTTTTTAAGGGGTTCTGTGGAAGGACAAATACCTACTGCAAAGTCATCATCTTCCCTACGGCAAATGTAAACATATCCTTCCTCATCTTTCTTAATTGCTTTCTTAAGTTCAGTTTTTGCGGTATCTACCATTTCTTCCAAAATGTCTAGTGGGATTGTATGCTTCATTGCACCGTTATCAATATCACGTTGAGTTAGAATTTTATCATCACAGTGATCAGTGTCTCCAATATATATATTATCAACAGTAGTAAAATCACAGTATCTAACAGGAAACTCAGTAGACATAATCATAAAGTCCTCATAGTCGCCATCAATACTAGCTGCTCTTATAAGTTCATTTTTATAAAAATAAATATCTTCAACATTAATCATTATTTTCCTTTTTGCATTCCATTAAATTGTCCCATATGAATTCTTTTCTTTGAAGAGGTTCGTTGAATTCTGGGGGGACTGTTACTATAGGCAATATATGCTGATGTAGAGCAACAAAGCCGTCCAACATGAGAGTTATCTGTCCATTTTCTTTCATATCCCTACATCCATCATCATCAACATCAGACGTTCTTACATAGAAAACCTTTTTATATCTATGCATTTGATTAATAATAAATAATTCATACATGTCGCTAATGGCTGTATGAACCTCTATGTCAGCAGTTGGCTTAAGTTTTAAAAGAGCATAAATGTATCCTAGCCATACTGGAGAATCAGTAAAGATATATTCTGCTGTTCCTTTAGACAATATGTCTTCCCTTTGTATTTGCTTAGAGGTTATTCTGTATTGAGTGTAAGCATGTTTAGGATGCCCATATGTAAATACGAATTCTCTAGCATATTCAGTACAAACATCTGTTGACACACCTCCGTTTAAAAAGGCATACTCTTTCATTGCTCCCGCAAGCATAGTTTTGCCTGTACTTGGGGCACCTATAAAACCAATCAATTTGCTTTTCATGCTATCCTGTTGGAAATAGAGGGTATTCCCCGTCTTTTGATGTTTTATCGTTCATAACAGCATCATCATAATAATATTCAGAAGCAATTATAGAACATGCTATTTTAGCAATAATTTCTTCTTCTTCTGTTTCAATACCATCTAGAGCTATCTTCTCTACAACATGTCTACACTTTTTTAAAGTATTCAACATACTAACCCTATTAAGTATATATTCAGCTTTAAATTGTTTAGGCGATTTCATAGTTTTAATCTAGTTTTCCAAATTTTTCTTCGCCCTTCTTTATAAATTCCTGAATAGAGTCCATAAAGAATTTTTGGAAATCCTCATTTGTAACTTCTTCAATTTTCTTATTGCATCCTTTTGCTATAAGAGCCGTATACTGATCATTTGCTTGAATATAGTACTCCAAGGAATGTTTATCTTTAGACGGATCAATTGAAATTATATCAAAGTCAGGTTGCCATTCTTCTGAATCGCTAAGCTCAAAAGAAGTTTCATCATAAAAACATCTTTCAATTGGATTATCTCCCTCCATAATAGCTCTTGCTTCTTTTTCTGCCTCTTCATGATCTTTTCCGCAAGTGAGTACACCAACAGTAACTACTTTTTGAAAGTATGACACATATTTTTTATATTCTTTTTTCATTTTAATCCCTTTCTTCCATGTTTAATGTTTAATGTTTAATGTTTAATGTTTAATGTTGTTTAATTATATGTAAAAATCATTTAAAGTCAAGGTAAAAATTGTATATCTTTAACCATAAGTGTAGGATTTCCAAATTTCCCTTCCTTTGCCTCTTGAGGAAAAGTAAAATAGACATCTGCTTTTTTGTTTTCTATTTCGCCACCAAATGCAGGATTAAAAATAAGAGCCTTTAGCTCGGATACATCATCCCCTTTTTTAAGAGAAAAAGTCATAAGAGACCAAGCATCACTCTCTTTTAATTCTGTATTGCACAATGTAGCCCCAGATACCAAAAATACAGGTTCTGGATTCTCACTGCTGTATGGAAACAAATTATTACTTAGAAGTCTAGCGGTTTCAAGGGTTAAAGAAGATATCTTAAGTTCGGCATCATAATAAGGATAATTAGGTGGAAAACCATTAGATATATAATAGTTTTTACAAGCATTGTTAAAAATATTGTTTACTTCTTGAGGTGTTTTATCAGCGAGAGTAACACCTACAGCCGCTTCATGACCACCATATTTTTGCAAAGTTCCTTCAGGTAGTGTATCTAATATTGCCTTTAAATTAATTCCATCTATTGACCTACCACTACCTTTACATACTCCGTCCAATTCGCCAAGTACTATAGCAGGCTTGTTGAACTTTTCCGTAAGTTTTGAAGCTACAATCCCAACTATACCAATATGCCATTTAGGATTGTTAACTATTATTCCATACTTGTATTCTAAAATATTATCTTCCACCATTTTTATAGCTTCTAATTCTATTTCCTTTTGCAACTTTTTTCGTTCTTCATTCTTTTCTGCTAATCCTTCAGCCATGAATTCTGCCATAGTTTGGTCTGATTCTACCAAGAGATTATAAGCAAGATAAGGACCTGATAACCGTCCTGTTGCATTTATTTGAGGGACTAATTTAAAAGCTACATGATATTGTGTTAAATCATCAGTATAGATTCTGGATTGTTTTATTAGCGCACTCAGCCCATCAGATACTACATGGCTCAGTGCATAACTCTTTAACCCATTTCTTACTATTATTCTATTATCCCCATTAAGTGGACTAACATCACCTATCGTACCTATAGCAGCATATGTTAAAAATTCAATTGGATTAATTTTTGCTGTCTTTAATCTAATTCCCCTGATAAACTGATATACTTCCCCACAAGCACACATTTCACTATAACCTTTTGTAAGTCTCCAATTTATTAAAGCATCAGCATTAGAAGAAATATTGTCACCTACAATATGATGGTCTATAATGATTATGTGCTTAAAGCCAAACTTCTTAAGATCTTCTATTTCATTATAATTGCTAATTCCACAATCAGTAACTATCAAAAGATCGGTAGGATTTTTAAGTTGCTCTTTAAATGATTCTACAGACTTCATACTAAGTCCGTAACCATGTTTTGACCTTAACGGCAAAAATACTTTGGTTTCTAATCCAAATACTTTACAAAGTTCTGAAAGCATTGTGGAACTGACAACCCCATCACAGTCATAATCACCAAAAATAGCTACAGTACCCTTAGCAAGTGCAACCTTACAGAATATTTCAACCGCCTCTTCTACACCATTCAGTGCATAGGGGTGGCTTAACGAGTCATATGAAGCTTCTAGAAACGGTTTAACCTTATCAGGTGATACATTTCTCTGAGATAGCAATCTAGCAAGTAGTGGGTGACAATCAAACTTTTTTTCTTTGTCGTAAGGTCTTAGAATCCATTTTCTTTTATTATCTTCCCAAATAGAATACCTTATATTGTCAAAAATATCATAAACGCTGATACATGTTAATATGTCCATTCTTCCAGTTCTAGAATAAATTTTTCTATATGCACCCTCTGCATTAGTTGTAATGTTATTTATATCGAAGGGAGCTATTTTTTCACACAAATCCTGTAAATCTTGCCGTTTAACTACTAAAAAATAATTTGGACACTCAAAAGCTATAAAATCTTGTTTACCATATAACCAGCCCTTATTTCCCTTTACATTTTTATATTCTATCCATAACCGTTCCCACTGCGAAGCTCCTTGGCGAGATGACCTTTTTAAGCCCTTAACATCAATAGACTTCTTTTTATCGCCTTTAATTAGCCAATAGTCAATATGGTCATTAATATCTTCATCTTTTGAAGAGTTTTGAACTTTTATTGACTTTTTCTTTGCTAATCTGACGAATCTACTACAGGCTTTCTTGTCAATTTGCATACAAGAACCATCTTTGTCATTTCTATTCTTATTCATTGTTTTTTTATTATACATAAACATTGCCAATATTCAAGTAAAAAAAGATAGTGAAAATATAAAAAAAGAGTGAAAATATGTATAATGTTAATGTGAATAAGAAAAGAAAAAAGCAGATAAATAGGACAGGAAAGCTAAAATGTCCTATTTGTGGACAAAAACATATTTTGGTTACTCACCATATTAATGGAAGAAAAATACCCAATCCTAATCATAAGTCCAATATTGTAGATATCTGCGACTGTTGCCATAGAGAAATCCATGAGGGAATTGTAATAATAGAAGGGTGGTTTATGACAACTAATGGGTTAGAATTGTTTTGGCATCACAAAGATAATGATAATTTCACAGATAGTGAGGCAAAACCCCACATTATAGGATTATAGGTTAGATTTCCCAATAAGGAACACCAGCGAAATGGAGTTTTTCAACCAAAATTTGGATTTTACCCTTAGTACCAAAAAATATAAAACCATCATCTTTTTTTACCGCTTTAACTCCATATTGTCTAGCAATATCAGGTATAACCCCAATAACCAAACCAGCCATTCCTCTTCTTTTATCTACAAGGGTAAATCCTTCAGATACTTGAGAAAAGACTGCAACATCTTGAGGTTTTGCTTTAAATTGCTTCATATGTAATATTTCTTTAAAAAAAGGGATTTTCCTGTAAAATTTTGTATAAAATAAGGTAGTATGAGTGGTAATGACAAATATTCTAAGAGATATACCTACCTTTTTTTGCGAGGAGAGTGCCCCCGAATTCATTCGTGGGGGTGAATCCGAGTTAGTTCCTCGTTAATTTGGTACTATTATACATATAATTTTCAAAAAGTCAAGTATTTTAAGTATTTTAAGTATTTTAAGTATTTTTAAAATATAAGAAGGAATTTGTATTCTTTATTAGGAACAATATAAGCATGAAAAATAATAAAGATAAATTTTTAAGAGCCAGAGTTGATGAAAAACATTTAAAAATGCTTCAGGAATTAAAAAAAGATTATTACGTCAATGCTTCTCAATTTATGAGAAATGCTATTGAAAAAGAATATTTTTCTAGGACTGGAAAAACAATTGAAGACATTTAAATATAAATTATATCATTCAAAGAAGAATAAATATTTGAATGAACAAACTAGAATTTGTGGCAATATCTATAATCATTGTATTAGATTGCATTATAGGTATTTTAAAATATACAAGAAACACCTTAATAAATATCAACTTCAAAAACATTTAACCAAATTAAAGAAGCTAGATAAATATAGTTTTTGGAACAAAGTTGATGCTCAAGCAATTCAAGAAATAACTGATAGGATCGAAAGATCCTATAA
>Ga0114918_10003020_pt1 | contig 14905 bp, 8 predicted proteins | sample LantaG_FD_87015 | JGI IMG/M metagenome (GOLD analysis project Ga0114918, IMG submission 87015) | Deep subsurface microbial communities from Baltic Sea to uncover new lineages of life (NeLLi) - Landsort_02402 metaG | ecosystem: Environmental > Aquatic > Marine > Oceanic > Sediment | place: Baltic...
GCCGAGTTGGAACTCTTCTTCCACTTTTCCTCTCTCTCTCCTGTTTCTCTCTTTGAAGCTCTCTTGCTCGCGCTTCAAGAGATCCCAAATTCATCATCATGGGCAAGCTCCAGCGTGTTAGGCTCGTCGCCACGGACGAGCAGGGGATCGTGCGAGGTGCGTGCTTGTGAAGAAGAAGAGAAGACGGCGAGAGGAGAGGAAGCAAGAGAAAGGAGCAGGGCATTTGTTTCCTCAAGCCGTCGCCATCAATCACTTTGCTCACCTATTTCTTTCTTCTTTCTCTCTCTCCCCTCTTCTGATCAATGCCCAATCCAATTCACAGTTGTCGAATCCCCTGCCCTGACGCAGCTCGACGCGATGGAGGCCGTAGCGAGGTGGTAAGGGAGCCAGAGACATTTTTTTCAAAAAGAAACTGGCTCTTCTCTGTCGATCGACGGCGACATGTCGTCCCCTCGTCGGAATTCTCTTCTCGCCTCTCATCTTCTTCAACGCTCTCAACTAAAACAAAAAAACAGGGGCGATGGCGACAAGAAGCTGGCTGTCGAGTGCTCCGCTCTGCACGTCAACGGCGGCGTCGGCTGGGCGGCGGAAGGTGCGTTCGCGGGAAGAGAGGAAGAGACTAAGGAAGGAAGGAAGGAAGAGAAAAAACGAAATTGCACTTGAGCTCGGCGGCCCGGCCGTTTGATTTTCTTTCTCTCACCTCGACCTCTTCCTTCCCTCAAACCCCCTCTTCCGAAACACAGGCTCTTCCGTCCTCGCCCTGGGCCGCACTTCGGGCGAGACGCACCTGGTAGACCCTGACACCGGCAGGACGCTCGCGAAAATCCCCCCTCCTGCTGCTGCCGCGGCGGCGGCGGTCGCTCCTGAAGAAGCGGCAGACGCAGCCGCGGGCGAGGCGAGAAACGGCGGCGACGGCGTCTCGGAAAAGCCGGCGAAGAAGAAGTCCAAGGGCGACCCCGTCCGCGGCCTCTCGTTCCTCTACGACGCCGCGGGCACCGGCTGCACCCGCTTCCCCCTGCTGGTTGTCGCCTCCGCATCGGGCAAGGTCCGAGTCTTCTCCCCACCGGCGGGCTTCTTCCCGCCCCCTCCCTCCCCCTCGGCCCCTCCCGCTGCTGCGTCTCCCTCTTCGGCCTCCTCTCCGTGGTCGCTCGTCTCCAAGTTTGACGCCGCGCCCAAGGGCGGGCTCCGCGCCCTGTCCCTCGCGCACTCCCCGGGAGGGAGCAGCGGCGGCGGCGGCGGCGGCTCCGTTGTCCGCGTCGCCGTCGTCGCCGACACCGCCGAGCTGACTGTCTGGGACCTCGCCTCTCGCGAGAAGGCCTTCGAGGCCAAGGGCGAGCGGCCCGACCGCCTGCGGCTCGTCGACAGGGTCGGCGGCACCGCCGTCTGCTTCCTCCCCGACTCGGACGACCAGACCGTCGCCGCCCCGAGGTCCCCCGGCGGCGCGAGGTGCTCCGGGACGCTCGTGGCGGTCGGCACGGGCACGGGGCGCGTCAGGCTCTACGACACCAGGCACGGGAGGAGGCCCGTCGCCTCCGTCGTGCTGAGCGGCGACGGCGGCGGCGGCAAGGCGGGGTGCTCGACGAGCGCGGCGGCGGCGGCGACCCCCGTGCGCAACAACGGCCTCTCCGGAGCGGGGGCCGCCGTGACGACGCTCGCCCCGGAGGCCGGAGGCGCAGCTTTCTCGCGCGTGTGGGCCGGGGACTCGGCGGGGCTGCTGCGGTCTGTCGACCTGCGCACCGCGAGGCCCGAGGGCGTCCTGAAGGGCGCGATGGGCGGCGTGCGGGCCGCGGCGCCGCACCCGAGGGCCGCGCTCGTCGCGTCGGCCGGCGCCGACGGTTTTCTGAGGGTTCACCACGCGAGAACTCGGAAGCTGGTGGGCTCGCTGTGGCTCAAACAGCCGCTGCGGAGCGTGTGCTGGTGCCCGGTCGCTGCTGCTGCTGCCGCCGGAGCCAGGGAGGGAGAGAAGGAGGAGAAGAAGAAGAGCAACGAGAAGGAAAAGTCGAAGAAGCGGCGGCGGAGGAGCGACGACGGCGAAGAAGATGCTTCCTCTTCTTCTTCTGTTTCCGACGAAGACGACGACGATGATGACGGCGACGACGACGACGAGCAGTCCTTCCTCGAAGCGTCCAAGCTCACTCTCCTCCCGCCGGAAGAAAAGGGCAAGAGGAAGAAGAAGAAAAAGGCGGTGCCGCCTCCCCTTCCGGGGGGCAAAAAAGAGAAAAAGGTCAGGAAAAAGGGAGGGAGCGCGAAGAAGAACAAGCTGCGCAAAGAAGCTGCGAAGCAGGCGAAGCAGGCGAAATACGAAGCGGCGCGAGGAGGCCGAGGCAGAGGTGGAGGTGGGGGAGGCGAGTGAAAAAGAAAGATAACAGGGGGGAAGAGAAAGTGCAATAAGTGCTGAAATTTTCAGAGGTACAAAGGAAAAACAAAAAATGCTGATAGGTTGTTCTCAGAGCTGCTGCTGTGCTTCTCCCCGTTCTGCGACGGCGTCCGGAGCAAGAGCGGGAGAAGGCTGTTGCCGAGGAGGAGGAGCGGCAGTGGCGGGCCTCGGCGCGAGCGCCACTAGAGGCACATCGTCGTCGTCGTCGTCTTCCTCTCTCTCTTGCTCTTCTTCTCCTCCCCTGCCCTCCTCCCTCGCCGCTGCTGCCACTGCTGCCGACTGCCGCCGCTGCCTGAGCAGCTGCTCCAGCGGCAGGTCCTCCTCAGAGGAGGAGGAAGAGGAGGAGCTTGTCGCGGGGTCGTCTTCGTCTTCGACTCTAACAGCAGCAGCAGCAGTAGGGGCGGCGCCGTCTTCCTCCTCCTCCTCCTCCTGCTTGCGCCGCTGCCGCTTGCGCTCCTCCCTCCGCCGCCGCTCCTCGCGCCGCTGCCGCTTCCTCGCCGCCTTCTGCTCCCTCTTCCTCCTCCGGGCCCTGGCTTCCTCCAGCGCCGCTGCTTTCGCTGCCGCTGCCGCTGCCGCCTTCGCCGCTTCCTCTTCCCTCCGCTTCTTCGGGGATTTCGGCCGCGGGGCGAAGTCCGCCGGGTCGTACCGCCGCGCCGGCCTCGACTCGCGGAGCCCGCCGTTGCCTCCTCCGCCACGGCCGACCCCGTTCTCGCCGCCGCCGACTTCGCCATCTCTGTTGCTGACGTTGACTAACCCGTAGTGCCGCTCGTTGGGAGGGTGCTCCTCGATGCGCTTGTCCCAGGCCCAGGCGCGGAGCTCCCGCGGTATGTTCTTGGGGTCGAGCGGAGGGGAGGGCGAGCGGCGGCGGCCCGTCCTGCGGCGGGGAGGAGGCTGTTCGGGCGGCGGAGCGGCGGCGGCGGCGGCGGCGGCGGGAGCGGCTTCTTCCTCGACGGCGGCGGCTGCGGGCTGCTGCTCCGGCAGTCGCCGAGGCGGCTCCAGGATCTGCGTCGGCGGCAGCGGCAGGGAGCCGGAGGAAGGAGGCGGCATCGTCGGCTGGCTCGGCTGCTGCTCGCTGCCGCCGCTGCTGCTGCCGAAGAAAACGACGGCTCCCCTCCTCCTCTCTGCTCCTCCCCCTGTTACCGCCGCCGCCGCCGCCCTCGCTGCTGCCGTCTCCCCCTCCTCGGGAGAGTCTTCCAGCACCGTTCTCCTCGCCGCCGCGGCGGCGGCCGCACCCGCCGCGGCGTCCCGCGGTTCCCTCCTCGGCGGCGGCAGGATGGGCTGCGAGAGGGGGTCCGATGAGTGCTGCGTGAGGGAGAAGGGAGGCTCAGGCGGAGGCGGCGGAGGGGGAGGAAGCGCTGTCGTCGTGGCCCTCTCCTCCCGCGGGGGCCTCTGCGTGAACTGGATCCCTTCGTCTTCCTCTTCTTCTTCTTCCGCCGCAGCTGCTGCGGCGGCGGCGGGGGGGGAGGCGATCCCGTGGAGGCTCCGATGCCTGCGCTCGCGGGCCTCCCTCGCGCGCCGGAGCGCCTCGAGCGCAGAGAGGCCCCCTCCTCCCGCTGCCACCGCCGACGTCGCTGCCGCTCCCCCGTTTTCCGAAGCTCTCCCCGCTCCCGCTCCTCTCCTCCGCGGTCCCGAGACGGGCGCGAAGAAGCTCCCGGCGGGGTGAAGGTGCCCCACGGGATCCCCCGCCCATGCGGCAAGGGCCTCGGGGCCGTCGATATCGTCGTCGTCGTTTTCGCCGTTTTCGATTTCTTCTTCTTCGTCGTCGTCGTCGACAACGCCGCCGCCGTCGTCGCCGTCGCCGCTGTCCCGTCGTCCCTGCCTCCGCCTCCGCCGGGCGAGCTCCGCCGCCAGCCCAGGGTCCCTCTCGTCGGCCCCGCGCCGGAGCTCTTCCTCGGCGACGCCGTCACCCAACAAGAAAGCGGCGTCTGCGGCCTCGGAGTCGTCTTCTTCGGATTCGGATTCGTTGTCGTCGGTGCCAGCAGCGGCGCCGCCGCTGCTGCTCGAGGTCGTCGTCGCCGTAAGCGTCGCCGGCGGCAGGGAGCGGCTCCTCCGATTTCCAGTCCCTCCGGATCCGGGCCTCCTCGCCGTGAGCCTCTCGCTGCTCTCCTCGGAGCCGCTATCGAGGTACTCTCGTCCGCGTCCCAGGGGCGAACCTTCGTCGCCGTCGTTCTCGCCGTCGCCGTCGTCGCCGTCTTCGGCGAGGGGCGCCAAAGGATCAAAGGTCGTGGCGCGGCGGCGATGAGGAGGAGGAGGAGGGAACCGCATCTGGCCTTCTCCCTCTCCTTGCCGCTGCCTCTGCCTCCGGGACGGGTCCGGCGAGCGGGACGATTCTGGGACGCTGCGGCGTCGGCATGACGAAGAGGGAGCGTGAGACAGCCTCCTTTGCTGCTGCTGCGGATGCGGCTGCAGCGAGCGCTCCCGGCTCCTCCTCTCGGCCCCTCCGGCCGCTTCCGACTCCCTCGCCTCCGCCGCGGCCATCTCGACCGCGGCGGTCCTCGCGGCCGCGGCCGAGGCCCTCGCGGCCATCATGGAGTAGAGGCGCGGCTCCCCTCGGAAGGCCTCGTCGTCGGGGAGGGCCAGCGCCTCGGCTTCGCGGCGCGCGGCCTCGACCGCCGCGCGGGCGGCCGCTGCGTGCTCCCCGCCGCCGCCGCCGCCGCCTCTCTCACCGCCACCTCCTTTCTCGTCCTCCCTCTCGTCGCCTTCGTCGTCGGTGTCCGACGAGCCGAGGTCGATACCGCGGTCGGCCCAAGGGGCATCGGTCGCGGCAGAGGCTGATGCGGCCCTCCGCTGACGCGACTGCTGCTGCTGCTGTCGGTTCGGGTCCCGCGGGCGGGAAGAAGGGTCGCGGGGGTGGCGGGGAATGGCGCCGCCGCCGCCGCTCCAGCCGCCGCCCCCGGCTCCCCCTCCTCCCCCTCCCCCTCCTCCTCCTCCTCCTCCCTGTTGCGGCTGCGCTGGCCTTCGCGAAGGAGCGAGAGGAGGCCTCTGATTCTGATGATGCGAGGGACGGTGCGGGCGCTGCTGCTGCTGCTGCTGCTGCTGATGATGATGATGATGCGCGCGGTGGCGCGGCGGGGCGCTGGCCCTCGCCGCGAGCTCCGCGAGGCCCCACCGCCCCCCTTCGTCGTTCTCGCCGTCGTCGGCGGCGTCCTCCTTCGCGCTCGCCCTTTCTCCGCGGCTGAATAGGGGCGCGAGCGGTGGCGGAGGCGGAGGCGGCGGAGGGGTCGGAGGCAGGACGTGCTGCGAGGGCCACAGGACGTGGGGCTCGTCCTCGAGCTCCTCCTCGAATCGGTCTCCTCCCTCTTCCGCTGCTGCCGCTTCCGCTGCTGCTGCATCCGCTTCCGCTGCTGCCGCTGCTGCTGCTGCTGCTTCGGCCGGCCTCGCCGGCGTCGAAGCGTCGGTGGCGGCGGTGTTTGCGGCAGCAGCGGCAGTCTCATCGGCAGCAGCTCCAGCTTCTTCTCCTCCGACTCCTCCTCCGTTCACGCCCTCCTTCCCCTTCCTCCGCCGCCGCCTCTCGATCACGACGGGGCCCGGGGCGTGCTTCGAGGGCAGGGTGACGACGACGATGGCAGAGGAAGAGGCCTCTCCGCCGTTCTCGCCGTTCTCGCCCGAGGAGCGCCTCCTCCTCCAGCCCTCCGCGACCGCCGCCGCGTCCGCCGCCCCCAGGCCCCACGCCTCCACGCGCCGCAGCGAGCGCAGCAGGCCCACCAGCTCGACGAGGGCCGAGACGGGGCCGGGGCCCCAGCGGCTGCTCGCGCTCGGTCCCGCGGTCGCGGCCGGGGTCGAGGCTGCCCCTTCCTCGGCGGGTGGGAAGGACGGAGGCGCCGGGGCGGGGGCGGCGAGCCCGAGCCCCAACTCCCGCAGGCTTTCCCGGATCCCGGCCCCGTCGACGCTCCCGAACACCGCGGCCCGCCGCAGCACGTCGATAACCACCAACACATCGGCTCCTGAGCTGCAGCATCCCCCGAGGTCGAGGCGCTCGAGGCGGGCGTCATTGCCGTGCAGCAGCGACTGCAGCCACGCCCGCGCCGGGACCCTCCTCCCCCCGTCGCCATTCCCGTTCCTCTGCTGCTGCTGCTGCTGCTGGCCTCTTCCGAAGCTCAGTAGCGCCGGGTTACCGGACAGGTCGAGGACGCGAAGGTTGTCGGTCAGCGACGACGATAGAGCAAGGTCCCGCAGCGACGGCGCCGACGGTGGCGCGTCGCCGCCGCCGACGCCGCAGCGGGCGAGCGACAGGGCCGCGACGGCGCCGCTGTAGGGTCCCGCGTCGTCGGTGCCCCTCTGGAGCAAGAGTAGCGCGTCCCTGGGGAGTGGGCAGCAGTCGGAGAGGTCGACGGAGAGGAGCGGGACGTACGAAGGCGGCGGAGCGGAAGAAGAAGAAGAAGGATTTGCGCCACAGCCGTCGGTGTCTAGGCTGCCGGCGAAGAGGGCCCTGAGCGCGGCGGAGAGCTGGTCCGGGTTTGTCGTCTTGGAGAGGGAGATGACGGCTCCCATGTCCTTGGAGGGGCGGGAGGCGCCTGTGTTCGGTGGTGTTAGAGAGAAAGAGAGAGAGAGAGAGTTGCATCGGGTTTTTTGGTCGGGGTTGAGAAGGGAAAAAGGTGAGTGAGGTCGATTCAATCGACCGGCAGCGACAGCCCGCTCGCTTCGACGACGACGACGAAATTGAAAAAAAGACTCCTTTCGTCGCACCTCTCCTGAGGCACAGCCTCCGCGGCACGGCCTCCATCTCCCTCGCGATCCTGTCATCAGGGATCAGCCCTTCGTCTGCGCACGCCGAAAGGTAAGAGCAGAGCAGGGGGTGAGGAGGAAGAGGAGGAGGATTCGTCCGTCCAGTTTTGTTCGTCGCCATCATCGGGAGGCCGTCGCCGACAGTGATGCCGCCTCTGCTACTGCATTCCGCGAGGGGCTCTCGTTCCTGGCTCTGCGCCTGCGACTCGGGCACGGCCGCGGCCAGAGCGTCCAGGAGGCAGCCGCCTTCGTCGCCGTCGCCGTTGGCGGCGGCCGCGGCCCCCGGAGGCCGAGCGGCCGCGGAAGAAGCCATCTTTTCTTTCTTTTTCGTCGCCCCCGCCGCCCCAACGGAAAGAGAAAGAGTGACGAAGTGAAGAGTTTTTGAAAATCAACCTCTACCAAAAGTAACTCCGCTCGCTTCCTTGCCCTCTCTTCCCTGAAACCGCGAACAGCGCGCGCCCCTCTGTCTCTTGATCGAGAGCCACGGCAGAGAAGAAAAAACAACAGAGCTCCAGAAAACAGATTTTCATTTCAGAACAATGCAATTTCTCTAACACACAGGAGCCTCTCTCTCAAAAAAAAAAACCGAAAACTCAACGTTCTCTCCTCTCCTTTCTCTCTTCTCTCCTCTCTCCATCCGAACTCACTCGATCCCAAACAGCTTCTTCAGCTTCACCACCAGGATCCAGTCGTCCCTGTCCAGGTCCTCCCTGAAGTGCTCCTTCAAGACGTCGATCGACTTTCGGGTCAGCTTGCTCACGAGCCTGTCGTTGTGGTCGAAATGGCGGCCGTAGAGCCGCGCGGCCTCCGTCGAGTTGGTGGCCTCGATCTTCATCGCGACCGAGTCGCCGCGGTGCGCCCTGTCCACGGCCTTGTGATTGAGCTCCAGGGAGGCGATGCGCCCGAGCTCGAAGCCGCCCTGCGTCGGGACGCACAGCGGGGTGCCCACGGCCGCGGTCCCCTCCTCGACCTCGACGCCGAGCACGATCGGGTCGCGCTTGTTGAAGACGCAGGCGGGCAGGATCTTGAGCACGCAGGGGAAGGCGGCGTGCGCCTTGGCCGCGTCGGCCTCCTCGCGGCGGGCGAGCCGCATGTACTCCGTGAACTGATCGAAGAGGTGGTAGATGATGTCGGCCGTGAAGACCCTCACGCCCAGCTCGTCGGCGAGCTCGCGCGCCTCGCGCGTCACCGGCACGTCAAACGCGAGCACCGCGGCGTACTTCTTCTGTCCCTTCTCGAGCATCACGGAGGCGCGCATCACGTCGCGCTTGTGCACGGGACCGATCGCGATGCCTGTGACCGGGATGCGCACCGCGTCAGAGCGCAGGAACTCGAGCAGAGCCTCCAGGGACCCCAGCGTCGACGCCTGCGCGCAGACACCCTCTCCGCTGCGGTCGACGGAGGCGAAGATGTCGTGCATGTCCTCCATCGCCTCGAGCTTCAGGGCCTCGACGTCGTCGAAGCCGCCCTCCGGGGGCGCCTGGGAAGGAGAAGCGTGGTGCGCGGAGTCTGCGGTCCTGGCCACGAGCAGGGCGGTGCCCGCGACGGCCGACTCCAGCCCGTGCGCGCAGATCTTGACCCCCTGCGCGCCCTCGACCTCCTTGTGGTGCTGGTACGACCCCTTGACGCGCAGCTCCTTGAGAGGGTGCGGCGTCAGCAGCGAGCGCACGGTGGCCACGAGGGGCCCGCCGAGCCCGCAGGCCACGACGGTGTCCCCCTCCCGGAGGCGACCGTTGACGAGCACGACGTCGACGGTCGTGCCGAGCCCCTCGATGACCTTGACCTCGAGCACCGAGACCTGCGGCTCGTCGACGAACACCAGCCGGTCGCCCATCAGCCTGCGCGACTGCGCCACCGTCGAGAGCACGTGCAGCAGGTCGGGGACGCCCTCCCCGGTGATGGCGGAGGTCGGGACCAGGCTCACGTACTTCCTCGGGTCGGGGTTGTCCCAGTACAGGGCGACGTTGAGCCCCTGCTCGTTGAGCGCGAGCGTCGCCGCCGCGACCTGCTTGTCGAACTGACCCCTGACGTGCGGCTGCTGACTCTCGAGCGACGTGCGCATGGCGCCGTCCGGGAGCGGCCTCCAGTCGAAGAGGCGGTCGACCTTGTTGAGCGCGACGATGAACGGCGTCTTCCGGGATTTGAGCAGGTTGATGGACTCGATCGTCTGCGGCTCGAGGCCGTGCATCAGGTCGACGACCAGCACGGCGACGTCGCACAGGCCGGACCCGCGCGAGCGCAGGTTGGAGAAGGACTCGTGGCCGGGCGTGTCGATGACGAGCAGGCCGGGCAGGCGCAGGTCGAGCGGGGCGCAGAGGTCGAGCGCGTCGGCGCTCGGCGCCGGCGGCGCCCCCCCTCCCCCCGCCCCTCCCGCCCCCGCCCCCGCCCCTCGCCGCAGCGGCGCCGTCCTCTTCACCACCGCGTCCGCCGGGATGTACGTCGCCCCAATCTGCTGCGTGATTCCCCCGGCCTCGCCCTCCTGCACGCTCGTGCGCCGGACGTTGTCGAGCAGCTTGGTCTTCCCCGTGTCCACGTGGCCCAGGATGCAGCAGATCGGCGAGCGCAGGCGGTCCGGGTCCGCGCGCTCCTTGGCGAGGGCCCAGCGCGCGGCGCGGCGCTGCTTGGAAGCGTCGAGGGCGCGCTCGCGGGCCTCCTCAGAGTCGTCCGAGTCGTCAGAGTCGGACTCGGACTCGGACTCGGGCTCGGACTCGCTTTCCTCGTCCTCCTCGGAAGAGGTCGCGGCCTCGTCGTCGTCGTCGTCGTCGTCTTCCTCCTCGTCGTCCGAAGAGGCGGCCGCCTTTGTCGCCTTGGCTCCTCCGTTCGCCGCCGCCGCGGCCTTCTTCGGGCGCGCCGCGGCCTTGGCAGCGGCCAAAGCGGCCTTGGCGGCGGCCGCCTTCGCGTCCGCGGCCTTCTTCTTCTCGGCCGCGGTCAGCACGGCGGGCTTCTTTTTCGCCGCGGCGGTCGCTGCCGATGCCGGCTTCTCAGCCGCCTCGTCCTCCTCGGAGCTCGACGAGCTCGCCTCCTCGTCGTCGTCGATCCTGGACTTCTTGAGGGGCAGCACGACCTCGTCGAGGTCGAGCTGGTCCCAGGCGTCGGCGGCGTCCTCTTCCTCCTCTTCTTCGGGCTCGGCTTTCGGTTCTTCCTCCGCCGTGTTAGTAGCAGCTTCCGCCGCCGACGCCGCCGACGCCTTGGCTTCTTCTTCCTCCTTCCTGGCCGCCTCCTCCTCCTCGGCAGCGACCTCCGCGGCCTCCGAGGGTACAGACGAGGGAGCGCTTGTGAGCGAGGGGGCACCCTGCTTGCCGCCCTGCTTCTTCTTCTTCTCGTAGACTGCCTTCTTCGGCCTCTTCTCTCCCCCTCCTTCGTCGTCGTCGCCGCCCCAAGCCGCCGCCGCACCGGCCGCGCCGCCGCTGCTCTTCAGAAACTGCTCCCGCACCGCGGCGAGCCTCTCGGCCTCCTTTTTGGCCTTGCCCGTCAGCAACAGCCCCTGCTTTTTCAGCTCGGCGCGCCGCTCCTTCTGCCGCTGGCGCCTCGCCTCGGCATCGGCGGCCCTGCGCGCCTCCTCGGCCTCCTGGGCGGCGATTTCTGCCTCCTCGGCGGCGACGCGCTCGGCCTCGGCCTGCGCGGCGGCGGCCTCGGCCCTCTTCCGGGCCTCGAGCTCCTCCTGGAGGCGGCGGACGGCGGCGGAGGGGCCCTTGGCGGGCTTGCCGCCCTTTTTCGAAGAGGCAGCGGCGGCAGAGGCAGCGGTCTCCTCTTCTGCAGAAGCGGCAGCAGCAGCGTCGGCGGCGGCGGCGGCATCAGCTTCAGAGGCGCCTCCTCCCCCGTCGCCGCTTTTGGCCGCCTTTTCCTTTGCCTTCTTCTTCAGCTTCTTCTTCTGCGCCGCCGAGAGCTCCTTGGGCTCGCCACCGCCGCCGGTGACCGCTGCTGCTGCGTCGTCATCAGAGTCTTCGGCGGGAACAGGAGCGGAAGAAGAAGAGGCAGCGGCGGGAGCGGCGGGGGTGTCGAGTCCGAGCTCCGCAAGCGCCGTGTCGAGGTCGTCGACACCGCCTCCCCCCGCCGCCGCCTTCTTGGCCTTCTTCTTGGCCTTTTTAGAGGCGGCAGAAGAAGCGGAAGCAGAGGACGGGTTCTCGATGTTGAAGAGCAGGGCGTCGATCTCCGGGTCGCCGGTGGCCTCGGGGCCCTTTGCGGCGGCGGGAGCGGGAGCGGCGGCGGCGGCGGCGGGAGCGGGAGCGGCAGCGGCGGCGGCGGCGGCGGGAGGGGCGGCAGCAGACGAAGAGGGGGAAGCGGTCTCGGGCGATGGCTCTGGCTCTCCCTTATCCTTTTTCTTCTTGTCCTTCTTCCTCTCCTTTTCTTCCTTCTCCTCGCCGCCTTCGCCTCCCTCGATCTGCGCCATCATCGCGTCAAGGTCGGCCGTGCTCTTCTTCTTCTTGGGTTTTTTCGAAGAGGCGGCGTCGGCAGCGGTGGCAGTGGCGGCGGCAGCAGTGGCGTCGGCGTCGCCGTTTGCTTCTTCCTCGAGCGCAGCCAGGGCCGCGCCGAACTCCGCCGTGCTCTTCTTCTTCTTCTTCTTCTTGGCCTCGCCGCCGAGGTCCAGGGACTCGGCAGGAGCGTCGGCGGCAGCAGAGGAGTCGCCCAACGCCGCCAGCGCCGCGGCGGTCGCGGCGGCGGCGGCGGCCTTCTTCGCCCTCTTGCGCTCCCTCGCCGCGACGCGGTCCGCCGCGGGGCCGAACAGGGCCCCCTCCGGAGGGGCCGCGCCGGGGCCGCAGGCGACGCGCGACCCGGGGGCCGCTCCGCCGCCCTCCAGCCGCGCCGGGACGGCCGCCGCCGCCGCCGCCGCGGGGTCCCGACCCGCGCCGTCGCCGCTCCAGCAGAGGTCCGCGCCGGAGCAGAGCGCCCCCTCCGAGGCCACCCCGCGCACGGTGGCCCTGGAGACCTGTGCTCTCGAGCCCCCGGGGAGCGTGGAGCCGGGCAGCGCCAGCACCACGGTGTCTCCGGCCTCGAGCTGCGCCGCGGCATTGGTCACGACGCGCCTCGGCCTCCCCTTTTCGTTATCCCCTCCCGCGGTCCCGGCGTCGAGGCTCAGGACGGAGAGCTTCTCCGCGTCGGGGTGGCGCTCGATGGAGAGGATCCTGGCGGCGACGAGGAGGGAGGAGGAGGAGGGCTGGTGTTTTTTGGGTGGCGTGCGTCGGGGTTGGAGGTGGAGGGGTGAGCGTCGCCGTCGTTTCGGCCGCCGTCGATCGATGGAGGCCCTCGAAGAGGGGAGTCCCTTTCTTTCTCTCTTTCTCTCTCGCTCTTTACCTCTTCAGCCGTCTCGCTCTCCTCGCTCCCGTCTTCGTCGTCGCCGTCACCGGCCCCCTCGTCGTCCAGACCCAGCGCCGCGAAGCTCGCCGCGGCCGACGCGCGGCGAGGAGGCGAGGGCGACCGCTCAGCATCGTCGGCGGCGGCGGCACCGTCGCCGACTTCGTCGCTCGCTGCCTCATCGTCTTCGGCGGCGAGCAGGGCGAAGGCAGCTGCGGCAGACGTAGCAGGAGCCTTCTTTTTGTTCTTCTGCTTCCTGTTGTTCTGCTTGGCTGGAGCGGGCGCAACAGCAGGAGCATCGTCGCCGTCGTCGTCGCTTCCGGCCGTCGCCGCTATCGAAGCAGCAGCAGCGGCAGCTTCGAGCGGATCGACGACGAGGTCGTCGTCCGAGCCCCAGTCGGCGGCCTTGCCCTTCTTGCCGCCCTTTTTCTTCGGGGGCATGGCTGCTGCTGCAGGCTGGTGTGTCGGTACTGGCTCGATAGAGAAAGAGAGATGGGTAGAAAGAGCTTCAGAGAACGCGCGACTTCTTTCTCTCTTTCAGAGAGAGAAGAAGTTGAGAGTGGGAGAGATCGAGGGGCGCCGGGCGTCGAGAAGAGACGACTCGGGCGCCACTTTTTTCTTGGCTTCGCAATCGAGGTTTTTTTGGAGAAGGAAACGCCTTCGCGGAATCAGCGACGATGGCCTCGGCCTCTCTCTCTTCGCAGGCAGCGACCGCGCTCTCTCTGGCGTCCTCCCTCGGCCTCAGCCTGCGCGCCGACTGGATCGAAGCAGCAGCGAGAGCAGCAGCAACAGCAGCGGGAGGAGGAAACTTGTCGTCATCGTCTCCGTTGACCGCCGAGGCGCTCGTCTCCCTCGTGCTGAATGCGGACCTGAACAGCGCAGGGGCGGGGGGCTCACTGCCGGGGGACCTCGATGTGAGAAGAGGAAGAAAGAGAGAGAGAGAGAGGGAGGGAGATGCACGGCCGAGAGAAGAAAAGCGAGAGAAAGCTCGGAATTCTCGGTCGTCTTCCTCCCTCCTGTCCGCTCGAGGAAATCGAAAAAAAAAACTCACCTCGACCTCGACCCACGCAAAAAAAAAAAAAAACAGTCCCTCCACGGCCGCACCCTCTCCGGACGCAGGATCCTCCAGGCCGACGAGGTGGTCAACGCTGCCGCCTCGGCTAAACACCGGTAAATAATAACTCTGAAGGGGAAGCGAGGAAAGAAGACTTTCCTTTTCGTTTCATCGTTCTCTGGAGGAGGGAGGGAAAAAAACTCACAACCAAAAACGCCCTTGTCGAAACCGAAACCGGGGAATTCCAACGACAACATCAGCTACTCCGGCGCGCCAGTCAGCGGGAGGATGCTCAAGCTCCTGCTGACGGACGGTGAGTCTATTTTTTTTTCTTCGGAAAGAGAGAGAGAGAGAGAAAGGCAGGAGAAGAAAGGGAACGAAAAAAAAAAGACCCCTTTCGACGCGAAACGTGAAAACGAGAAAAAAAACTCAGACCTATACGAAATGAAAAGAAAACGAAATCCTTCCTAGGCTCCCGCCACGTCGTCGCCTTCGAGCTGGAACCCGTCCCGGCCCTGAGTGCGGACCTGCCCGCCGGGTGCAAGGTGAGGGAACAAGGAGAGAAAGAGAGAAGAGAGAGTTTCTTCTTCTCCTTCGCCTTGCTCTCTCTCGCACTCTCGTTCGTGCTCTTTCTTCCCTTTCTCTTCACCCTTTCCCCTTCTCTCTCTCTTTTTCGACCAACCGAGAAAACTCCTCTCAGATCGCCGTCACCGATCCCCTCGTCCTCCGCGGGATGCTCGCGCTCCGTCCGGCCAACGTCGCCGTCCTCGGGGGGCGCGCTCCGAGGCTCGAGGCCGCCAGGGAGAGGGCGCGGGCGGAGTGGGCCAAGGCCCCGGACGGAAGGGGCGGCGGCGGAGCAGCGGGCGGCGGCACCTCGGGGGGCCGCGGAGGGGCGGGGGGCCCCACGCTGTACGAGAAGGCTCGGGCGGCGGCGTGGCCTGGAGCGGCGGCGGAGGCTGAGGCGGGCGCTGCTGCCCCCGCCGCTGCCGTGGCCGCCGCGGCCGCCGCTCCTCCTGCTCGTGCTCCTCTGGTCGCTGCGCCTCCGCCGCAACAACAACAGCAGCAGCAGCAGGAGCAAAATCAGGCCCCGTCTGCTGCTGCAGCTGCTCCTCCCCCCGCCGTCATCCTCCTCGACTCCTCGGACGACGAGGACGTCAAGATGGAAGCGCGGGACGAAGGGGATGAGCAGCAGCAGCAGCAGCCCTTCTCCCCTCTGCCCGCAACCGCGGGCCCGGAGCCGGCCTCCTTGCCTCTTCCCGCAGCCGCGGGCCCGGCGCCGGCCTCCTTGCCTCGGCGCCCGCTCTCGGAGGCCGCCGCCGCAGCAGCGACGACGCCGGCGGAGGGCTCGGGGCGCCGGTGCCTCGTCAGGGGCCGCGTCGTGCAGGCCACGTCGGCCCTCAGGTTCATGGACGCGGGGACCGGGAGCGCCCTCGAAGAGTTTGGGCTCGACGTCGAGC
>Ga0114918_10003021_pt1 | contig 14904 bp, 9 predicted proteins | sample LantaG_FD_87015 | JGI IMG/M metagenome (GOLD analysis project Ga0114918, IMG submission 87015) | Deep subsurface microbial communities from Baltic Sea to uncover new lineages of life (NeLLi) - Landsort_02402 metaG | ecosystem: Environmental > Aquatic > Marine > Oceanic > Sediment | place: Baltic...
CGGCGCCCCTCCCTCCGCTCCCGCCGCCGCCCTCTCTCTCGCCCGCTCGGCGCCGTTCAAGTTTGCCTCCAATCCCGGGGTCTTCAGCTGGCTCGAGCGCTGGGCGGCGCAGTTGGAACGGCAGCAAGGAGGAGGAGGAGCGGGAGAGAGAGTGGGAGAGGGAACCGAGGACTGCCTCCTCCTCCCCTCGCCTCTGGTCTTCAGGCAGCTGTTCGACGCGGCCTCATCGACTTTCACCTACCTGCTGGCCGACGCCGATGCTAAAGAGGCGGTGCTGATAGATCCCGTGAGGGAGAACGCAGAGCGCGACGCGAGGCTGGTCGAGGAGCTGGGCCTGGAGCTGGTGTTTGCGATCAACACGTGCGTTTTTCTTTTTTCCTCTTTTTTCCGCCGGTTTTTTTTTCCTTCTTTCTTGCTTTTGAGAAAAAGGAGAAAAAGGAGGAGTCGATTTTTTCACAACACGAAATAAAAAGAAGCATCCTCCTCACAGCCACGTCCACGCCGACCACGTCACGGGCACGGGCAAGCTCAAGGAGATCTTTTCGGAAAAGCAGGACAGAGACGAGGACGAGGGAGAAGGAGGCCGCGAAAGGAGCGGCAGAACGGCGGTCCCTCGCTCCGCCATCTCGAAGACCGCGGGCGCCGCCGCGGACGTCTGCTTCGAGCCCGATAGGGACGCGCTGGTCTTTGGTAGGTTTGCCCTGCGACCGCTGGCGACCCCCGGACACACGGAAGGGTGCTGCTCCTTCTACCTCGCGCCGGACGAGGCCTTCGCCGCCGCCGCCGCCGCCGGCGAGGGGTCGGGCGAGGCGACCGCCGCTCTCCGCCGCCGCCTCCGCCGCTGCACTCCGGGGCTCGTCTTCACCGGCGACGCCCTGCTCATCCGCGGCTGCGGCCGCACCGACTTCCAGGGCGGCTCCGCCGAGCGGCTCTTCGCTTCGGTCCGAGACAGGCTCTTCTCGCTGCCGGACGACACGCTCGTGTACCCCGCGCACGACTACAGGGGGATGTCGAGTTCGACGATCGGCGAAGAGAAGCTCCAAAATCCGAGGCTCGGGCTCGGGAGGAAGAGCGCGGCAGAGTTTGCGGAACTCATGGGGTCGCTGGATCTGCCGAAGCCGAGGATGATCGACGAGGCTGTCCCCGCGAACCTGAGGTGCGGGGTGTAGTGATAGGTATGAAGTCCCATTGGGGGGAGAGAGAGGAAGGGGAGAGAGAGAGAGAGACGAAGAGAGAGAGAGACGAAGAGAGAGAAGAGAGAGACCAAAAAAGCAAAACAAGAAGAAAAAAAGAGGGAGAGAAAAGGGAGAGGGGAGACGAGAGAGAGAAGAGAGGGAGAGACCAAAAAAAAATAAAACAAGAAGAAAAAAGTGCTGTTTTTTGTTTCCTTGTTACTCGTTTCTCTCCCTCTCTACTCCTTCGCCTTCCGCACCATGCTGCACGGCCTGAAGCTCTCAACGGGTCCCATCGTCTCGATGTAGGGACCGCCCAGCAGATCAACGCAGGCCGGGACCGACGCGAAAACCTCGTCCACCGTCTCGCGGATCGCCCGCGGCGCCCCCGGCAAGTTCAGGATCAGGCACTTGCCTCGCGTGCCTGCCGTCTGCCTCGAGAGGACCGCGGTGGGGACGTGGCGGAGCGAGATGGACCTCATCTGCTCGCCGTAGCCTGGCATGAGGCGGTCGCAGACCTGTGCAAGGTTTTTTTGGAAGCGGAGGTGTTATTTTTCGTGAGTGAGCTGCGATGGAGAGAGACAGAGAGAGGAGGTCGAGAAAAAAGAAGGGGGAATAAATCTCCTCACCGCCACCGTCGCTTCCGGCGTCACGTCTCGCGGCGCCGGGCCCGTCCCTCCCGTTGTGACCACGACGGAGCACTGGTCTTCGTCGACCATTTTCTTGAGGGCGTCCTCGATCTGTTCCCGCTCGTCGGGGACGATTCTGTAGATCGCGGTCCAGCTGTTTTTTTTTGTTTTTCGGGGTTTTTTTTGGGGGGGGGAGGTGAATTTTCTTTATCGTCATCATCATCTTCAACTCTCTCCTCCTTCCCTCCCTCTTTGTTACTCACGTCGACTTTATCGCCTCCTCGAAGAAGCGCAGGATCGCCGGTCCGCCGAGGTCCTCGTACAGCCCCCGGGAGGCCCGGTCAGAGACGGTGAGCACGCCGAGGACGCAGGGGTCGCCGACGGAGTCACCGCCGCCGCCGCCGCCGGACAGAGGAGGAGGAGGTTGAGGAGGAGGGTGCGATTGCTTCTTCGCGTCTTCTTCTTTCTTCCCCGACGTCGCTGGCGCTGCTGCGCCTCCGTCGCCTCCCATTTCTGTTGCTTCCTGACTACAAAGAAGGCAAGCGCGCGTGTGCTGCTCAGTTCAGATCTTGAGAGGCGCACGTGCAGCGCGCGAGATTGATGGCTTTTTTTTACTAGACACGCCCTCGATCGATCTGTGTAGAACACTTCCTCTTTCTGAAAAAAAAAAGAAAAGAAACTCAAAACACAAACCAACTATTATCAAGCCTCCTTCTCTTCTTCTTCAGCGTCGCGTGCTGAAGACAATGTCGGGACGCGGAGGAGGATCAAGGGGCCGCGGCAGCGGCGGCGGCGACCGAGGCTATCGCGGAGGAGGAGGAGACGGAGGAGGATTCCAACCGGTCGGCGGCATTGGCCGTGGAGGCGGCCGCGGCGGAGGCGGTCGCGGAGGCGGGGGCAGGCCCTTCGGGATGGCTCCCGGCCTGCGTCCAGTCGAGGAAACGACCCGCATTTCTATTGCCGACGCGCTTGAGGACTTTAGGCGCGGAGACGAGAGGCGTACGTTTACGAGGAGAGAGAGAAAGAGAGAGACTGAGAGAGATGCGTGATCGCATCGAAACGACGACGCCGATGAAAAAAAACTTAGCCTCGTCCCCCCTCCACCTCTCTCCGAAAACAGAAATTACCTTCCCGCCGGGCCTCTCCAACCACGACCGCGCCGTCGTCCACGCCGAGTGCCGCAAGTATGGCCTCCGCTCCAAATCGCACGGGAAAGGCGAGACGCGCGCCGTGACCATCTACAAACCGAAAGAGAAGTCGAGGGCCGCGGGCGTGTTCGACCTGCCGCTGTCGGCGGCGTCGGCCGCGACTCTGCGGTCCCACTTCGAGGCGCACCCGCCGACAGCCGCCGAGGTCGCCCGCGCGGAGTCCGAGGCCAGAGGCATCTTTGCCGGGGACGACGACGACGACGAGAATGAGGGGAAAAAGAGCCTGTCGATGGAGGAAGAGAAGGGGACGAGGAACAACGACATGAGCGCCAAGGGCGGCAACGGCAGCAGAAACAAAAACGGGACCGCCGCCTCCATGACGCCCGACCAGGTCTCCGCCGCCCGCGCCGCGCACGCCGCGGCCGTGAAAACCGCGGGCCCGCAGCTGGCGCACGCGCGGGCCAACCTGCCGATCGCCGCCTTCCGAGAGGAGATATTAAAGGCTGTCCGATCGAGCCGTGTCGTGCTCGTCGCCGGAGAGACGGGCTGCGGCAAGACGACGCAGGTGAGAGATCCTTCTTTTTCCCCCTTCTTTTTCGCTTTCCTGTTTCTTCTTCTTTCGAGCCGATGTCCTTCTTTTCTGCGTGTCTGCCTTTCCATTCGCCTTTTTTGTCTTCCGGGGCTCTCACAACGACGACAAAGCCGTTTTTCTCTCGAAAATCGTCGACAAAAAAATACATGACTAAAAAAACTTCCAAGGTCCCCCAATACCTCCTCGACGACGCCTGGCAAGGAAGCGAGGGGGAGGAGAACGGCTCCCCCCCTCGGGGAGCCCGCATCGTCTGCACGCAGCCGCGGCGCATCTCCGCCATCTCCGTCGCCGAGCGCGTGGCCCAGGAGCGCGGCGAGGGGAGGTGCGGCCGCAGCGTCGGGTACGCCGTCCGCCTCGAGTCCGTCGGCTCTGAGAATACCTCGCTGATGTTCTGCACCAACGGCATGCTGCTGCGGCAGATCACCCACGGCGCGGGGCTCGAGGGCGTGACGCACGTCGTCTGCGACGAGATCCACGAGCGGGACCGGTTCGCCGACTTCCTGCTGATCCTGCTGCGGGAGCTGCTGCCCCGGCACCCGACCGTGCGCGTCGTGCTGATGTCGGCGACGCTGCACGTCGACCTCTTCAGCGCCTACTTTGGCGGCTGCCCCGTGGTCAGGGTGCCCGGTCGGACGCATCCTGTCACGAATCTGTACCTGGAGGACGCGCTGAGCCTGGTGGGGTACTCGGAGCACGTCAGGGAGGCGAAGAAGAGGCGCGGGGGGAGCGGCGGCGGTGGAGGAGCTGGAGGTGGCGGCGGCGGCGGCAACGGCGGCACCAACGGCGGCGCCGCCAGCCCGTCGTCGTCGTCCCACCGCTCCGCCGACTCCCTCGCTGCCCTGGAGCGCCTCCGCTCCACGCCCGCCGGTCTCGAGGTCCAGGCCGCGATCTTCGACGCATTCGTCAACGGCTCCGACGACGCCTTTTTCAGGCTGCTCGACCTCACGGGCGCGGCCGTCGCCGACGACGGCGCGGCCGCGGGCGGCGGGGCCGGAGGGCTCATCGACGTCTCGCATGCCGAGACGGGCGCGACGGCTCTGATGGCCGCGGCCGGAAAGGGCAGGCTCGACGACGTGGCGGCGCTGCTGTGCAACGGCGCGGACCCGAGGCTGGCGTCGAGGGACGGGTCGACGGCCGCCGGGTGGGCGCGGCGGTTTGGTCACTCGGACGTCGCCGAGTACCTCGATACAGCGGGTGAGTTGGCGTTTTTTTCCTCTCTCTCTCTCCCTCTGCCTTCCCTTTTTTCTGAGTTCCCCCGCTTTCGATCCACTGGAATTAAGCGGTTGCGCTCTCTCGGTCGCGAGAGAGAGAGAGCGGGGAGAGGCGGCGTCTTTTCCATTCTTTTTCTTGCCTTTGAAAAAAAGCCAAAAAACTCACCCCCAAAAAAATGATCAAAACCCCAAAAAAACTCGTTCTCGTCAGCTTCCTCCGCTGCCGCGCTCGACGTCGCCGCCGGGGCCGCCGAGGCCCTCCAGGAGTACCAGGCTGGCCAGGACGCCGACGAGGTCGACCTGGACCTGATCGAGGCGCTGATCGCGTACGTCGGGGGAGAGGGGAGGTTCAAGGCCGTCGAGGACGACCAAGAGGACGACAACGGCGACGGCGGCGCGCGGCGGCGCAGGGGCGGGCTCTTGCACAACGCCTCCGGGGGCATCGTCGACTGCGGCGAGATCGAAGACAAGGGATCGTCGAAATCGCCATCTCGCGGCCCCGCCGCCCTCGGGGCCGTCCTCGTCTTCCTGCCCGGGTGGGACGAGATCGCGCGCCTCAAGGAGCGGCTCGAGGCCAACCCCGCCTTCGGCGGTGGCCGCTACCTGGTCCTGCCCCTGCACTCCATGGTCCCCCCTCAGGACCAGCGCAGGGCCTTTGTTCGCCCCCCCCGCGGGGTCCGCAAGGTCGTGCTGTCGACGAACATCGCGGAGACGGCCGTGACGATCGACGACGTCGTCGTCGTCATCAACTCGGGCAGGCACAAGGAGAAGTCGTACGACCCGTACACCGCGGTGTCGACGCTGCAGTCGGGCTGGGCGCCGCGCGCCTCGGAGAGGCAGCGCGCCGGCCGCGCCGGGAGGTGCAGGCCCGGGGTGGCGGTGCACCTGTACTCGCGGGCCAGGGCCGCGAGCCTGCCCGAGTTCGCGCTGCCCGAGCTGCAGCGGTCGCCGCTCGACGAGCTCTGCCTGCAGGTCAAGCTGCTCGAGCGGCGCGGCTTCGCCGAGGCCGCGTCGGCGGCGGCGTTCCTGGCCAAGGCGGCCGAGCCGCCTCCCCCGGCCGCCGTCGGCAACGCGCTGCGGCTGCTCGAGGCCATCGGCGCCATCACCCCGCCCGCGGCCGAGGGAGGGGACCCGCCGGGCCGGCAGCAGCAGCGAGGGGAGCGGCTGACGACGCTCGGGAGGCACCTCGCCGCGCTGCCGCTGGCGCCGGCCGTCGGCAAGCTCGTGCTCTACGGGGTCCTCTTCCGCTGCCTCGACCCCGTGCTGACGGTGGCCTGCTGCCTGGCCTACCGCGACCCGTGGGTCCTTCCAGTCGACCCGAGCCTGCGCAGGAGCGCCACGGCGGTGAAGCTGGCCCTGAGCGACCGGGCGGGCGGCTGCTCGGACCATCTGGCTGTCGCCGCAGCGTTCGAGGCGTGGTCTGCCGCGCGCGGCGGCGGCGGGGGCGGGGACAGGGCCTTTGCCGCTCGCAACTTCCTGTCCCCGGGAACCATGGCGATGATCGACGGGATGCGGTCGCAGCTGCTGCAGGAGCTCCGCAACCGCAAGCTGATCGGGACGTCGCTGGCGAACGCCTCGGTCAGCGCCCGCGACGCCGCCGTCGTGCGCGCCGCGCTCGCCTGCGGCCTCTACCCGAACGCCGGGAGGCTTCTCCCGGCCAACTCCCCCGACGCCAACGGCAACCTTCACGCCGCGCAGCAGCGCCGGGGCGCAGCGATCGCGACGAGGAAGGACGACAAGGTCCGGATCCACGCGTCCTCGGTCAACAGCAACCTCAAGCCGCCGCCGCCGCCGCCGCTGTCGTCGTCGTCGTCGAGGGAGGGCGGCGGAGGAGGGGGAAGGCCCTTGCACCCGTGTCCCCTGGTGGTCTTTGACGAGCTCACGCGCTCCGAGTCTTCTCTGTATGTGAGGCAAACGACCGCGGTGGGGGCGCACCCAATTCTGTTCGTGGCCGAGCGCGTCTCGAGGCAGCCGCCAAAGCCCGCGAAACGAGCGAAACTCGGCGGCGACGGCAACGGCGACGGACGAGGAGAACGAAGCATCGACGACGTCGACGAGGAAGACTTGCCCTCCGACTCCGACTCCGACTCCGAGGAGGAAGAGGACCCTTCCCCCGTCCTCGTCGTGGACGGCTGGCTCCCCCTGCGGGTCCCCGCGGGCGCCGACCTGCCGCTCTTCGTGCTCAGGCAGCGGATCGAGGAGTGCTTCGCCCACCTGGTCGAGAGGCCAGGGGTCGCGCTGCCCCCCGCGGCGGCGGGGGCGGCGGAGGCCGCGGTCGCCATCTTCAGGGCGGAGGCCGGGGACAACGCCGGGCGCGGGGCCGTCGGGTTTTCTGGGAGCGGCGGCAGTGGCGGAGGAGGAGGAGGATATGGGCGAGACGGGGGGCGCGGATACGGCAACGAGCGCCCCCCTGGGTACGGCCGCGGAAGCGGAAGCGGAAGCGCGGGAGGGGGGGGCTATTATCGATCCGGCGGCGGCGGCGGCGGCGGCGGCGGCGGAGGGAGTTACTCTGGCGGCGGCGGCGGCGGAAGCGGCGGTGGATACTACAACCGCAGCGGCGGTTCTGGAGGCTATCGCGGGGGATCTTCAGGATCAGCGGGAGGAGGGGGAGGAGGAGGAGGAGGAGGGAGGTACGGCGGCGGCCGCGGGCGAGGAGGAGGAGGAGGCTCCCGCGGCGGCGGCGGCGGCGGCGGCGGCAGCGGCGCGCAAGGCCAAGGCCGCGGCGAAGGAGGAGGTCGCCATGCGCGCTGATGCTTTTCTTCTCTTTTTTCTCTCTCTCTTGTGATTCTCTCTTGCCCCCCTCCCCCCCACCCCCCCCCTTGCATGTTGTCATTTCTTGAGTTTAGTTTTTGAATTCATTTTTTGTTGTAAACGAACGAGGGAGAGAAAACAAGGGCAAAAAACAAAAACAAAATTCTTTCTTTGAAGCAATGATTTTTTTCCCTTTTCCGCTTCAACGCGAATTATCCTTCTCCCTCTTCTCTCCCCCCCAGCGAATTTTGAAAAAACGCGCCGATAGTTCCATCGTCCTCGTCATCACTACGGCGCCTTCGTCGCCCCCACAAGCGACACGATGGCGGTCCCGGCCGGCGGCGGCGCGGCCGAGGGGCCGAGGACGGCGGCAGGGCTCGCGGAGATGGCACCCGCGAGCTGCGCCGCCCTGGCGCCGCCGGCGTCTCCGGCAAAGGTCGCGGACACGAGCAGGACGAGCCTCGAGGCCGCCGGAACGGTGGGGGCCGGGACCGCGGTCGGCAAGGGGGTCGCTGCGGGCGGCGTCGCCGTCGGGGGCGGCGTCGTCGTCGCGGGCGGCGTCGTCGGCGCCGGGGGAGGGGGCGAGGGAGGCTTCGTCGTCGCGGGCGGCGTCGTCGGCGCCGGGGGAGGGGGCGAGGGAGGCTTCGTCGTCGCGGGGGGCGTCGTCGGCGCGCTGGTCGGCTGCGGCGTCGGGGCCGGCGTCGGGGCCGGCGTCGGGGCCGGCGTCGGGGCCGGAGCGGGGGGGGCGCTCGGGGCGGGAGCCGCCGAGGCCAGGTCCGGCGGCGGGGGGGACACCGCGGCGCTGGCCGGGCTCACGCCGACCCTCGTGCTCACGGCGGAGGGCTTCGGCGGCGCCGCGACGCCCAGCTCGGCGGCGAGCTCCGGGCCCAGGACGCTGGTGGGCTTGAGGCGCAGCGCCCTGCTGACGCGCGAGGCCTGCTGCGTGGCCCAGCCCGTCGCGGCCGAGACCGAGTCGGCCGGCGGATAGGTCACGGTGACCTTGACCGCGGAGGCGTCAGCGGGGGCCGAGGCCGGGGCGGAGCGGGCGATCGCCACCCTGACGGGGACGGGGGCGGCGGCGGCCTCGAGCGCGCGCCAGACGGCGCGGTCGAAGGCGGCCCTGTCCGCGACGGGCGCGCTCGGCGTGAGGTCGAACGTCGTCACCGCCTGCGTGGTCTGCGCCCCCGAGGTGCCGGCCACCCTGCCGTTGGGGAAGGGGGCCGGGGTCCAGCTGGTTGAGGGGGCCAGAGGGCCAGCGGCGGCGGCGGACGCCGAGGGCGAGGAGGCGGCGGCAAAGGCGCCGCTCGCGAGCGCGGCCGCGGCGGCCGAGGCGACGTCGACGCCGTCGACGGTCACGACGACCCTCGAGCTCGAGACCAGCCCGTCGTTCGCCACCGCCCTCGACAGCACCGCGCCCGGCTCGGTCCTGACGCGCGCGGCCAGGCTGGCGGCGGACAGCGCGGCGCCTCCCACGCCGGCGGAGCCCTGGTCCTGCGGCGGGAACGAGACGGCGACGTCGAAAGCGAGGTTACTGCCGCCCTCCGTGCTGGAGGCCAGGGCCACCGAGACGGGGGAGGGCACGGCGGCCGCCTTCAGGGACTCGGTGATGTCGCGGGCGATCTCGGCCTCGGCCTGGAGGGAGCGCGGCGGGGCCGCGACGGCGGCCGGGGAGGCGGGCAGCGTCGAGAGCGTGACGGTGAACCGCAGCGTCGCGACGACGGGCGCCGAGCGCGCCCCGACGTCTGCCGTCGCGGACTCCTTTTCCTGGGAGAGAGCGGCAGCCGCTCCCTCCGCTCGCTGCTGCCTGGTGGCAACGGAGGCGACGTCAAGGGCCAGAGCGGTGACGCTGGCGTCGGCGATGGCGACCTTGGCCTCGGGGGAAGAAGAAGAAGAAGAGAGCGAGCGGCTGCGGCAGCGCCTGAGGAGCGGCGACGACGACGACGACGGCTCGTCTTCGCTTTCTTCCGTTGCTGCCTCGGAGGAGGTGCCCTCGACGGACGAAGACTCCCCGTTGAACTCGAACGTGAGCCCGTCGAAGTCGTCAGCAGCAGGAGCAGCAGCAGCAGAGGTCTCCGCCGCTTTCTTCGCGAACGAGGCCAGCGGCGCCGAAGGGAGTACGCCGTCGGCGGTCGATGCCCGCTGCAGCGCGACGCGGACGGCCGACGGCGTTACGTAGTTCGCGATCGCGGCAGCGTACTGGGCCATCAGCGCGTAGACGGCGTCGCTGGAGGCCGAGTCGGGCACCGTGGTCAGGGTCAGGGCGAAGGTCGTGGAGCCGGGGCCGGAAACGTTCCCCGGGGCCGGCGTCGGCGCCGGCGCCGGGGTCGGAGGCGGGGGAGAGGGAGCCGGGGCGGCGCTGCACGCACACCCAGCGGCGTTGACGCACGCAAAGTCGACCACCTCGTACGTCCTCAGGGAGGGAACGGGCGAGTAGGCGGTCCCGTCGTCCTTCCTCTGGTCGAACTCGACGCCGGCCCCCGCCGCGTCGTAGGCGCACGAGAGCAGCAGGCTGCGGTGCGGCTTCGAGCACGAGAGCGCCATCACGAACGACCTGACGTCTGAGAACCCGCCCGCGACGAGCTCCGCTGCGTAGCGGGCCGCCGGGGAGATTGCCCTGACGCGCTGCGTCGGGTCCTGGCCCGCGGCCGACGAGTTGGTCGACAGCCTCGAGCGCAGCGCGTTGTCCTGCGCCTGCGCGTGCGCCGTCGCGCGCAGCGCCGGCAGCGCGTCGAACGCGGCCCTCCTGACGGCCGGGGCCTCCCACTCCAGGGAGAACGAGTCGTAGTCGCAGAGGCCGCGGAGCTCGTCGGCGAAGAAGGCCGGGGCCGTGCGCGCGGCGTTGATGCAGGCGAGGATCTGAGGTGGGGGAGGTGGGTGGGGCAGGTGGATGGAGGGTGGTAGGTGGGGGGCAGAGACGAGAGAGAGAAGGAAGGGGAGGAGACGAGCGTCGTCGTCGTCGCCGTGGGAAAGGGGAAAAAAAACGGCTCTCTCTCTCCCACCCTGGAGTCGAGAACGGGCAATTGCGCAGCCTGAAGGGCTTTTCTTCCTCTTTCACGGCTCTCGAGAGGTAGAAAATCTTCAGCAGCACCGTTCCTCGCGCCGAGAGTACCCTTTAGCCCACCAACGCGAGCTCGCATGCGAAGCAAAAACAAGAGAAACGCATTCAATTGCTCCTATTTTTCAATTGCTGTTCGCGCGAAACTGTTTCGGTTCTCCTCCCTCCTCCAAAAAAACTCACCGACTCCTCGACGCTCCCCTCCGTCGCCCCTCCGGCCACGAGGAAGTTGTCCGTCGGGCACAGAGCCAGGCACGATTCGACCGAAGAGCACACCGGAGCGACGGCGGCGGCGGCGGCCTGCGCGCCCTCGACGGCGGCCTGGAGGCGAGCGTCGGCATCTCCATCGGCTGCTTCGTCTTCGCTCCCTTGTTCTCTGCCCGACGACGACACCTGCATCAGACTCTCGAGCGCGCCCGCCTCCAGGATCAGCTCTTCCTCCGAGACCTCAACGCGGTCGTCGTTTTCTGCTGCCTCTTCCGCGATAAAGACCGGACCCAGAGAAGAGGAGAGCGAAGAAGGAGCAGCAATCGTGCTTTCATCGGCCGTGATGTCGACCGCGGCGACGAGCACACGGGACGCGGAGATGAGGAGAAACGCGGCGGAAGCGGCAGCGACGAGCGCGACGACGCCTCCTCGGCGCGTCCGCCTCCGCTGCCGCTGCTGCTGCTGCTGCTTGTGCTGCTGTGCCATGGCTGTGACCTCACGCGCGAGCGAGTATCAGAATTGAAATACGAGAGGAAAGAATAAAAACAGGCGTTTGTTTGTTTTGTTGTGTCTGACAGGAGGAAAAAACGGGAGGAAAAAAAACCCTTTTTTTCCCTTGTTCCTCTTCCTCACTTCTTCAAAAGAAAAAACGGAAGGAGGGGGAAAAAAGCAAGAAATTTTTAGCTCTAGAGCTTGAGGGCCTTTGACGACGACGCGCCTCCGACCTCGCCCGCCGCCTTGCGCTTCTTCTCTGCTGCAGCGCCTCCGTCGGCGCCAGCCGCAATAGCGGCCTCCTTCCTCGCCTGCAGCTCGGCGAACACGGCCCCAGACTTTGAGAAGTCCATGCGAGGCGCCGCGCTCGCGGCGGCGGCCGACGCGGCGGCGGCGGCGGCCGACCCTTTGCTCTTCTTCCTCCCTCCGCTCGCCTCGCGCCGGACAGCCTCCTCGGCGGCGACGCTCTTGCGCCCCGCGGCCAGCGGCGTCGTCGGCGCAGTGGCCTCCTTGGCGCGCTTCTCCGCGGCCCCGACGCGCTTGCGGGCCCTGCGGGCCCTCTTGTTGTCCCCGCGCTCCGCGTCGGCGGCGGAGGCGGCGGCCGAGGCAGCGAGGCCGCCGCCCTCCTTCGCCCCCCTCGCCCCTCTCGCGTGCCTCTTCTCCGGGGCCCACACCTCGGCGGGAGTCCTCGCGTCGGCGGCAGACGCCGCCAGGGGCAGCGCCTCCTCGGCCGCCAGCGCCGGCGCGTCCCCCGACGCCAGGCCCACCCTGGCCGCCCTGGCCAGCGCCTCCTCGTCGACGCCGTCCTCGGCGGCGCCCGGCAGGTCCGGCGCATGCCGCATGTGGCAGAGCGCGTCCAGGCGCGCAAACAGCGCGCGCGCGACGGCGCGGGCCTCGGCCCGGGCCTTGCCGTGGCCGTCGTCGATCTCCGGCGCGGAGGGCGAGGGGCCGCCGCCGCCGGCGGCGGCCCCGGACTCCCCCGCGGCCCTCCTGCGGGCCGCGGCGGCCTCGGAGAGGTACTCCTGCTCGTAGAGCTCGCCGAGGCCCTTGGCGGGGGCCCTGTCGTCGATCTCCGCGGCCGCCCCCTCCCTCGGGGGCAGGGCCGCCGCGGCGCCGCCGAACCTCGGGGGGTCGTCGAAGAGCCCCTCGGCGATGCGCGCCAGGATCGCGCCCTCGACGTCCGCGGTGGCCTCGGCGGAGGGCGGCGGCGGCGGCGGCGCCGCGCGCTCAAAGTCCAGGTCGACCTCGAGGGCGGAGTTGACGGGGCGGGACGCGCCCGAGACCTCGCCGGAGAGGTGCCAGGGCTTCTCGCCGAGGGCGGCGGCCTCGGCGGCGGCGACGCGGGCGCGCGTCTTGGCGAGGCGGCGCTCGTGGGCGGAAGCGGGGGCCGAGACGGCTGTCTCGCCGTCGGCGGCGGCGGCCTTGGGCCCCCCCGGGGGTGCCGGAGCTGGCGCGGCGCCGTCGGCGGCGCCGTCGCTCTCTTCCTCCCCGTCGCTCTCCTCCTCGTCGCTCTCCTCCTCCTCCTCGCCGGAAGCGCTCGTCTCTTCCTCTTCTTCTCCTCCCGCGAGCGTGGGCTCCTCGCCGAAGAAGTCGGAGTAGCGGGCGGCAGAGAGGTCCTTCTTCTTCCCGCCGCCGCCGCCGCCGGCCCTTTTCTTCCGGCCCTTGCCTCGGAGTTCGCCGTCGGCGTCGCCCTCGTCGCCCTCGTCGCCTTGCTCCTCCTCCACTCCCTCGCCGTCGTCCTCCTCCTCTACTTCGTCGTCGTCCTCGTCCTCCTCTCCTTCTTTCGCCTGCGCCTCCTCGGCGTCCCGCAGGAACGCTTCCATGTCGTCGAGGCGCAGGAAGCGGTCCTCCGTCGGGCGCAGCGGAGCCAGCTTGGAGCCGCTCTTGCCCTCCTTCGTGTCTAGGCGCTCGCCGTCGCCGCCGTCGCTGCCGCCGTCGCTGCCGCCGTCGTCGCTCTCGCTGCCGAGCTCTTCGCCGTCGTCGTCGCTCTCGCTGCCGAGCTCGCCGTCGTCGTCTTCGCTCTCGCTCTTGCCGTCGCCGTCGTCGTCGCTCTCCTCTTCTCCCCCTCCACCTTCCTCCTCCCCGCCCTCGTCGTCGTCGGAGGACGAGCTCGACCGCGATCCCCCGTCGAGCAGCTCGTCGAGCGCCTCGGCCGCGTCGGGCGTCAGGAGGCTGTCGACTCCCTCGGCGGAGCGGAGGAGGCGGCCGGCGCGCTTCAGGAGAGGGGCAGCGGCCGCGTCGAGCTGGAGCCAGATCTGTTGAGGGGGTCATTTTTTTTGTGGTGGGGGGGGGGGGGGGGGGAGGGTCGAGGGACGGGGGGAGCCGAGGTGAGAAAAAGAGAGGAGAGGCGAGCAAGGGGAGAAAAACTCGGCGGCGGGGCCGCCGAGGGAATTGACGGCGACGACGAATCGAAAGCCGAATGCTGTCGCCTCTTCTCCTTCTCTCCAAAGAGAACTAACCTGTTCGACGTCGAACCCAGGACCCGCATAGAGCTCCGGGAGCACTCCTGGGGGGAGAGAAGGAGCACCCGGAGTGGAGGGAGCAGCGGGAGCATCGCTCGCCATCGCCACCGTCGCCGCCGCCGTCGCATTCGCATGTGTCGAACTCCGCAGCGAGTACTTATACAGCGCCGCGAGCGCCCTCCTCGCTGCCTCCGCTGCCCTCGGGTTCGGGGAAGCTAGAACAGATGCGTCAGGGACAGCCTCGAGGAGAGCGTTGACTGCTGCGCGCGTTTCCGGGTCGAAAGCGTCGAGGGAAGGAGAAGCTGCATTGGATTCTTCTTCGGCCGCCGGCGGCGCTAACGACTTCGGCGGCGACGCCGCCGCCGATGCTTTTGCTCGCCTCGTCGTCGTCGTCGTCGTCGTCGCGGGCCCTCGACCATCGCTGGAGACCCTCTCTGCTTGAGATTTTGTCACTATAGCGGCGGCGGGGCGCTTGGTGGTGCCCGCCATTGCGTTTAGGCGAGAAAAGATGAGGAAACTTGGGAGAGAGAAAAAAAGTGGAAAAATATGGGTGCAAAAATCTAGCCGGCGGCGGGCCGAGAATTTCAATGAAGCATCACTCTCGACGACGAAAAGCAATTCGGTTGAGAAGAAATAAGGCGAAGAAAAACTTCACATCAAAAAAATGGCCTCCCGCAGCGAGACCGTCGAGGCTATCCTCTTCGCGCTCTGCGTGGGTCTCTTTTTTGGTAAGCTGGTCTGCCTCGAATGGAAATTGCGGGCGAGAAAGGCATCAGAAGCTCTTGGAAATATCGATGCAAAGAGAGACCTCTCGAGCATCGAATGATCAAGAACCAACAGGGTCCCTCTCTCTCTCGTTCTCTGTCTCACCCACGACCTGCATTTCTTCCTCCGCTTCCGCTCCCGCTCCCGCTCCCGCCTTCTCCTCCCCAACAACAGCCTACCACGCCTTCATCTTCTTCCTCCCGCCTCTCTTCCGAAAAACCGCCTTGCGCGTGCCCGCCGCGGCCCGAGTCGCGCGGTCCCGCTGGCTCGACGCAGTCTCCGCAGCGCCGCGCGACAGCGCGACGCAGACGGTAGGAGCGATTTTTGGTCTCTTTTCTTTCCGAAGAAGAGAAGAAGAAGAAACAAAGCTCACCCTCTCTCTCTCTCTCTCTCTCTTTCTCTTTCGTCCCCTCTCTTCCC
>Ga0114918_10003022_pt1 | contig 14901 bp, 18 predicted proteins | sample LantaG_FD_87015 | JGI IMG/M metagenome (GOLD analysis project Ga0114918, IMG submission 87015) | Deep subsurface microbial communities from Baltic Sea to uncover new lineages of life (NeLLi) - Landsort_02402 metaG | ecosystem: Environmental > Aquatic > Marine > Oceanic > Sediment | place...
AAGCTGTAAATACAGAATTTCTTAATCCAAATTCCATTATTTTCTTACTTAATATTTTCCAATCTAAGCTATGTTTTCTTTTAACTAATTCATCAACATTTTTATTATAATGATCTTTAGTAAAAATACCTTTAGAGTATTTAGTTTTATGGAACCATTCACATTTACCTTTTTCTTTAGCTATATCAGCTGAAGCATCTAATAAATAATATTGAATATGTTCAAACAATTCATCTGTTTGTTTTAAAGCTTCTTTACTTCCGTATTCTAAATCGTTTTTAACCAACCAATAAGCGTAATTAGTAACTCCTACTCCTATACTTCTTCTTTTTAACATTTTCTTAGCAGCTTCAACAGGATAGTCTTGCATTTCTATAATCTTATCTAAAATTAAGATAATATATTTTGACGCAAGTTTTAAAGTTTCCATATTTTTAATAGCACCTAAATTATAACCAGCTAAAGTACATAAAGCTATTTCAGCGTCAGTATCATCTCCGTCATCTATATGTTGTAACGGTGTAGTTGGAAGAACTATTTCTTGACATAAATTAGACATTCTAATTTTGTCATAGAAGCTATTATGTTCATTTACGTTATCTATATTTTGAATGTAAATTCTTCCAGTTTCAATTCTTTCTTTAGCTAAAGCAGACATTAAGTCTCTTGCTTTAACAGTTTTTCTTGGTATTTTTTTATTAGCTTCAAATTTTTCATAAAGAGCGTCAAAAGTTTCATTATCTCCAAATGCATCATATAATCCAGGTACATCTGTAGTAGAAAATAAACTTATCTCTTTATCTTGTATGAATCTTCTATAAAATAATCTACTTAATTGAATTGAATGGTCTAGTCTTCTGGCTCTATTTAAATCATTACCTCTATTATTTTTAAGAACTATAATGTCTTCTATTTCAGAGTGCCAGAAGGGATAATGCGCTGTAGCAGATCCATTTCTAATACCACCTTGAGAACAAGATTTAACTGTTGCTTCAAATTTCTTAATAAAAGGTACAATTCCAGTATGTACAACTTCTCCATTTCTTATTCTTGATCCAGAACCTCTAATTCTAAAATTAAGACCAATACCTGCTCTTTTAGCAATATACTTCATAACTGCTCCATCTGAAGCTATAATAGAATCTAAAGTATCATCGACATCAATTAAAGTACAAGAACTAAATTGTCTATTAGGAGTTCTAACCCCTGCTACTATAGGAGTAGGTAGAGAAATTACATGAGTAGAAATTAAATCATAACATTCTTTGATTCTTTTTAATCTTAATTTCTTATCTTTTACTTCAGAAAATATAACCATTGCTATTAAAATATATGCAAATTGTGGAGTTTCATAATGAGTATCTGTTGATCTATCTTTAACTAGATATTTATCCATTAATTGTTGAATTCCAGCATAAGTTAATTCTTCATCTCTAGAATGCTTGATGAAAGATTCTATTTTATCAAAATCATTATCATTATAATCTTCTAAAAGAATAGAATCATAAATACCTTTATTGACGTTATCAGTTACAAAATCTTTTAATTTTGGAAACCAATTATAAGTATTAAAAACTTTTTTCCTTAATAAGTAATTTGAAAGCTTAGAAGCAACAAATTGATAATTAGGAGTATCTTCGTTAATCATATTAACTGCTGATTGGATTAATATATTATGAATTTCTTCCGTATTAATCCCATCATATAATTGTAATTTAGCGTTCATAGCTACTTCTGACGCAGAAACTCCGTTTATTCCATCAGTCGCCCATATTAATATTTTATTAATTTTATCGTAATCTAAATCCTCTTTAGACCCATCTCTTTTTATAACGTCAATGTTATTTGTCATATATTTTAGTTTATTTTTTTCTGATTCTGTTATTTATATATTCCAGGGCCCGAAAGTTTTGACAATTTTTTAAAAATAAAGTGAAATTTTTCAATTAAAATTTCACTTTATTTTTATGTAGTTAATTACCAATATATTAGTCTTCTTTTTCTTCTGAAAAATCTTTATCTAAATCATCAGATTCGTTAAAAATTTTTTTGAACATATCTTCAGTTTTAAAAAATTCTTTAGGATCTATTTCTTGTATTTCTCTTTTTGTGTCAAGAGGTTCTTCAACATCATAAGCTTCATTTTTCTCATTTACAATTATAGTATTTCTCAAATTTTGGTGTATTGATTCTGTTGATTTTTTGAAAAATTCAGTAGTGCTTGGACCTTCTGATGTTCCTATAGAAGATTCATTTTCAGTTTTATTATTTGATAAAAGACTATCTATTATTTCTTTATTCATATTAATAAAGTTTTTTCTTGATTGATCTAATTTTTCATAAAAACCATCTTTAACTTCTCCTGTTGAAACATTAGTTAGATTCGTATTTATTCTATCTCTTAACGTGTCAGGATTTATTAAGTTATTAGATCTTACGCTAACAGCTTTCATAAAAACTTCAACTAACTGAGATTTAAAATCATTATAAACTTGATCTAATTTCTCATCACTTTTAGATAAAGATTCTTCCATGTTTAAAATAACATTTTCTAAATTTTTAACTGAATCTTTAACTGAATTTTGAGCAAATTTAGTTTTTATACCCTGTGCATATAAATTAGAAGATTTAATATAATTTTTTATTGCAGTTATTTCATTATTAGCTAATCTGTAAAACCCTAAATAAGATGTACCAACAACAAAATCAACTTTACATTTAATAGTATAATTAGAAGGTTTACCTTTAACATCGTTATCTTTATTATCAATCCAATCAACTCTATTTTTAGTTATATTAAATCTAGCTTCTCCTGTTTCTAAAAAAGAAACAAAAGCTTTTTCTAAACCATAAAATGATTTACTTGTTTTATCAAGTAAATGTACAAGCATTTCTTGATCATCTAAATTTTTAATATTATAATCGAAAAATTTATTATCTATTCCAGATCTTATTTTTAAAGTAGCGTAATCTACAATAGGATCATCTGTTGTCGTTAATTCTAATGTTAACATATTTTTTAATTTTAATTTTATATAAAGTCCATATCATCAAGATCGGCTCCATTCTTTTTACTTTTATATTCTTTAAGTTCTTCCATTATTCTAGAACCTTTTTCAGGGTCTAATAATTTAAACATATTAAATAAGTTTTCAGAAAAATAAAAAGCCAATTCAACAAAAATGTCACAATCAAAAAAAGAATTATCATTAACATGTTCTTTAATAATCTCAAAATATCTATTGAAATCTTTAGGATTTGGTTTTCTTCTATTCTTTTTAAAATTTAATTCTGTTTGATTTAATAGAATATCATAAACAGTTTCAGTAAGCTTTTTAAGTCTGTTATATTCTTCAGGGTTTCTAGATTCTTCATAGACTATTGTACCTTGCATTATTTCAATTCTATCAGGTACTAACATAGTATCTAATTCATCTAATTCATCTGGATCTAAAGTTTCCCTTTTACCTTTGAATATAGAGTCATATCCTAAACTATGTTTTTTATATTTTTTATGAGAAGATTTATCAGCTCCTTCTTCTTTTTGTTTAAAAGTTGCTGCTTCTTTCTTTTTTTCTTCTATATCTGAATCGTCATCATCGTCATCATCGTCATCATCGTCATCGTCAATTTCAAAACTATCATCTAATTCTAGTTCTTCGTTTTCATCTAATTCCTCTTCGTCATTAAGATCTTCATCTTTTGGATTAATCATAATATATTATTTGATTTTTTATTTATATTATCTTTACGTGTAAAAGTTTAATATATAGTTAAAATATTAGTGTATTAAGAATGAGACTTAAAAAATTTATTGAATTCAGAAAAATTAACGAATCAGTGACTGATGTTAAATATGATATAGCATCAGTTAAAAGCGAACTTAGTGATATTAAAAATCAAAGAAGTGAGTTAGAAAATGATATGGAAGTTGAAGCTGGTCAAAAAGGAGAAGATTGGTCTGATGAAGATGGTAATAGATACGGAGAAGAATTTAATAATTTAGACGAAAAAGAGATTGAGCTTAGAAAAAAGCTTGAACAATTAGTTAAAGAATTAGATGTCGAAGAAAAGAGAGAAGTTCAAAATGAAAACGTTAATGATTTTAGAGAAATAATTGAATCTATTGCAGATCCTTCTGAATTCGAAGTTAAATACGAAGAAGAACAGATTAATTTAGAAGTTAAAATAGGAGAAGATGAATTCGAATTTACTATACACAGCACTGGAGATGTTACTTTAAACGAATTAAATATGGAATTATCTTTAGGAGATATTTATAATGATTCTGAAATTATTAAAAATATTTTATTGAAAATATTTAGTCTTGACGGAGACGAATATGTTAACTTTATTAAATCTTTTAATGATGGAGATTCTTTAACTGAAGAAGATGACAATTCTTAAATCATATTATAAATTTCTAAACGAAAAAAGAGATAGTGCTTTTGATGATATTGAATATCATACTAATCAAGGTTCACCTATGTTTAATACATCTGATCAATTTTCAATAGATTTTACACATGTAGTATTTCCTTTTTTTGAAGGAGAAGTAAAAGAGTCTTTAAAAAGAAAAAATATTTTTTCTAATTTTTATAAAATTAATATTTCAGATGAAAACTTTTTGGAAGTTTTACCTAAATTTGAAATGATATGGGATGGCGAAGATTTAAATCCAAAGTATATAGATTTTATTTTTAATAATCCTGATAAAGTAGATAATCTTTTTAAATCTGAAGATAGTATAAGTAAATTTAATCTTTAAATATCAGATCCATAATCAAAAGCTACAAGTTTACCATTGTTATTATAACCAACTTGTGATTCAGCTATTGTTAGAATCCATTCTGGATAATCATCTGATTTAGTAAAGAAAACTGGTTCAACATATTCCATTTTTAACCAATCGTTTTCTATTAATTCACATTCAGCATAAATACTATTTGGATTTTCAGAATATGTTTTAGTTTCTAATAAGTTTTCTTCTAAGCCTAATTTAGTAGGAGTCATTGGAATTTTAATAACATGAGATTTATCAAATGATAAATAAGTTTTTCTTTTACTACCACTTGCTAAATATTCATATTTTTCATCCTTATATATTATAAAGTCTATAGCTTTTTCCTTTTCCTTTTCCGTATGATTTTCAAACACAGCTTCTTCAACTCTAGGCAATGATATTTTAGTTGAGAATATTTTTTCTTTTTGCCATTTAGCTTTATCATAAAATGTTCCATTAATATAACGTTCCCACATAACTTCCAATAGCTTCAGTTCTTGATGACCATAAAGCTTATTTCCCATGAATCTATTTGCTGGAATTGAAACTTCATTATGTTCATATTTAGGATGATAATATCCTTGAATGTGACGAATATATATAAATCTATTAACCATAAAATGTTTATATATCATAATTAGCTCATCGTCTGGAGTATTTTCAAATTTCTCTTTTAAGGTCATATTGTAAATTTTATAGTGTAAATATAATCAATATTATTTAAACAGAACTATAAAATTTTAATTTTAATCCATTAATCCTAAATAAGAATTATTTTTTTCTAATACTGCATCAACAGTAATTATTTTTTTTATATTAATTACTCCTTGTTCATCAATAGTTCCTGCTGACGTTGGTCTAAAAACATAATCGTTTAAAGAATCTTTTAATATTTTACCATATTCGTTATCTAAAATTTCTATATCAGCCATTAAAAAGTTGTCTTCAATATAAAATTTATGTATTATATGAGAAGATTTTTTTAAAGACGTAAATAAATCTAGAACACCAATTTGTCCATATATCACACCACTAGAAGCTTTAGCGTTTAGATTCTCTAAAATATCTTGTATATTTTCTTTAATGTAAATTCTTTTGTGAAGATTCTTAACACCAAATCTTAATATTTTATATTTTTTTATTTTATTCATCTCTTTGAAATCTTTTAATTTTTGTTTTATCTTTTAATTCTATAATTTCAAACCATTGTTCTAAAGGTCTAGCATATATACTTCCAAATAAAAGAGATTTATAAATTACTAAAGCTTCGTCTGTTTCAGTATTTGTAGCCATTGTTATAACTTCGTATTTACCTCCTTTATAATGTTCGTATTTACCTCCTATTATTGGATATTTTTTTATATTATTCATTTCATATTAATTTTGTGTATCTAAAAATCTGTCATTTTCAATGGTTAAATACTTTCCATTGAGATCAAACATTACATAATCTTTTTCGAAATTACCATCTCTTAATTTCAAAGCTTTAAGCTTATATAGATTCATTCTTTTCATTTCTGGGCTTCTAATAATTCCCCAAAAAGTATCTGCAGTTTCAGGTATGGCTTTAGATTCTGGAACTGCTGATAAATTAATATCACTTGCTGACCAAGCGTCTTTACCTACTTGTATCGCTGTTAAAACTGGTGCATTATATTTATAACCTAACGATCTTAATCCTTCTGCTAGATGTTTACCTTTCATAAACAAATTACTTTCTAATCCTAATCCTCTCTCAGGAGCCATAATAGTAATATAATCAACAATAATCATATCAATATCTTCATTAAATTTTTCTTGCCATTTAGTCATGAAATTATCTAAATCTGAAATTGTTGCTTGTCCTGCTGGATATTCTTTTACGTATATTTTACCTAATTTTTTGTCGAAAGCTTTACTATTAGTTTTAATAGATTCTCTCATTTTAGTCATCCTCTCTTTCATATACTCTTTATTCTTAGCAACATCTTCATATTCATTAATAGGAATATGAAGTCTCATTGCTCCTAATCTTTTCATTACTTTCTTTTCAGACATTTCCAATGAAAAATATACAACATTTTTACCAGCATTTGCGGCATTAATCGCTATATTTTGTAACCATAAAGATTTTCCAGAGTTAGTTTCTCCCATTAAAACATTTAGAGTTTTAATATCCCAACCTTTATTTAAAATTTCATCTAAACATGGCCAACCGGAAGTTACTTTTTCGGTTGCTTCATCTTGTATATGTGAATCTAAGTCATCAAAACTTGATCCTAAAGATTCTTGACCAAAACTAACTAATGATGATGTTCCTATAATAGCTCTAATTTTGCCTGCAACATCCATTACATTTTCATGATCTAATTGATCAATATTTCTAATGTAATCAATAGATTCTGCTAATCCTGATTGAATTGTATTAAATGTTATCCAAGCTTGTACTCTCTTTTCTAACCAAGCGTGTTTAGAGTCATCTTTACCATCAGGACTATATTCATCTAAATCAACTGTTAAAAGTGATTTAAGAACTTCGCCTTTAATTATTTTTTTATTATCTGCTAATCTAACTAGCTCGACTATTCTTTTAACTTTAGGTATTCCATCTGTTGGATGATTTTTATATTCATTTTTAACAACACTAAATACTATTTGTATTTCTTGCGCTTTAAAAAAATATGATTCTATTTTATGTACATATTCCGGTCTCGTTAAGATGAATGCGAAATATAATTTTTCAAAATTTACTGATAACTCCATTATTGCTTTTTATTCTTTTTTTATGCGTTCTATAAATTCTTATATAACTAAAATTTTATTTTGTTTAAATTATTAATATATAGATTATGATATTGAAGACTTTTGAAAATTTTTCAGATAATAAACATTTAGAAGACTCAGCTGATAAATTCTTAACGAATTTAGGTCATTATAAAGATGATGAAGGATTTTGGTGGGTAGGTGAAGAACTTGAAATTAGAAATGATTGGGTTATAAACGGTAAATTAATTATAAAATTTGCAGAAGTAAGAGGAGATCTAAATGCTGAAAGACGTGGTTTAAAATCTTTAGAAGGATTTCCAAAAGTTATTAAAGGTCATTTAAGTTTAATAGGAAATAAATTAGAAAATTTTAATAATTCTCCTATATGGAAAATAGATGGTACTTTATACGCCTCACAAAATAATTTGACATCTTTAGAAGGCTTACCTGAGACCGTTGGTAATTTATATTATCATAATAATATAAAATTAGAAACTCTTTATGGCGCTCCTATATCATTAAAAACTGATGCTGGATTACAACCTAGTTATGGAACTCTTATTCCTGAAAGTGAAAGAGTATGGTATTATAAATATTATAAAGGAGAAAAAGGAAACGACTATTGGTTAAGTCTTTTAAAGTTTATATTAAATAATGAAGAATATATACTAAGAGAAGAAAATGTTAAATGGCCTGATGGATTTTTAACTAATGATGTTATAAGATCTGTAAAAGGTCTAAATAAATTTAAATTATAATATGAAATCATTTAAAGAATTTAATAATAAATCTATAAAAGAATCTAATGATATTAATCCTATAGATAAAATGATAGAAGAATTAAATAAAACTAAATATGCAGATAATTTTTCTATTAGATCTTATCAAGATATACATAAAGATGGTAGACCTGAAGTTTATGAAATATCAGCTGAAATATCATTAGCTAATAGATATAAAAAAATTGAAACTTTTAGTGAAAATTTCGATAAACTTAGAAAATTCATGGAAGAAAACTTTAACTATTATGATACTGAAGTTGGATGTTATACTAGAACTGGTAGTATTGGATTTAGTTTTAAAATGACATTAGAAGAATTAGAATCATCAAAGGCCTTTAAACCTTATAAAACAATAGTTAAATATAACTTATGAATTTAAAGAATTATACTCAATTTTTAAATGAATCTAATAATGTTCATGATCTTAAGGCTGAAATAGCAGGTGAAATAGTAAATTTTCATATTAAATATGGATCAAAACTATATCCTACTATTAAGTTTCGTAATAAAAAAGGAAACGATGAATATGAAATTTATGATTTATTAACAGCTAATGAATTTTACAAAATACATAATGATATATCTGATTTTGAAGCATTAGTTAATATTTACGATAGATATGCACAAAAGCCTATAGAAGATATTAAACAATTAGAATATATTTTAGAATGTCTAAGAAAATATGAAAAATTCATGGACAAAAATCCTAAACATGATTTAGTAGATAGCATAGCGAAAGCTTTAACAGGAGATTTTGAAATGGAAAAAGTTTTTTTTAATGCTATTAAATTATATAGATTTAAATGGGACGAATTCTCAGATGATCTTATTGATTCTTTAACAGATGAAGAAAAAACTTTCTTAAAATCTTATACGGCAGGCTCTAAATATAAATTGTTTGAGTCAAAAGAAGATAGTAATAATTGGAAAGAATATATTTATAAAATGAAGAAAATGCCTGCTTTTTCTAGAGAAAAAATTGCTGTTGGTAGAGGATTTTGGTCTTGGGATCCTACATGGGATGATTTAGATGTTAGTAGAAGTGGTATTGCTATTAATGTATTTGGACCTGTTAGATATTATAATAACGGTGCAAACTTTACTAGAATAGATGATGAAAAATTAATAAATAAAATTAAAGGATCTATAGATTTTACGTACTCTTATATGTTTGAACAAGAAGAACATAATAAATTATATCAAGTTGTAAGATCTTTTATTATGAATTATGATGAAGATCATAAAGGTGAATATGATAAAGCGTGGGTAGAGCTTTTTAATCATTTAGTTAAAAAGAAACATTTTAAAGCTATTGATGAAATTTATTGGAAAGAAGATGAATTTAATGGCGATATGGAAACTATTATAAGATCTACTAAAGGCCTTTCTAAATTTAATATTTAAAATTTACACTAAAAATTTTACCGTTTATATTTTTATGCTTATATTTACATTATAAGATAAAAATATGAAAGATTTATTTGACAACTACGAAGCACTTCTAAATTTAAGAAAAGGTATAAAAGACGATTTTCTTTTAAATAAAACTAATGATTGTTTAAATTATTTGAAAGATAAATTATTTAAATCTGATGAACATTTAGATTCTATATTAGATAAAGATGTTAATGACGTAACTATACAAGATATTAATGATATTCTTTATAAGTTTGCTGATCCTGACAATCATGGATCATGGAAATTATTAACTACTGTTCATTCTACACATTTATCTTTTTATAATCACGGGCTTTCTATATCTGAACCATGTATAAGATTTGATTTAGATGGGTTTAGTTTAAATAAAAGGTTTCATAAGCAAGGTTTTAGTATAGATGATGAAAATGTTGGTTCATATGATTATAAAAGAGTCGGTTTAATGAAACAAGATAGAATGATTGTTATTAATAATATTCTTAATATGTATAGGGTTTGTAAACTAAATCCTAAATCAATTTCAAGTACTATTTTAAGTTATAGCAGAACATGGAATACAAAAAGAGAAAAAGATGAATATTGGGAAGGTTTATATAGTTGGCTTATTAAATGTGAAGATTTTAAAACTATAGAAGAAACTAATTTTGATTATTCTAAAATTTCAAATGAGTCTAAAAATTTACATAAGTCTTTAAAATCGTCTAAAAAGTTTAATCTTACAACATAAAAAAAGCAAGTTAAATAAATAACTTGCTTTTCTTTCGATGATACTTGAATTATTCAGCTCCAAATAATTCATCAGCGTCTACATCTTCAACGCTTGAGTGTTCATTATATTCTTCTTCAGCTTCTTGCATTTCTTCTTCAGCTTCTTCTTGTTCTACTGCTGATGAATATCTAAAATATTCTTCCATAATAGGAGCTAATGCTTCTAATACTTCTGGTGTAAATACTTTAGAAGTATGTAATTGCTTAGTAAATATTGATTTATCTAAATGTCTGATATACCATCTAATACCTCCCGCTTTAATACCTGGTTTAGTACCTGTTATTTCTCCGGTTTCTGTGTCAACTATATCAACCATTTCCATTTTACCTTTTGCTATACCTACTTTCTCGAAGTTTTCAATAGTACACCAGCTTTCTAAACCTTTATACGGATTCGCTCCACTATTAAAAGATATTTCAAATTTAACTTTCTTAGGTTTAGCTAATCTATTTTTTTGAGTTTTAGCGGTAACAATAATACCTGATTGTCCAAGATCTAATTCATCTTCATCTCCAGTTTTAAGTTTAGCTTTTGTAATCATTAATAAAATAGATGCATTATAAACAGCACCTGAACCACCAGAAAATATTTCTTTAGGGTACATATCCATTGACATATAAGTGTGATTAGTTAAAATCATTGGGATTCCTAATACACCTAATTTATGAGTTACAATTCTAAATATAGATTTAAGTTGTTTAGCTCTTGTCATATCTGCTTTTTCACTTCCAGTTTCAGCATCATTAACTTCTTTATTAGAAGCTAAGTTACCCATAGAATCTAGACATATTAAAACTTTAGGTAATTCGTATCCTTCTTTTCTCATGTCTTCCATCTTTTTGATGAATTTAGCCATATAAATTTTAAGTTGTTCTACTGTTGCAACTGGATCAATTCTAAACATTGATGAATCCATTCCAAATTTTGTAACTAAGTCATTATCAATAGCTCCTTCAGAATCTATATAAATAATATAATAACCTTGTAATTGAGCCTGTTTAGCAAAGTTTAGTGTTAAGAAAGTTTTACCTGTTCCTGATTGTCCACCTATCACAATTACTTTATTATTAGGTATTCCACCTTTTAATACTCTTGTGCTTAATAATGCATCTAATGCATAAACACCTGAAGATATAAATTCTTTTGTATCGATAAATTCATTTTCAGCGATAAGTGATCCAATTGGATTCACATCACTAGATAAAAATTCATTCAATTTACTGAATTCGAATTTTTTACCGTTTGATTTCTTTTTAGTCATTTCTTTTAATTCTTTTTTTCTTGTTGTTGTTACTTACTTATTAATTACTACTTATATAACCTTTTTACACACAAGTTTACATTAATATATAACATTATAAAATCGTTGTAAATCTGTTTTTGTTATTAATATATAATGTATGAGTAAAAAAATCTATAAATTCGAAGAATACGCTACACTAGAACATGGTGGAGGTTATAATAATCAAGCAAATGATTATTCTTTATCATCAGATCCATCTGATAGACACGAAATGGGCTTGAAAAATAGTATTTTTAGACTAACATCTATAGTTAGAAATATGATAGATAGCGGTAGTATTCAAGTTGGGCAAAATGCAGATTTTTCTGATATAGAAAATATTACTGAATTTAAAATATTAAGAATGTATAAAAATATTAATATGCTTATTGATATTTATGTTACATTTGTAGTTGATGATTATGAATATTGGGGAGTTTTTAAAAATTATGGAGGTATTGCAAAAGCAGATTTCAAATCAGAAGCACATCAGGATCCAGATTTTACTAAAAACTTTTTAATGAAATTAGAAGGATTATTATTAAAAGCTTTATCTAGATTTTTTACACCTAAAAAAGGAATGTATAAAGCTTTAACTGAAGTTGTTGTACAGGATAAGTATGGAATTAAACATACTATTGATAAAGATAAAGCTATTAAAGTAGAAGACGTTATGTACGATGAAGAAGATAGTTATATACAATTAGATGTTAAAACTGGAAGAAATGATAATGAAACTTTTTATATAAAAAATATAGATTATTATTACTTTAATTATTGGTTTGGAGAATATACAGTAGAAGATACAAAAGTGTAAACTTTTTATGATAATTATTATATAAAAAAGAAAATATCTATAACATGTCAGATAAGACCAAAGAAGAAAGATTAAAAGAAGAAGAACAGATAATTATTCAAAAGATGATAATGGGAGAGATTATGCCTAATTTAGTACAATCTTATAAAATAATAAAAAATTGTATTGATTTAGGAATATCTAAAGGTATTTATAACTCAGCTGATACTGCTTTATTGGTAAGATCTTTTGATACATTAAGAAATCACATCAATTCTCAAATTGATTCTCAGGATGATAATAAAGATAATAAAGATACTAAAGATGAAAGTGTTAAAAATGTTATGGTTGATGAAGCACCATCTATAGATTTAAAAGAAGATTTTTCGGAAAAGCAACCTCCTAGAAGAAAAAGAGGATAATACTTTATACCGTTTTCAATCATAGCCTTAAAAGCAATTAGTATTTTTAATATATAATTAAACTAATTGCTTTTTTCATGAACCTTAAAAGATTTAAAAGTTTCCTAAATGAAGGAATGTTTGTAGATAGACAAGGAAGAATCAGAAGAGATTCAGACGATGAATCTGGATTCAATCATTCTCCAACAACAGAAAGAAAATTAATGTTTATAGAAGACATCTATAATGGTGGAGATCTTGATATAAACTGGCTTAAATATATTCTTAACGAAAGATATAATATTGAAATAGTAACAAAAGATATTTACACAGAATTAGCTATGGCTATTAGAGACAATATAATTTCTGAAATAAACATTGCTGATCTATTAGAAGAAATAGAATCAAAAGTAGGTAAAAAAGTGTAATGAATATTAAGAAATTTGAAGAATTTAAAATCGATCATGATAATATGAACGAAAAAAATGAAGACAATTATCAAAATCTATCATCTGATATTGAAGTTTTACAGAAAAACTCAGAAGGAGAAATTGAAAAAGTTGACATGAAAGAATGGGAAGTTGCTAAAATAGTAGACGTTATTAAAGATCCTAAAGAAATAGAAGAACTGGAAAACCATATTAAAGAAGCTAAAGGAGGTATGAAATTAAGTACTGATCTTGATGCTAAAGACGTTAAAAGAGGAGATACACTTTGGTTAACTGCTATATTAGCACCAAGAAATAAATCAGTTGCTTACTCTCCTGGTACAATGGGAGTACTTAAAGTTAGAGTTGTAGACATTTATTATGGTCTTAGTAAACTTAAAAACATGATTAAGTAATGAAAAAATTTGATGAATTTATTAATGAAAACGAAAAAACTCCAGTAAAAATTCAATATTTTTTCGAAGATTTAATAGTGAAAATACTTAAGAATTTATTCGGAGAAAATCGTATAGATGGAATAAATGTTTCAATAAATGATAAATGGATGAATGTGAATTATACTATTTCATGTTCTGATCATGATGATGAAAACGAGCATAAAATAAATATGAATGAAGATGGATTAAGTAATAATGCTAAATATACTTTAAAAGTCCTAAAACATAGTGCTAATGTTATAGAAAAAAGTGCATCTTTTTTTAATAGAAATCCTGCTGATAATAATGAAATGGAAACTTCTTGGAACCATGGAAATTTTGGAATGGGTATATCTTTAACATTATATTTAAATTTTCATGACTTCATACAACAACATAAACCAGAGATTCCAAACGAAATTAGATCTCTATTAGGAATATCTAAATTTAATTTGTAATATTAAACTTTGAATGATTATTAATAACCCATTCATTGAAAGAACCATTTTCTAAAGCTTTATTACCTTCTTTAATAATATCGTAAATTTCATTTTCTCTTAAAGCAATAATACTATCAAATTTTTCTGCTGATACTAATGTTGTAATAGTAGTAATTTTTTCAGCATAATGTAAATCATCTGGAGTAATATGTTTTTCTCCTTTTAAATCAGCTTTTTTATTCCACTCTTCATATTTCTCAGGAGTTCTATTTTCCCATGCTGGGTGTTCACTTCTTTTATATGGATTTTCAAGAGTTATTTTACAACAGTCTTTACTAGATCTTTGCATATTAGCTCTTGGTATAACTTTAACGATTTTAAACCTCTTTTCATATAAGAATCCATCATCACTCCTATTTTTATAAATAGCAATTCCACCTTCATAAAGACCTTCTTCTATTCTAATTCTTTCAATCTCTTTTTTACAGGCTTCATCAGTTAATGAAACAATAGATCTATATTGAGGATTGTTACTAGGTACTCCTGGATATAGACATGCTACGTTTTTAAAACGACCATCTGGCCCAGAATCGAAAATGTC
>Ga0114918_10003023_pt1 | contig 14896 bp, 6 predicted proteins | sample LantaG_FD_87015 | JGI IMG/M metagenome (GOLD analysis project Ga0114918, IMG submission 87015) | Deep subsurface microbial communities from Baltic Sea to uncover new lineages of life (NeLLi) - Landsort_02402 metaG | ecosystem: Environmental > Aquatic > Marine > Oceanic > Sediment | place: Baltic...
GAGAGCGGGGAGAGAGAACGCGGCCCGCAGCCGCGCGCATGCGCGGAGAGGGAGGGGTATGGCGACGCCCCGCCCGCCGCCTTCCGCCGCCTTCGGCCCACCCAACTCACGCTCAGGGTGGAGGCCACCCAGTTCTCCACCATCTGGATGCTGTCCGACTCGACGGCACCGTCCTGTGTGGGTGGGTCGTGGGGGGTGGAGGGAGAGGGAAGAGGCGTGAGAGTCTAACTGTCTTTTTTTTTGGTTCGCGTTCTCCGAGGGAAAAGACAAGGAAAGGCACGCCCGGCGCGCCCGCCCTCCAGGCCGCGCCACCATCACCCCGCCCCCCTCCCCTGTGTCACCCACGCACCTGGCCCCAGGACGCGCCGGCCGGGAAGCCCGAGACCAGGAGCATGGCGCAGCCCGTCAGGGCCAGCGCGCGGCGGTGTTGCGGGCGCATGGCTCTTGTGGCTTGCTTGCGTGTGGTGTGTCTCTTTGTGCTTGTTTTTGTGTCGCGCTCGCCTCGGACTGCACTCTCTCAGGCGAGAGAGCGGGGCCGAAAGGAGGGACGACTTGGGAGGGTGCGAGTGTGTGTGCCTGCAGGGGGGGTGGGAGTGGGAGAGAGCAGCAGGTGAGCGAAGGGAGAGGGGCCGCGTGTGCGGCGGCAGGGGTGCCGCGCGGGGAGGTGCATGGCGCGCGCTCGCTCGGGGAGGCCTCTGTCAGCGCCCCTCCCACATCCCCTCGCCGCCCCCGGCACGGCCACCGCCCGGGCTGGGTGGGCGTAGCATGAGGTGGGCTATCCTGCCGCGGAGCTGGCGAGTCGCAGGCTTTCCACGTGCTCACCTTGTGGGGGGGAACGCTCACAATAGGAGAGTGCGGCTTGGGAGTGCGCGCGCGCTCGGCTCTCTTTCCTCGCTTCCCTCACCCCTGGAGAGACCACGGGGGCCCACCCCACCACACACACACGCGCGCGCCCTCGACCGCCCACTGCTCTCTCTCCCTCCCTCTCTCCACGCACACACACACGCACACACACTCCGAAGAGAGCACGCGACACAACCGCACACACACGCATCAAGTCACACAAAGCGCTGGCCTCTTCCCTCTCTCTCTCCATCCCCCTTTCATCAACCCCCCTCTTTCCTCCCCTCCCCCTCTCACTCTCTCTCCCTCCTGTCTTTTCACCCGCCCTTCCGCACCTTGCGCAGCGCGATCTCGAACAGCAGGGGCTCGCCCGAATGGTTGACCACCTGGCGCCTATGAGGAGAGAGAGAGAGAGAGAGAGAGAGAAGGCGGAAGGAGAGAGCGTGCGTGAGTGTGAGTATTTCGTGAGGCGAGAGCAAACCCTCTCTCCTGCTCTCGCTTCTCTCCTCTCCCTCTCTCTCCCTTTCCACACTCCTCTCACTTGGTCGCAAAGGTGGGCGCCTGGGGCAGGCCGCCCGGGAAGGCCTTGTACCCGGCCGCGGGCGGGACCAGGGCGCGCCGCCTGCCGCCGGGGCGCATGCCCCGCACGGCGTCCGAGAACCCGGGCAGCACTGCCGGGTCTCCGAGCTTGAACAGGAAAGGCCCGGTCGGCACGTCCGCGGGCTGGAAGGACACGCCCTCCACGTTGGCGTAGATGAAGTAGCCGTTGGCCCGGCGCAGGACAAAGTCGACGTCCAGGGTGTCCCCGTCGGCCGCGGCGGGGGACGCCGCGTCGCCCGGCGTCACCTCTTGGACCGCCGTGCCCGAGTCCGTCCGAAAAAACTCGGGGGAGGCCGGGTCACGGGGCGGGGAGGCGAGGCCGGGGGAGGACCAGTCCCCGCCAGACGTGGAGGGGGGCGAGGAGGCCGTCGCGGTGGCGGCGGCGGCGGGGCGGGTGCTGTGTGTGGTGAAGGCGGAAATGGAAATGATGATGGAGGGGAGAGGGGTTAGGAGTCTGGAGACGAAACGTCAGCCGCGCGCCGCGGCCCGCGCCCCGTGCAGCCAGTTGGGGCCGCGCTCCCAGAGAGAGACGGGGCCTTGCTCTCTCTGGGTCATCGACAGCTGCGTGCGCTGCAGCCAAGCCTCTCCCTCTCTCTCTCTCTCACCTGACTGCGGCAAAGACCACGCCGGCGACGCCAGCGATTGCCGCGCGCCGGCTCGTTGCCGCCGCTGGCACCGCCGCCGCCGTGTCCACCCCGCGCGGCGATGCGCTGGCACGGGATGGTGTGGCCACGCAGGTGGTGAGGGGTGGCATTTGGGAGGCAGGGGGTCGTGTGCGCGAGAACGAAAGAGTGGGGAACAAACGGCGTTTTTCCTCATTTTCTCATTTTTTCTGGCCTCTCTCCATCATCACTCTTCACTCTCCGCCGGCCCCACCACCACGCACGCGACCGTCCCGCCCAGCGGGCAAGGCGAACAGACCAGGACGAGCGGCCCCCCTGCCCCTCCAGTCCCGGGCCACCAGGCCGGCGGCGGCGACCGACCCGACAGCACGGCCGCGGCCAGCGCCACCCCGGCCGGCCCGCCCGCGGCGAGGCCCGCGCCCAGGGAGGGCGCCGCGCACCAGGCTGGGACTGACGCGCCGCCCAAGGCAGCGGCCAGGCCCGCCATCTCCTCGTCCCCGCCTGTCCCCGTGATGAGGGCGCCGACGGAGGAGGCAGGGACGCGGGCATCCGCCAGGGCGGTCCCCGCCGCGGCCGCGACCGCGGACGCGAGCGGGGAAGAGAGGCGGAAGAGGGGCGCGCCGCCGCCGCCTTCCTTCCCTTCCTCGTCCTCCGCCCACGCCGGCCCGGGCGGGGAGCCGGGCAGGACTGGGACGGCCCCGCCTACTCCTCCTCCTTCTCCTCCTACTCCTCCTCCTCCTCCTCCTCCTACTACTACTCCTCCTCCTCCTCCTCGCCAGCCGGCGATGGAGGAGGAGCCGTAGCCCAGCAGGGCGGCCAGCGGGCGGCGGCGGGCGGAGGAGGAGGAAGAGGAAGGGGGAGAGGATGGAGAGGGCGCCCCTCCTCCTGCCGCCACCTCCAGCAGAAGCATGCCCGCCCCCTCGCCCAGCGCCAGGCCGCCCGCCCCGCCGTTGGCCAGCCCGGCCAGCGCCACCCCGCCCACGCCCGCCTCGCACCCGCCCGCCACCATGGCGGCCGCCCCGCCGGCCCGGAGGAGGGCCAGGGCCACGCCCAGGGCGTCCGTGCCCGCGCTGCCGCCGCCGACCGGCGTGGCGGTGGGCCCGCCCAGGCCGGCGCCGATGGACACGTGCCCCGCCGCCATGGCCGGCAGGACGCGGGGCACAAAGTAGGGGGACAGGCGAGGGGACCGGCCGGCGGCGCCCGCGGCGGCGAGCTCGGCCAGCCCCGCCAGGCCGCACCCGACCGCGACGCCCGTGGCTTGGCGGAGGGTGGCCGCGGTCTCGCCCTCCTCCTCCTTTCCTCCTTCGCCCGGCCGCATGGGGAAGCCCGCGGTCGTCAGGGCCTCCGCGGCCGCCTGCCCCGCCAGCTCGGCGAAGCGGGCCGCGCACCGGCCGGCGCCGGGAGTGGGCAGGGCGAAGGGTGGTGAGGTGGTCGAGGTCGGCACGGTCGCCACGCGCATCCCCTTGTGTCGCCGCCCCTCCTCCCAGCCAGCCAGGTCACTGGCAACCGCGGCTCGCACACCCGTCGCACCGGCCACCTCCAGGGCGGCCAGCGTGGCGGGGAGGGAGGGGCCAAGGGGGCTGACCAGGCCGGCGCCGGTGATGAGGATGCGCGGGCGGGCGGGCGGCGGCGCTGTGGCCACATGCGTGGAGGCTCTTCGCCCGGCCGCCGCGGCCGCGCCGGCCGCTCGTAGCCGTCCTAGGAGGCGGGAGGTAGAGGGCAGCATGGACGGGGTGGGCCCCTGCTCTGCTCCTAGTCCACCCCTCAAATGGGGTCCGTCCGAGACAACCAAGGAGGGTGAACGCACGCGCACGGTTTGTGCCTGACCCAGCCCTCGACCTGGAGGGACGAGGAAAAATGCACGTGCTTGTGTGTGTGTGTGGGGGGGGTTATCTTCTTGGGTTTACAAAAGCAGGGTGGGGAGGTCCGTCAAGAGGCGCTCCTCCTCTGTCTTTTAGTCATCATCGCGTGCGTGGGAGGAGGGGACGTGGGGAGAAAGGGGGGCGGCGTGCAGACGCGTTGCCCCCCCACCCGCACTGTCCATCCATGTCCCATTTCTCTTCCCCCCTCCTCCTCCTCCATCTCTCTTCCTATCTTCTTATTTCTCGAGTTCGTGGGGAGGGGGAGGGGGGGGGGCGCGCGCACACACACACACACACTAATTAGCACCCCACGCCGCTCTCCTCTCTTGTCTCTCATCACCCTCCCCGCTCACGGCGCGGGCGGGCGCAGCGCCGAGGCGAGCGAGGAAAACGCTTCGCCGACGGCCGTGACAAAGCCGGCCAGGCCGGCTGGCGCCTCGGGGCCCGGCACGTCCGCGGGGGGGCCCGGCACGTCCACGCCCGCCGGCTGGGGCGGGGGGGGCACCTGGGGCGGCTTGGGCGGGGCGGCGGGCTTGGCGGCGGGCTTGGCGGCGTCGGCAGGGGCGTCGGCGACTGCGGCGGCCTTCTTCTCCACCACGACTGGCACGGCCGCGGGCGCGGCCGCGGGCGCGGCCGCGGGCGCGGCCGCGGGCGCGGCCGCAATCTCGGCCAGCGACACGGCCTTCTTGGGCGCGGCGGCGGCGCCGACCTCCGCCACCATTACGGCCGCGCCCTTGGGCGCCTGGCGGACGGGGCGGGGCGGCGGCACCGCGCCGGCGGCGGGCTTGGGCTTGGGCGGCAGGGGGGCTGCCTCGATCACGGTCGGCGCCTTCTTGGCGGTGGCCGCGGCGGGCGGGCGGTGCACCGGGTCGGCCGCGGGCGGGCGGTGGGCCGGGTCGCCTCCGGCGGGCGGCTTGACTGCCAGGATGGCCTGGGCGGGCGGAGCGGTGGAGGCCTCGTCCTGGCGGACGGGCTGTGAAGGGGGGAGGAGAAGAGGGGAGAGAAGAGGTTGAGAGAAAAGAAGCAAGTGAGAGTGAGAGAGCGCGCGCATGCGGCGCGCTCGCTTGCTTCTCTCCCTCTCTCTCTGCCAGAACTCACCCGGGCGCCCACGGTCCCGGCCGTAGCCAGGGCGGCAATGAGGAGGACGGACAGGCGCATTGTGGATGTGGTTGGGTGGGTTTCGGAGGGGGGCTGTGTGTGTGTGCGGGAGGGAGAGAGAGCGGTTCGCGTTGGTCTTCTCGGAGCGAACAAATGCGGCAGGTTCCGCGGTGCGCGCCGGGCCCCTCGGGGTCCGGGGCGAGCCCTCTTTTCCCGCCCCCTTCAGCAGGGGGCGCGAGCCCATGCAGGCGTGAGGAGGGAGGGAGGAATCGTGTCCGAGGCGGGAGTGTGAGAGCATGAGCGAGAGAGAGTAAACGCTCAGAGAGAAAACGCGCACTCACCTGCAAACGTAGAGTGAGTGATTGTGGGGAAGGCGAGCGGCCCCAGCGCGCGCTCGCGCTACCTCACTTTACAGCTCCACCCGCGCCCCGCCGCCCTCCTCCTCGCCGCCCCACCCGCCATCACCCCCCACCCTCACCTCACCCGCCGTCCCCGCGCCCAGCAGGGCCAGGCGGGAGATGGCCCGCATCGCGGCCTCCAGGTCGGCGGACGGCGGCGCCTCCTCGGCCTCGGCCGCCTCGCCCGCTCCTAGCCACTCCTCAGCCCCGCCGCCCCCACCTCCTCCGCCGCCGCCCCCGCCCACCAGCTCGGCGAAGCTGTCAGACCCAGCCCCCAGGAACGCGCCCCGCGCGGCCGCGTGCCGCATCAGCTCCCGCCACGCGGGAGCGGGGGTCAGGGCCACAGGGTCGCCCACCACCACCAGCAGGCGCCGCCCGCGCGTGGCGGCTACGTTGAAGCGGCGCCAGTCGAGGAGGGCGGGCGGGACGGCGCCCGCGCCGCCGCCGCCGCCGCCGCCGGGCTTCGGCGGCCCGGCGTGGACGGTCGAAATGACGGCGGCATCCACCTCCTGCCCCTGGAAGTCGTCGACGGTGCCGACACGCACGCCTCCCAGGCCGCGGGCCCGGAGCATGGCCCGCACCGCCCGGGCCTGGAGGCGGTACAGGCAGATGACGCCCACTGCGGCGGGTGCGACGGGCGGCGGGCGCGGGGGTGGGGGCGGGGGCGCCTGGGTGTCTGGGGCGGGAGCGGAGGAAGGCTGATTCTGCCCGCCCCCGCAGAGCGCCTCGACGAGGCACGCCACCGTCGCGGCCTCCACAGGGTTCGCCCACGCGTCCGCGGCGGAGGGGCGGACAGCCGCACCCCGAACGCCGTAGAAAAGGGTGGCGGGAGGTGGGGTGGCCGCTGTGTCCGCCTCCTCCCTCCCACCCTCGTCCGCCTCCCCGTCGGGCGACCAGGCCGGCGGCGCCAAGGCGGCCTGGTCGGCGGCCGGAATGAGGGCGGCCTCGTAGAACAGACGGCCCGGCAGGGCCAGCAGGGCCGCGTGGGAGCGGTAATTGCGCAGCAAGGCCCCCGCGCCCGGGGCGACCGCGCCCGGGCCGCCGCCGCCCCGGGCCTGTTCCTTCCCCGCCGCCCGCAGCCACAGGTCCAGCAGGGAGTCGCCCAGGCCGCCCCCGCCCGCGGCCGCAGCGGCTGACGCTGTGGGCGGCCCCAGCTGGCGGGCGTCGCCGACGAGGGCGGCCCCGCCGCCCGGGGCGAGCAGGGTCAGCGGCGCCAGCGCGGCGGGCGCCAGGGCTTGGCCCGCCTCATCCACCAGCGCGAGGTCGAAGCGGAGCGGGGAGGCCGGCGGGGGCGGGGCGCCGTCACCCTCTCCGCCGCCGCCGCCCCCGTCTACCTCGTCTTGGGCGATCATGCGCCGCAGGAGGAGGTGCGCTTCCGCCGCGGACGCGACGACGACGCGGGCGGCGGCGACTTCGGCACGGGTCGGCGCCCGGAAGGCGGCGCCACCGGGGCCCAGCGCACAGAAGGGCAGCGCCCCGGGGGCCGCCTGCGCGGGCGGGCGGGCCGGGTCCGCGGCCCGCAGGATGGCGCCCGGAGTGGATAAAGCGGGCGAGGCGGCTGCGCCCAGGGCCACCGCCAGGCGGTCGGCCGCGTACGGCGCGGGCGCGGCCGCCAGAACCCGGGCGTCCGGCCAGGACGCCAGGGCCTGCAGGGCGGCCTCGACGAGGGTCACCGTTTTTCCGGTCCCGGGCGGGCCGGCCAGGACGAAGGGCGGGCGGGTGGTGGCCGCCCAGGCGGACGCCGCGCTGCCCCCCGGCCCGCCCGCGGCAGCCACCCAGGCCGCCAGCCGCCCGGCCCGCCCGCCGTCCGTGCCGTACGGCCGCTCCAGCACGCCCGCCACCGCCAAGCGCTGCTCCTCGTTCAGGACCGTCGACCCGGCGGGCGGGGACGCGGCCAGGGCCGCCGCCCGGCGGGCGACCGCCTCCAGGGTGGGGAGCGGGGCGAGGGGCGGCGGCAGGGGTGGGGGCGCCGGGCGGGCGTCGGCAGCGCCGGCGCCCGCGCCCCACGCCGCCGCCAGAACATCCTCCTCTGAGGGCAGGGCGGTAGCGGCGACGTGGGCGGCGTGCTCCCCGGAGGGCGGCGTGCCGGGCGGGCTGGCGGGCGGGCTGGCGGCAGCGGCGGCAGTGAGGGAGGGGTGCACAGGCGGGGGGGGCGGCAGCATCACGCCCGCCACGGGGTCCACCAGGGCCGCCACGGCCGCGGCGGCCGCCGCCCGGGGCGGCCCGAAGCGGGCGTGGAACAGGATGGCGGGCCTGGGAGGGACGGGCAGGGTCGCGGCGGCGGCGCGGGTGGGGGCGGCCCGCCGCGCCGCCGCCGCCTTGGCCCCCTCCGCCCATGCAAAGGCGGCGACGGCCGCGGTCAGGGCGGGCGGGGGCAGCAGGAAGACGGCCGACCCGTCCACGGCCACGACGGGCGCCGCAAACTCGGCTCCCGCGGCCGAGCCCAGGTTTGCTTCCAGCAGGGCCAGGTCGGACGGCGGGGGGCGGCCGTCACTGACGCCGCCGCTTGGGGTGGAGGTGGGGACGGCCGCTGCCAGGCCGGCCGGGCGCAGGTAGACGATGTCGCCTAAAGCCAGCGCGGGGCGCCCTTCCGGCGCGCCCGGCACGTCGATTGCGAGCAAACCAGCCCGCAGGTCTGGCGCACCATCTTGAGAGCCGCCCGTCAGGGCCGCTAGGTCGGGGCCCCTGTAGACGAGCGGGGGCGGCGCGCCGGGCGCCGGAGTGTCGCCCCCACCGCCGTCCGCCGGGCCGGGCCGGGGCGCCCGCACCGCCACGCCGCCGGGGGCCGGCGCGGGCGAGCACCACCAGGCGGGCGCGAAAAACAGGTCGTGCGCGCCCGCCCCGGCCTCGGCCGCCGCCTCCTCCGCCGCGACCAGGCGGAGCAGGCGGGCGGCCGCCGGGCAGAAGAGGGCCGCCAGCCCGGGCTCCGACAGGGCCAGGCTGCGCTGGGCGCCCACGCCGCGCAGGGAGGCCGCGGGCGGGGGCGGCGGAGCGGGGGGCCAGGGGCCGATGGCCGCGCCGTCGCCCGGCGGCAGGCGGCCGCCGTCCGCGGCCGGCCCCAGTCCGCCCCACCCCCACCACGCGCCGGCCGCCAGGGAGGGCCCGCCGCAGAGCGGGCCGCCCACCGGCCAGGGCACGGGCGCGGCCAGGTAGGCAGGGGCGGGCGCGTCGAACAGTCGCTTCAGGGCAGGCGGCGCCCAGGGTTCCGCCCCCGGGGAGAGCGGGGCGGCGTCCAGCGCGCGCGCGGCGGCCGGCCGCAGGCGGGCCGCGCCGGTCCGGGCGCCCAAGGCGGACGCCGCCCAGGAGAAGGAAGAGGAGGAGGACGCGCCGCCGTCGCCGCCGTCTCCACCACCCCCCGGAATGCGGACGGTGCCGGGCGGCAGCGGGTCCGGCACGCCGGGCACCGCCAGGACGGCAAACAGGTCGGCCGAAACGAGGCCGAGGTCGGCGTGGTGGTGGCGGCGGGGGTGGTGGGGGTGGGAGGCGGAGGCCGAGGTGGAGGTGGTGGAGCACAGGGCGGCCAGCGGGTAGGAGGAGCCGTGGGGCAGCCGCACCGCGCTGCTGCCGCTGGTGCTCCTCCCGCCGCCGTCGCGGCCCTCCACGACGCTCGGCCCCGTCGCGGCCAGCCCCGCGTCATCCGTCAGCGAAAAGGGGCAGGTCCGGGCCCGGCCCCGGCCGGAGGGCGCGGGTGGGGGCAGCACGCCGAGCGCGAGCAGGAGGGGGGGCGGGACGGGCGGCGGCGGGCGGGGCGGCAGGGCCAGGGTCACCGCCCGCACACGCGGGGTGGGGGCGGTGGCGCCCCAGGGCGAGGACGAGGACGACGGCGCCCCGCCCCCGCCACCGCCACTGGCCGCCGCCGTCACAGGGACCGTCCCAAAATCGAGATCGCCGGCCAGGCGAGCCCCGGAGAGCGGGCACCTGCCGGGCGGCGGGGTGCCGCCGGCCGCCGCGGCGGCCGCCACGGACGCCACCAGGCGGGCCGGCCCGCCGGCCGCCACCCAGGCCGCGACCGGTGGCGGTAGAGGGACGGAGACAGGGACAGGGCCGGACCGGCCCGCGCCGGCGACCCCGCCCCCACCACCCGCCGCGCGCGCGGCCGCGACCGCGGCCGCCGCCTCTGCCTCCGCCCGCACCGCCGCCCGGCGCTCGATGAAATAAGGCAGCGCGGCCGCCAGGGTGTGGGCCTCCACGGCCGGCAGGAAGGCGACGGCGCCACCACCGCGACCGTCGCGGCCGTTGCCGCCGCCAAAGCCGCCCGCGCCGGCGGACACGGGCAGACCCCCCAGGCGAGGCGGCAGGGGGGCGCCGCTGATGAACGCGTCTGCCAGCGCGGCCGCGGCCGCGACGGCCGTGGCGGGCGCGGTGGGGTCGCCCGGTCCTCCCGGCGGCCGGCCCGCGACGGCGGCCCGGATCTGGAGGGCCGCTGACAGGAGCGTGTCGGCGGGCAGCGGGGCGGGCGGGGTGGGGGTGCCGACGGCCGACGCCGCGGCCGCGGCGAGGGAGAGGGACAGGGGCCCGAGGGCTGGCCCGCCCGAGGGAGGAGCCGACGCCACAGCCGCCCCGATGGCCGCCTGCACCACTTCCGGCGCACCCGGGAAGTAGGCCGCCAGGGCTGCACCGAACTCAGAGACCGCGTGGTGAGCCATGACGCTGCGATGGGCGCGTCGTGCACGCGGCGGCGCGGGCGGGGGGCGCGCGGAACGAAAGAATGAGGCCACATCCACTGGCCGCGCGTCCTTTTTTTTTCAACCCGCTCTCCCGCTCTCCCGCTCCTCCCCCCCTCCGTCCTCCGTCCTCCGTCCTCCTCCTCCGCCAGGAGGACTCACCCCGCCCCGCTCCCCGCCCTCCGCCCACACCCGGTAATCAGCCGCAATCCCGCCTAAAAAGGCGGGCAACACCGCGGCCAACACCGCCTTGGCAATCATCTTGGCGGCCGGGCGGAGGACGGCGGTCGGCACCGCGGCCGCCGCGGGTGGGAGGCGGACGCGCGCAGAGAACGAGACCGTGGCGGCTAGAGAGGATGAGGACGGACCGCCGCCCTCTTCCTCCTCCTCCTGCCCTTCCTCGACAGGCTGCGCGTGGTGGTGGTGGCGCGTGTGCCGGCCCCCGCGCCGCCCCAGCAGGCGCCCCGCCCAGCCGCCCAGGCCGCCGCCCCCGCCGCAGCCTGACCGCAGCGTCGCGGCCGCGGACCCGCTGAACGCGGCGTCCGCGGCCTCCACGCCCAGCGCCGCCCTGTCCAGGGCGAAGCCCACTGTGCCCGGCGCCCGCTTGACCACGCGCACCCGCATGGAGGGCGTGGCCGGGATGCCGAGCAGCGGGGCCAGCGGGATGGCGACCAGGAAAGCGTCACCCTCGCCCTCGCCCTCGCCCTCGCCCTCGCCCTCGCCCTCTCCTCCTTCCTCTCCTCCGCCGCCCTCCTCGCCGCCGTCCCCGGCCCGCACCCGCGTCACCCAGGCCGGATCCAGCAGGGAGTACTGGTCGACGGGCAGGGCCAGGTAGGCGGCCAGCGTGCGGCCGGTCAGGAAAGGTTGAGGAGGGGGTGGGGATGATGAGGATGAGGATGATGGAGAGGGCGAGGCGTCAGCGTCGCTGCCGCCGCCGTCCAGAGTCACGTCCACCACCACGCCAGGCTGAGCAGAGGCGGCGGGCGAAGACGCCCCTCCACCCCGCACGGGCACCGCCGCGGTCGCGGACGCCGAAAAGGAGAGCCACCGCTCACGAGCGGCCTGCCTGGCCGGCCTGGCCGCTCCTGCTGCGCTGTTCCCGCCCTCGGACGGGATGAACCGGTTGATCAGGCCGACCGCCCGCTCCAGGGCGCCCAGGGAGGGGCTGCCGGACCCGCCGCCGTCAAAGTCAAACATAGCGGCCGGCGGGAGCGGGCGGCGGCGGCGGCGGGGGTGAGGATGAGGATGAGGGGCGGCGCGGGTTGGCGCGACCGCCGCGGTCGTCGGCTTGCGGGCGCCTCCCGCGCGCCCGGCCGGCCCGCCCAGCGGGGCCAGGGCCCATGGGTTGGGCATGGTGTAAGAGACCGAGGCGCGCCCCAGGCGTGGGATGGTGCGCGCGCCCTCTCTCCTTTGGGCGGCGGCGGCGGGCGCGTTTGTTTCCCACAGCGCATGTGCCAGTGCGCTCGGCGAGCGACAAGGGAGAGCGAACGGCTCGGCTGTCTCTCGTCTCTCTCTCGTCTCTCTCTCTCTCTCTCTCTTCTTCATTTCTCTCTTCCTCCCCTCCGCCACCCCCTCCACCATGCGCTCCTCCCGGGATGCTGCCACTGCCACTGTAGTATGGGTGGCAGCAGCAGCCACCACCGCCGCCGCCCTATACGCGGCGCGGAGCCGGCGCGGGCCGAAGGTCCTGCGGGGCGAGGTAAGGAGAGAAGAGGAGAGAGGGAGCGAGAGAGGCGCGCCGATGCGGGAGGGGGGAAGCCGGGCAGCACACCCCTCTCGAGAGAGAGAGACCTTCTGACCCTCCTGCCCCTCCCCACCTCGCATCCCTCCCCAGGCCCGCCTCCACCCGCCCGCCGCGCCCCTGGACGACCCGGCCTGGGCGCCCCCCTGCGCGCCGCTGGAGGGCGACGTCAGCGCTGCAACGCCTGCAAACCCGCCCTGCCCCCCTACCCTCCTGCCGCGCCCGGACGCGCCCCTGCCCGCGCCCCTGAACCACGGCACCACGCTGGTGTGGGTGGACAGCCCGCCCTCCCTGGCGGCCGCCGCGGCCGCCCTGGCCGCCGCCGCCGCCGCTGGCGGGGCCCTGGGCATCGACGTCGAACACTACTCGGGACCGGGTAAGAGAGAGAGAGAGGGAAGAGAGAGAGCGACGAGAGAGAGCGAGGGAGGCGCTGTCCCAAGCCTCTCTCATCACCCTTCATCCTGTCCACCCGCCCCCCTCTCACTTTTTTTCACCCATTTTCTTTCTCCATTCATTTCTCTCTCAACAAAAAAGACGCCTACCACGGCCGCGTCTGCACCGTCCAGGTCGCCGGCGGCGGGGTGACGTGGGTCCTGGACGCCCTGGCCCTGGGCGCCGACCTGCTGGCAGGCTTCGGGCGCGGCGAGGACGCTGACGCCGACGACGGCGGCAGCGCAGGCGAGGCTGGGCCCGCACACCCCGCCGCCGCCTCCGCCGCCTCCCCCCCGGCCGCCACGCTGCGCTCTCTCATGGCCTCCCCCTCCGTCCTGAAGCTCTTTCACGGGTCCGCCTCCGACCTGACCTGGCTGGCCCGGGACCTGGGGTGGCGCCTGCCCGCGGGGGCGGTGTGGGACACGGCGGCCGCGGCGCAGGCGGCCGGCCTGGCCGGCGGGGACGGGCTGGCCGCCCTCCTGGCCGCTGCCGCGTCCGTCGCGGTGGCTGGCGCGGAGGCGGGGGCGTTGGACGCGGGGCACGCGGCCGGCCTGGCCCTGGCCGCCGCGGAGGCGGCCCGGGGCAAGAAAGGGAACGGTGCGGGGCCTTCCTCCCCCCCCACCCTGCGCTGCAGCGACTGGCGGGTTCGGCCGTTGAGCGCGGCGCAGGTCACCTACGCCGCGCGTGACGCGCACTACCTGGAGTTTGCTGCGTCCGCCCTGCTTTCACGCCGTGCGGGCGGCGCCGGCGGCGGGGATGGTGGTGCTGGTGCGGGCCCTGCTTCTGCTGTCGCTGCGGGGTCCCGGGCGGGGGCGTGGGCGGGCCTGTCCGGGTGGGCGCCCCCCACCCCGGCCGCGTCCTCGCGGGCGGCCGCCGCGCGCGTGCTGCGGGCGGCCGCCTTCACCCCCCCCTCGCCCTCCACGGGCCCCTCCTCCTCCGCCTTTGCGGACGCCGTCCTGGCCCTGGCTGCCTGGCGGGACGCGGCCGCCCGGCGGGCGGACGTGGGTCCGGCCTCCATCCTCCCCGACGCCGCTCTGGCGGCCCTGGCCTCCAGCGGGCGCGGGGCGGGCGGCGGGGTCAGCGGCGCGGCGGGCGTTCGGGAACTCTCGGCGGGGGGCGACAGGCCCGGCGCGGCCGCCCTGGTTTGTCGCGTCGCCCGGACGGCGGCTGGCAGCGCCCGCCTGCCCCTCCTGACCCGGGCCCTGGCGGGCGGGGCTGTCGCGGCCCTGGAGGCCGCCGCGGCCGGCGCGGTCCGGTGGGGCGAGGGGGACGAGCAGGGCTGTGGTGCCGGCGGCGCCCCGTCCACCTCCTCCCCCCCTCCAGACGCGGCCGCGGCCGCGGCCTCCTCCGCCGCCCGCGCCGCCGTCCGCCGGGCCCGCGCCATCGAGCGCTTCCGCTGCAAGCGGGTCGTGTACGAGGACTGTCGCCTGTTCGCGGCGGATGGGGCCACCCTGCTCGCCTGCTGCGACCGCGCGAAGATCGGATGGTACGTTTCGAAAAACCTGGCTGTCCTTTTGCCGCGCCTTCACCCAGGCGCCCCGCCCTCAGCCCGCCTCACGTTCGCGCATCGGGATGACGACCAGCGGGCGGCCGCGGCAGGACAGACCTCCGCCCAGGCCGTGCTCGCTTTTTACGCCGCCCCTCGCCCCAACGCGTGCGTCGGGTGCGGCGAGGACGGCCACTGGCTGCGTTACCGCCTCGTCCCGTCGGCTTACCGCAAACCCCTGCCCCCCGCCCTGAAATCGCACCGGGCGCACGATGTGGTGCTGCTGTGCGTCCCCTGCCACGAGCGGGCCATGAAGGCGGCGGACGGGGTGAAGCGGGCGGTCGCGGGCGAGGTGGGCATCCCCCTGGGGAGCGGAGGAGGAGTGGGCGCCACCCCCGCGGGCGGGGCTGTGGCCACCGCCGACGCCGCCGACGCCGCGACCGCCGCCCCGGACCCCGCCTGCGCGGCCGCGGCTGCCGGCCAGGCCGCCCGCCGGGCGGCGGTCACCCTGCACCGCCACGGCGACGCCCTGCCGGCCGACCGGCGGGCGGAGTTGGAGGCGGACCTGGCCGCGGGGCTAGCGGCGGCCGGGGCCGCGGCCGCGGGCGAGGCCCGCCCGCCGCCCCCTCCACACGACCTGCCCGCCGTCGTGTCCGCCCTGGCCGCCGCCGCCCCGCGCCGGGACGCGGCCCGCATGTGCGCGGCGGTGGGCGTGCCCTGTCCTCCTCCACCACCCGAGGGCTCCCCCCCACCCCTGGAGCGCGCCGACAGCGGCAGCGGCTGCTGCGATGAGGAGGAGGGTGATGATGAAGATGAAGACGAAGACGCGGCCGGCCCGGCCACGCCGGCCCAGGCCGGCTCGCCCCGGGCGGGCCCGCGGGCGCGCCACCACCGCCCGCGCGCGCCGCCCCTGCCCGGCACGCACAAGTGGCATGGCGAGCGGGTGGTGGCGGCCCTGCTGGCGCAGGGCGGGGAGGCGGCCCTGCACGAGCTGGTGAGTTTTGAGGAGGAGAGAGAGAGAGACGGAGAGGATGAGAGAGGATGAGAGAAAAGAGAGCGGCGGGAGCAGGGAGGAGAGGCCGGGGCAGGGGGGCGCAACACAAACCCCGCCGCCCTCTCCCTCTCTCTTCTCCCTGACGCGCAGACGCC
>Ga0114918_10003024_pt1 | contig 14895 bp, 25 predicted proteins | sample LantaG_FD_87015 | JGI IMG/M metagenome (GOLD analysis project Ga0114918, IMG submission 87015) | Deep subsurface microbial communities from Baltic Sea to uncover new lineages of life (NeLLi) - Landsort_02402 metaG | ecosystem: Environmental > Aquatic > Marine > Oceanic > Sediment | place...
CAGAATCCTGTCCACGATCTTCCATGTCCTTCAAATAAGACTCTAAATCACGGGAATTACTAACAACCGCAATAGCCCCAAGGATAATATCGATCAAACCCTTCTCTCCATCTGACTTCACATCGATAACTCTTTCTGCCGGTAGGAATTTCTGCCAAACCTGTTTAATAAGTTTGGAATGAGTGTCATTAGGATCGCCTCCGCAGTAAGGGTTCAGAATAACAAACACGTTGTTGTTGAACTTCTTATCAAGCTCTTTGAACATTGCCTGAGTTGGAATGTCTTCATCGATAGTATCGCCGCAATAACTCCGTACAATATTCTTTCCAACAACTGGGTAAGGTGCCTCATCAGCGAAGAAGAACATGAAAGGCGTCTCAGCGTTAGGCATTTCGAACTTACGGGCATAGTAATAAGCCGCAAGCTCATAAGTTTCTGTCTGCTGACCGCCGCCTCCTCCCTCAAGGAAAAGCTTCTTTAATTCCGTTTCGCATTCATCGCCATAAGCAGGGTCGGCAATCTGCAACGGAGAACTGTCACAATAAGCATCGCCGCAAATTGAATAAGCGATGTCATGATCTTTCAAATATCCCTGTTGCTCAATTTGTCCATGGAACATAGGGGCCTTGTCATAGACAATTCTAGCGGCTTCAACATTAGAACCAGTGCCGTCAATATTAACGCAAACCGGATTCTTCCTCAGACTTTTGGTCACTCTCTTAGCATTAGTGCTAGAGTCCGCAGTAGCCCTGCCCATATTGACCTTAGCCGCATGACTTGAAGTAGCCCCCGAGCCATAACCCTTGGACGACGACGATGTGTTCACTCTTCTTGAATAACTTCCACCACCCATTTTCTTTCTCCTTTTTACATGTTCAACGGTAGGAATTGACTTTCAGCACCGAAGATCTCTTTTCTCAAACGTTTCAACTCATGCCACTCTTCCCAACAATCGGATGCTCTATCATTTGGATCGGGCATCACCATTTTGCCAAGGAACCTCTTCAATCTCATATCCATTGAGGATGGTAGATAAACTAAATCATCAACTTCCCCTCCAGCTAGATAGATGATTGACTTGCCGAGAGAATAAATATCCGCAGTCGGATGCGGAACAGTATCTTTTGTAACTTCAGGGGCAGTGAATGAATTCTTGCCTTTATATTTCTTCCCAACTTCATTAGCATCATAAACCGACAATGAGAAATCACTTAGAATTCCATTGTGGTTATGCGGGACGAGTAAAAGATTTTTAGGTTTAATTCCGGCATGAATAACATAGTTAGTATGGAAGAACCCAAGAACATCCAACATGCGGTCTAAAACCCAGGCAACATGCTCTTGTGGCAATCCGTCAGGATACTTAGCTCTTACTTGCTCAAAATGATAAGCTCCCTCAATCTTTTTCAAGACATTGACCATCGAGCCAGTATCTTTGAGTTCGCAACTTGTGACCAGAACCGTAGAAGACTCATGAGCCACTTTCTTTAAGACAGCCGCTTCGTTCTTCATCAAATCATTGTTGGCAGGGTCAAGAGGGATTTTGAAAACAACAGGTTCTACACTCCCATTGCTATGTTCGCACTCTCCCTCAAAAATATTGCAAAGATCTGTAGCCTCAATTTTGGCCGAGATGTTGAATTTCTTCCCATGAATCTCAAACTTATATAGGGAATATGGTGCTGTGAATGCGCTTGCTGGCTTAACGTCTCCATAAACTCCTAATCGGATTTTATCCATCGCTTCATTATAGAGTTTCATGAGAGTGGAAGTAGCCTCATTCGCCATATATTCATCTTTAGTGTTTCCGCACTTGTCGGGATGAACAACCTTGATGAGATAATGATGAAGCTTTTTCAAGCCTTGCAACATCTCGCTCTCAGTAGACCCGCTAAGAGGTCCGTAAATATCTTCTGGTCCATTAGCGTGAACTAGTTTTTCATAAACTGACTGAAGATTCGCCATTTTTGCTCCCTTACAGAAATCTCAATTCAATCTCAATGTTCTCATAATACTGACTCAAATCAGGGGTTTTTTCGCCAGTGCTGTATAAATGCTCTTCAATTTCATCATCATCGAAAAAACCATCATCCTTCAAAATGCTTGTTACCTCGTCTTCATATTCCTTCATTTCAAATTCCCAATCCTTGAGAACTTTCCGGAGTGCTTCGAGGAAACTCTTTTCCGTAGTAAAATCGACAGAAACATGGTAGTCTGAAGGCGCTCCATGATAACTTGGATCATCAAGGTGGCAAGAAGGAAATCTCAGAATATAATCGCCAAGGTTTCCGTCATCTCTAGTAAGAAGAAATGTTTCGCGCTCTGTTGGGAAATCGATTCTCTTAGAGCCGTAATAATCGGAGACATTCTCTTCACCGAAAATGCGCTCAAGAAAACTGAGGTCAAGAATTGCTGCAGTTGTCATGTTGCTTCCTTTAAATACTTTGTGAATCCCTCAAGAGCCATCGCTAGAACGAACGCATGTCCCATCTTTTTAGTCTCACTATTTACTACTTCGTCATAACTCATGTCAAGAGCCTTGTGGTTGTACCCATCAAAATCCCATAAGTACAAGTCTTGCTCTCCGTACATGTACTCCATTTCGAGATTTGTAAAAGCAGGAGTGCGTCTCACGGCATTGTAATAGAAAGGAATATAAATCTTCTTTCGAGCCTCTACATAGGAAAGTTTTTCTCCATTCCAATAAGAATATTCAGGACTCGCTCCCTTTCCCATTGGATATCTCTGAGCTTTTGGATTTGCAAAGCCTCTGTTCCTCCAATCATAATAAGCAGGACTAGGATCTCCATTATCATCCAAGTGACAAGTATAAACCTTAGCATATTGCCAAAGATTCTCTACATTCTGTGCAATAGTTCCATCATATGTAGTGCATGGCCCTAAATAGAATGGACTAAGACCGCTAGACCAAGTAGTCGATCTTGAGACTGTCATGATGACATTATTAGTGGGATATTTTCCCTTATCCCTTGGTCCTACTACATAGAGTTCCATTATTTTACCTCTGGCTTAATATACTCACAGAAACCAAGAAATGTACGTCTACCATCTTCATCAGTTTCTTCAGACCACTTAGATGCTATTAATGGCTGTCCTAAATCCGCAAGAACACCATTAATAAAACCCAATGCTCCAACAGTAAACTGCCCTTTTAGAAGCGGGTCCGCTTGAACTTGTATAGTTGGGTGGTCGGCAAAGTCAGCATTACACTCAACGTGATTTCTTAACATAAGCATAATTGCCATCGGGTCACGCTTCCAAGCATCATTCAAAGAATCAATTACTTTTTCAATCATCTTTATCTCCTGTGTTTCCAAAATCCCTCAAAAAAACATCTCTCATTGGCTTGCAAGCCGACAAGTTCCAAACGTATTGAGGCTGATCATAATAAGAAGAAAGCTTACTTTTCACTTTCCCCTCAGCCTCAAAATTCCTATTTCGCATCAAAATATCTAATCTTTCTCCATAGGGAATTGGTCTAATCTTGCCGTTAGAGAGTTTATGTACAAAAAACAAGTCCCTCTCATGTTCTATCCTTCCCTTGATCGTCTCTCTGTTTTCTTTGAAAACCAAATAGACATGCCTAGAACCTAAAGCAATCATTTTCTTGTCAATATATTCGCGAGGCAAACCAGTGCAATCATAAAAAATCATCGAACCGAAGTCCTTAGCCTCTACAAAGAAAGTGCCTCCGTCATTATTGAAGTCAAGTATAAGGACATCTGCAAACCTTATTTTCTTTCCTCCATTTCCAATAAATGGGAGTTGGTCAAACTGGTCCTGACAATAAACATTCGGAAAAAGCTCCCTGTTGTCAAGTGTCTTGCAAACCCATTCTGTAAGGTAACGGGAATTCTCTAAACATTCCTTAAAAGTTCCCGTATATTCATCTTGTTTTATCTGCATATTCAATCCCCATTCGGAAGTTCGTACCACCAGTCGCATCCATCTTGAGGCACAGAAGTATATCCCCAAAATGTTTCTCCGTCCTCAGTCGGAACAGCAGGGACTAGCCATCCTATCTGATCAGTTCTTCCACTTATGTCACATTCTATCCTGCCTGTCTTATCCATCGTGGAAATATCTTTTTCCTGATCTTCGCAGGCGCATTTAGCACAATAGAAAGTTTGGTGATCTAGGAAAGTGTTATACTCTCTCCATAACTTTCTGCTACCAGCACTACATTTAGTGCAGATATAGTCGTAAGGCGTTCTCTTACTTGCGTAGGTAAATTTTGCCATTTTTCGCTCCTAAATATGCTCATCAGAAGGGATTCGAACCCTTGGACCCAACCCTTATTGCGGGCACTAACCTAGCCAAGATGGGAGTCGAACCTCATTCTGGGTCACCGGCATTCAGCCGATTGCATTAATCCACTCTGCCACTGATGAGCAAACTATTACAATAATACTTCTTTTTCAGGTACGGAATAAACGAAAATTTCATATTCCACGTGGCACTTCCCATTGTTCTGGTAATCCTTCGATCATAGCTTTAGCCAACTCTTGTCTACCTGCGGGAGTGCTGAGAGCTTTAACTATTAATTTCTCTCTTCGCTTCTGTTCCTTCCATTTGAAAAGATGAAATATCATAAAAATAAACCGTTTCAATCTCCGTATCATATTATTTTGTCTCCTTAAATTCAGTTCTTTCAAAGATATTATACGGCTGGGAAGCAATGAATCAAAAGGACTTTTCAGTAAAAAGTTCTTTCTTAGAAAGCCAAAGAGCCGTGTCTCCTTCTGAGTCATCTACTTTTCCTATTACGAAGCCTGGGATATCTTCTATCGACAATTTTACTTTTTCAGCCATAATACAATTCCTTTCATATTGGTTTATCCAATCCTCGCTCAAGCTATTTTTCAGGAGTGCCCGCTTGATAAGAGGATTTATGGGCTAAATGACGTATGAATAGTTAATGTTTAAACCTTAATGGGAGAATGAAATATGAGTTTTTTGAAACGAGATGATATATGTTGGATTCCCTGGGTCTGTGGCAATATTCACCCATGCTATTTTGGATGTTGCTGCTATGAGCCAACTCAAAGCAAAGAGACATATGGCAACCATTTCGCAAAATGGTCATCCCAAGATTTTGAAAATTGGTGGAATGGCAAGGGCATGCATGATCTTCGACGCAATATGCTCCAAAAAGGAGCTACTAATACATGTCCATCATGGTGTACATTTAACAGCATACCAAAAAGAACATCTGTTGCCTCAAAAACATTTGAAAACTTGAAGAAAATAAAAAATTCTAAAAGCCTACAGGAAACAATAGAAGATTTTGATAAGGGGAAAATAAATCTCAGAAGCAAACCACTCAAAACAAGTTTGTCTTTGGGGATGACCTATAATTCAAAATGCACTTTCTGCATACAAAGATGGAAATTAGATAATAAAAACAATTATGATAGAAACACCGGAAGAAGTGAAGCAAATACAGACGAAATATTACAAATATTACAAACGCTCCACCCAGACTTAATTACTTGCCATATAACTGGGGGAGACTTATTCGCCTTCAGACCTTATATTCTAGAAACAATTCTTCAACGTTTATTATTGTATGATATTAAGGGAGAAGCCACGACAAATGCCATAGGACTAACTCCTGAAATCTATGAAAAATATATACACAATACTTTTAGCATAATAACATTTTCTACAACTACGACCAACAAAGAAGAATATGCATATTTCCATGGCGTTGATAGCTGGGATAGAGTAAAGAATAATCTTGAAAAGATATCCAATAAATTTGAAAATCATTGTATTAAAAAATGTGCCATTTGCATAATGAAACATAATTACAATAAAATGCAGGACATTATCAAATTTTGCGCCGACAATAACATTACAACAATCAGCCTATTACCAGTAGAACCAACAAGTCTTATTCGAAGAAAAATGGGAGAAGAATCGATGTCTCACCCAAATAATATACAAAGATTCATGGATGAATGGGATGATCTATCAGCGGGATATGAAGAATTAGTAAAACAAAATGGAATGGCAATTGGGGGGCATAATGCCGCCAAAGATTTAATCAACAAATATGCAGACGTTTTCATAAAAGAAAAAAATAATGTCTAAACTTTATGGAGATAGATAAATGGATGTTCAAAAAATAGACGCCTTATTGATATTTGGATGTAATTGTGTACCTTGTCATTATGCCAAACACGCGAATTTACGAAGATTTTCAGGGCCTCTTGACAGCTTCGTGTCGCACAATGATGAAAAAATGCTGGATTTGGTGCAAACCGGATTTAAGGATTTTTTATATAGCGATTTACTTTGGGAATATCACGATTCACCCCATGGCAAGAAATGGACGATAACTGAAGAGAAATATAGAGCATGGCTTTGTCATGGATATAATAAAGACGGTAAACTTGCTAAGTTAGAAGATCTATCCATTAATGATATCAGAAATAGACATATAAAAACAATGGAAAGATATAAATATGTCATGGAAAATGCGGAAACGATTTTAGCAGTTAGATTAGAGAACTATTTTACTGTAGAAGATGTTCCTCGCATGAAGAAAATACTGTCCGGAATGTGTAAGGGTAGATTAATTTTACTTTTCTCCCTCAACGAAAAACATCATACTCCAACTAAATCTTTTGAATATGTGGATCTTTATGACGATCCTGATATTATTACTTTTTCGTTTATGAAGAAACCAGTTGAGCAAATGAGTGAAACAAGATGGATAGATGTTTTCAAAAAATTTGAATTAACTGATTGGTATGAGAAAAATAAAGAATCTCTTAAGTTGCCCACAGAAACATGCTTTTAATTTTATTAAATTCTGTGCCTACAATAACGGCAAAGCCACTTAATCATAGACCTAAAAGAGCGCTCTTAAGATCCTCAATTTCCATAGAAGTTTTACCCTCGGAACTAATTAGAGAATCAAGTTTCTTCTTTGCAGAGTCCAATGACTTTTTACGTTCGTTCCACGCAATAACTGCGATTCTAGATTTAAAATCCTCTTCCCATTCAGCCACAGCATAGCCATACCAATCAAACTTGGCCTCAACTTCAAGTCTTTCACAAGCTTCCGCATAAGTCTTTTCTCTTGAAATTAGAAAAGCCATAGCTTTAATAAGCTTCTCATTACTGGAAACTGTATTGATGTTAAAAAACTCATCATCATTAAACCTAAAAATACCATTAGTAGTCAAAGGCTCTCTCTTAAGTTTCCCCAAAGCTTTTTCCTTCTGATCGACAACATCCATTAAGGTCTTAATTTCTTGATCGTTTTTATTCATTTCTTTCTCTCCTATTAAACTGGGAATGTAGAACCGTTCTCACATTGAACACTAACTTTCCCTAAATCTTCCCAAACAATATCTTTCCTAAATTCCGTATAGGGCCGCTGTATTCTCCCGACAATCTTATCTTTCAAAACCACTTCAGTATGTGGAATAAATTCTTCGGAATTCCAATTCTTTTGAACGCTTATATATCTATTGTCTTCATATTTCACATATCCTACATTCCAATAACAATCTTTCTTCTTATCTTCTAGTTCTTTCTTAGTGAACTTCTTAAAGACCAATTTTTCAGGAGGTGAAACGTGCCAAGTATTCATGAAAGCCTCATATTCGTCAGAGAAACCATCAACCGGCTTGTCGCTAGTCCTAACAGCGATCCTCTTAAAACCAGTCTCATCCAAGTATCTTTTTTTCTTTTTATTGTCCATAACAAGGAAGATATTCTTGCGAACTGATTTATATTCTTCACGATCATATTTGTATGAATAGTGATGACCGTACCAAGGATGGCGTCCAAGGAACATGACTTCGGTCTGATCTTTCATTGTATAAGTACAGCCGGGAATCATATCCGCTTTTGTTACACCTTTGTTTTGCAAATCAGTAAATTCAATAGACTGTTTATATACATCGGAATTAACAGGAAGCAGAACGATAGCACTGCCAGACCAGGCATAGACAAATTCGCCCTCTAAACCCTTTCCCTTGATGGAAGAGCATTCTTGCAGTATGTAGAGTAGATTGTCTACTGTTATTTCTATTTCAAAATCCCTGGGGTCGTATACTCTAACCTTTTCCCTACGAGAATTCCATCCATAAGATCTTTGACTACCTCCAACATCACGATTCAATACAAAACCACTCATGGGTTCATTGTCATAATCTATAGCATCAATAGACTGATCTCTCCAACCATTCCAAGATTTCTCTTGCTTCAATTGACCCTTGTCATCATACCAAACTACAAAGGCGAGTTTCTTCGAATAAGTATCACTCCTCTTCTGGAAACCGGCCTTAATCTTCTTCGGAATTCTAAGTTGTTCACGCATAATTTGTCTCCTATCTGTGGTTCCTACTATTATACCATTCCAGCTAGAAAATTAAGCTTTTTACCGCGCCAATATTTTGTCTTGGTCTTGCTTATGTAAAGTCTTGAACAGAGGGTCTTTAACTAATGCTCCAATGTTCTTTTTTACATCTATAGTTTTGCCCTTATATTCATATAATTTCTTCAATTGTTTCTTCGTTGGATCAATGACTTTCCCATCGCTATCTTCTAGGTAGAAGTGAGCAGTTTCTCCCCTGTCTGGGTCAGCAGGTTTTCCCTCTTTCAATGTCAGAGAAGAATCAAGTAGAGCCAAAACACCAGAATAAAAGAAACAGTTGCCTTTTGGTTTTGTGACATTGGAAGAAATCCATTGCTCAATATTATCGGAATAAGGTACGGAACTTAAAACTATCTTTCTCATTTATTCAATTCCTTTTCATGCTTCTTGGCGTAAGGACAAGTCGTTGGAAGAGTTGCCTTAGAATATTCTTTTTCTTTCCTAAATCCCTCAGAAGTTCTCTTACATCTATGCCACATGCTTTTTTCAAATTTTTCTCCTAAAAAACTATCACATTTTTCACAAGTAACCAAGGATCTCATTAATAGCCTTCTTTCCTAAATGCTTCTTCAATTTGCGGTTTCATAGATAATCTAATTTTGAAATTCATGCTCTCAACATTAGGAATTTCTCGACAATCTTTCATTATATGGATTTCCGCTGCTTTGGCCGCTTTGTCCCCCCACTTCTGTCTTATTTTCTCCACGCCCAAATTATTGTGTCTTACATCTCTATGGTCAGGACCACATAAAGTCCAAAGCTCGTCAAGCCATTCATGAACCTTTGGGAATTCATCCCCCCAATTCTTTTTTACAATCAGCGCAATGTTCTTTAAAAGAAGCCATAATGTCTCCTTATCCGCAATTCAATATATCGCAGTCACTGAATTCAACTACGTTCCCATCTGCATCACTCTCTAAATCTCTCAGCGCAGCAATTGCAGAGTACTCAGCAATATCGCACTGCCAACATTCCAGATCCCCATCATAATCTTCTTCAATACATTCAAGATCATCCTCAGTAGGATCACCAACGTCTACCAATAATCTAACTCTCATAACCACTTCGATTTTCTCACTCATAATCAGGCTCCTTTAATAATGGATGTCCATCCAAGTTTTCCTGTACCCAAAGCATAAAATCCTCTGTATCTTCGCATTCAAGCGATTCATGAAGAATCGATTGAAGCATAATTCTCATTTCACTGTTTTCTTTCATGAAATGATCAATATACAGTTGCGGACGCTTCTTTATTCCCTCTTCAAAAGTCAATACTTTTATTTGCTCATCTCCACACGCACTCGCGCACCAATCACAATCATTACAGTGAAACATATAAGTAGCAGGCATTGAATAACCTATAGAGATATGCAAATATGAGCCGCATATGGGGCATTCAGTATAAGTTTTCATTTAATCTCTCCTTACTCTTTCATTAACGGAGTCAGCCGTTTTACACATATCCGCATGTAATGATTTCTTCTCTGCCCAATGGATAAAAGCCTTAACATCCTTAGGAAAACATTTTCCGCCATATCCTCTTTTACCATCATGGCCAGGGACATCAATGTGACTATTCCCTATGCGATAATCAGCAATCCACATATTTCTCAAACTCTCAAAATCAACACCTAGTTCTTGAGCGATATCATACATCTCATTGAGAAAAGATATTTTCATAGAGAAAAAACAATTGCTCATATACTTGACTAATTCCGCACCTTCCCATGTTGTCTTATGTATGGGAGTTTGAGTAAACCTATCTCTATATAAACTCTCTACCCGACTAACCGCCTCAGCATCTGCCGTCTCTCCACCAATAACAATACGAGAAGCATTGATAAATTCTAACTTGCTTGCTCTTTGAGTCAGGAATTCAGGGTTGAAAACGAAGTCATGTTTGGGGTATAGCTCAGCAAGAGTCCTAGTAGTTCCAGGAACTATAGTACTTTTTAAGATAATTGTCTTACGAGTGTCGGCGTTATTCATAACACTCACAACAGCATCGCAAAGGATGGTAGGATCTTGTTCTCCAGACTCATCGGCTGGCGTAGGTACACAGACAAAAATAAATTCAGATCCTTCAACAGTATCTTTTAATGAGTGAGTTCCATCTTCATATTTGTCATATGCTCGAACATTCGCATGTAAAGAAAAGCCATGAGCAATAGCTCTTCCAACAAACCCAAAACCAATAATACCGATATTTTTCAAATTCTTTCTCCTATACTTTTCTACAAACAAACTTGCCTGTATTCTTAATTTTTGGAGGGCCTAAAGTCACAATATCCCAAAAACCTTCCCTATAACGAATAACTTCTTCTTCCCAACAAACGCATCTGTCAGCCCAACATAATTTTCCAAATAATGGACACATCATTGTTCTAGCTTCTTCAATGCTTTCAAATTTTTTCATTTCAATTCCCATCTACATTATTCTGTAGCCATTCCACTCGTTTCTCAACTCTCTTCTGAAGCTCTTGAGCTTTCGCGAGCTTAATACTGTTTTTCTCTTCTTCTTTTTCAGCCTTTAGCCTTCTAGCTCTATTATATCTATCAGGGTCCATTCTCACTAATAGATTTTCTGTTCTTATATCCAAAGCAGTATTAGGTTTCCACTCAGTGACCACAAGGCAACACCAATCACGCTCATTTTCTTTGGAACCCTCAGTAAGAGTTCTATCCTCCACCATCTCAGAAATTCCCTTATCAAACTCCTCATCACTCATATCTTTGAAAAGTTCATATTCTTTCGTCCAATATTTCTCATCTCTTATGGTTTCCTGTAGAAATCCCCTTGATGCTTCAGAGTCAATCAAATATTTAATAGCCTCTTTCTGTTCTTTGGTGAAAATATATTCTTTTTCTGGAACCGCTATAACCAATTGCGCCCTATCTTCTTCGTCCATTTCTTCTTGAATTACATCCAGTATGCATCCTGTGCAGACAAACTCGCCTTTGGGTAGCTTGTCGCTTTCATCATTAATGCATCCCTGGTATTCTTTAAAGATATTGCCGCAAGCCGCGCACTCTCTGTTTGGATATTCTTTGCCAATTGTAATCAAACCCATATCAATAATCTCCATCCCAGTCATCAAATTCAGTAGGAGGTTTTGCGCCTGGTTTGCATTCCTTGCAAACTGCTACCATTCTGTTAAATTTAACTTCCCCGTCTATCTCTCTCATTTGAGGCCAAATAGTGACACAATCTTCGCACATTGAATTAATACATTCGGGAGAACGACATTCATAAAGAGGCATAGTGTCTTCAGATGTTTTTCCGCAAGTGGTACACTCAAATAGACTGTTCCAATGCGCCCAAAATCCATTATTGGCAGTTTCATTGAAATTGAAGATATCTGCGTATCCTTGCCAATTAATCGGGTCGGAGGATGCATAGAAATCGCCGTATTTGTCCGACAAAAATTCCTCGCAAGCACAAACATCGTCTAAATCATAATCGTAAGGGTTATCATCATTAGGGAAAGTTGCTTCAACGTAATCTACTAAAACATCATCTAAAGCTCCAACACAATCAAGAAGACCTTCTTCATAAGTGTTGGTAAGTTTCTCGACCTGTTCAGGTTCCACTATTTTCATGGTTTACTCCCTTATTTTCCGTACATTATACATCTCATGAAGCTTCGGGAAGTAATGAAAAAGGGAAAGTGGTACCCAGGGAGGGATTTGAACCCCCAACATTTCGGGTCTAAGCCGAACGCCTCTGCCAATTGGACTACCTGGGCATAAAATGGCTGCCCTACTAGGATTCGAACCTAGACGACATGGTTCAGAGCCAGGCATGCTACCGTTACATCATAGGGCAATCTATTTGGCGGATTGGCCGGGATTCGAACCCGGATATCTAAGGCTTGCATTAATGCTACCTACAGGACTGCTGCCGATTACATTACCAACCCATTTGGTTGCCCCACTAGGACTTGAACCTAGACTAATTGGTTCAAAACCAATCGTGCTACCATTACACTATGGGGCAATATTGCGACTATGCACACCTGAGCCGCAACAAGCTTGGCTAAGTGTTTTACAAGTTTATCGTGCTTTATTCGGTTTCCGAACTTAGAACTTGAGGAATAATATTTTTAGCAACGATATCCCTAAGCGTAGTGATTGTAGTAATGGTAGTAATGGTAGTCCCGGAGGAATTTGAATCCCCGTCTATGCGTTCGTAGCGCATTATTCTATCCAATTGAACTACGGGACCATATTAATCTTCCTTTACTATTTGAATTTCGTAATCTTCCTCTGAGACAATTCTCCAACGCTCATTCGCCATCAAAAGAATAAGTTGTCCAGTATGATGCAAACATGGGTTAATCGTATCTGTCACATCTTTTCCTGTCTTCTTTTCAATGACTCTGAACTTCATATTCTATCCTTTATCTTTGGTAGCCGAGAAGGGATTCGAACCCTTAAAATCTGCGTTCTAAGCGCAGCACGTATGCCAATTCCATCACCCGGCCATTTATCATGACGGTCCTATTGGTTGACCGCATTCTTCGCATTCATCTACTAGAGCATTTGACGACCATTCGTAACCACAATGTTCACAAGAATATTCTAAACAGGAATCATTACAACTGCAATTAACTCCATGAGTAACTTCTTGATTGCATTCACACCACATTCCAGAATCATCAAACCCAAGAACCATTCTTTTTTCTTCCGGAAAAACTGGCACATTGTTCTCCCACCGACTTCCTTTTTGTTCGTAATTAATGACCAACTTGCCTTCATGCAATTCAGCATTAAATATCGTTGCGCCAATTAGTTCTTGCAATTCTTTCATGTTTTTCCTTAATTTTGGTAGCCCCGGTGGGATTCGAACCCACAACAAATCACTGAATTTTAAGTTCAGCCGCTAAGCCAATTCGCGTACAGGGCCATATTAATAATTTGGTATCCCTTCAAATGCCTTATCCAATTCCTGAGGAGTTACTCGCCTTCTAGTTTCTCCAACCCCTTTTCTAGCCAATCTTTCAAGAGCTAAACGTTCTCGTTTTTCTTTTCGCCTGCTATGGGCTAGAACTTCTTCTGTGCTATTATATGCCCCAGTTTTCGGATAACTCATAATATTTCCTTTCTATTCGGCCATATATCGTGCCATTATGGCCTGATTGGTAGCCCCAGAGGGATTCGAACCCTCAACCACTGCTTTTTGAAAACAGCCGCACTGCCAATTAGCGTACAGGGCCATATTGTACATCATAATGGTCTAAAAACAGCCAAAAGGCTAAAATCTAGACCACTATGATGGTCTATTTGTCATTCTTCCTCAAACCATGAAATCATCGTGCAATCAGTATCTGGTTCATCAGTATCTAACTCAGAAATTTTATAACCTAGTTTCTTTAGTTCCTCCTCGCCTTCTTGACTTATCGACTCTGTAAAATACACAAAATTTCCCATGTTTGCTTCTTTCTCAATCGCCTGACAAATATCAGGAAATCTATAAAAAACCATCCTATTTGTTTCTATAAGCTCTACAGCAATTTCGCAAGCTTCTTTTGCACTAATCATTTTCTTCTCCTTTTTAAATTTGGTAGCCAGGAAGGGACTCGAACCCTTAAAACCACGCTCCTCGGGCGTGTATGTATGCCAATTCCATCACCTGGCCATAAGAACTCAGGCCGGTGAGGTATCTTGAATATACATAACAACATGAATATTCATGCCCATTCTCCGTTTACTTTCCTTACCTAAGTTCTTCAATCATTATACAATCTGGTACGCCTGGCAGGACTTGAACCCGCATCTACCTCGTTCGAAGCGAGGAGCATTTCCAATTATACTACAGGCGCATATTGAATTTTTGGTAGCTGGGGAGGGACTCGAACCCTCAAGCTCCTCGGTCTAAACGAGGCGATATGCCAATTTCTCTACCCAGCCATATTATCCGGTCATTTATCCGGCCATAATGGTCGATTAATTCTGGTACACCCGACAGGAATCGAACCTGTGTAGGACGCTTTAGAAGAGCGTTGCCCATCCGCTAGGCCACGGGTGCATATATAATTTTCTGTGGACAAAACGAGATTCGAACTCGCATCGCCTGCCTCACCTTTTCTGGGGAACGTAACAACGCTACTATATTTACCCTTACTTCGGGGGCAGTTTTGTCACACCGTTTTCGGTGCCGCATTCTCCATTTATGCTATTTGCCCTTAAATTGGTGAGAGAGGAGGGATTCGAACCCCCAATGCTGTTATAGCGCCTGATTTACAGTCAGGTGAGCAACCAATTGCTCAACTCTCCCATATATTAATAAAATGATTTTGAATAACAATCCTCACATTTTCCTGTTTTTCTCTTTGCCGATAGTTTTTTCCCACATTTAATGCAGAAATATTCTTTCTTATCTTTAACGTTTCTCCCTGCAAATGTTTCTTGTTGGCTATTACAGTTTGGACAAAGTAATCTAAGATTCTCTATCCTATTATCATCATGATCTCCATTTA
>Ga0114918_10003025_pt1 | contig 14895 bp, 13 predicted proteins | sample LantaG_FD_87015 | JGI IMG/M metagenome (GOLD analysis project Ga0114918, IMG submission 87015) | Deep subsurface microbial communities from Baltic Sea to uncover new lineages of life (NeLLi) - Landsort_02402 metaG | ecosystem: Environmental > Aquatic > Marine > Oceanic > Sediment | place...
CGCCATGTAGTGCCCAGTCGGGTGCCCTGCCTTCGGCGGGGTCATGCGGAGCATCTTCGAGAGTTCGCCTACGTCCTCGTTGATCGCAATCCTCCGTATGAGTCTGTCCATCTCCTGTATCACCCAGGGGGAGTCCGCGACATGTTCGTCGCGAGACGGGTAGCCTAGGGTGAATATCTGGTCGGCTATCCCCTCCTCATTGAGCTGCCTGAGGATCCACATGATGTCGCTGTCGTTGGCCTCCACCTTCTCAGGGTCGTACACGTAGAACCGTCGGGCGACGTTGTGGAACAGCTCGTGGGCGAGGAGGTCACCGAAGTCTGCTCCAAGGCTCAATGCGAAAAGCGGGTCGATCACGATGGTCTCGTAGCCCCTGGCGTCCATGTCGAAAACAGCGAACGCCACGACGGGGCTTCCCTCCACATCGGATGGAAGCCATTCCCCAGCCTTCGAGACGGGGCCTTCGATGAAGTCCTCCCTCTCCCCGAGGTTAGTCAGCCAGGCCTCAAGCTCTTGTCTCCGCTCAGCCACGTCGACGTAGTGTTTGACGTACCAGTCGCCTCTGCTCACGGCCTTCTCCCTGGCGGCCTCCGATGAGGGCTTGTATGCTAATCTGTACTTCTCTTTGAAGAAGTTGGGTTTGAACTCGCTGGATAAAGCAACATAGCCAGGAGAGTCCAGCAGCTCATCCCACTGATGCTTCGGGGGCTCCTTGTCGGCTTGGAGCACATCCACTATCCTCCATAAAGCGCTCATCCCGCCGAACTCGAATACAGGATCCATGTCCATCCGCCCCACGTTACCCGCCCCAAGCGCCTAAACGTGTACAGATGTCCCTAGCAGCCTCATGACCCTTTAAAATGGCTTTCTGTATGGGCTCGCCCCACAGTCTAGTGCAGAGAAAAGCCGCGATATAGCCGTCCCCAGCACCCAACGTGTCCACGACCTCAACGGGTGGGGCCTCGCCGCGGTACAGTTCGTCGCCGTCGTAGACCAATGATCCGTGCTCCCCTAGGGTCATAACGACTAACCCCTGGGTTCTCTCCTTCAGCTCCCGTATCTTGTGCTCCGGATCGACGCCGTCACGGATGAGGCCGCCCCCGGAGAAGAAGCTGTAGTCAAGGCTGGGCATTATCTCTGTCCTCGGGTCGTCGAGCTGGGAGGAGAAGTCGCAGCTCAGCTTCACTCCGTGGCTCTCCCTCATCCACTCGGCGTGCTCCCTTCCGAAGCCCCATACTGTGAAGTGGACGAGGTCGTACCCCGAGATGTCCGGGAGGCTCTCTCTGGGTAGCACCGCGTTCATCTGCACCCCCTCACGGTAGTCGGCGAAGACACGTTCACCGTCCCTCACGAGTATGGTGGTGACAGCCGTCTCGCCTTCCCTCCTAAGCAGCAGCGAGGCGTCCAGCCCCTCTGCCTGTATCTGGTTGAACATGAAATCGCCTTCGCTGTCTGTGCCCAGCACTCCGACGTAGTCAGCCTCGACGCCGGGCAGTCTGGAGGCGTAGACGGCGACGTTGAGGGCGTTGCCGCCGGGGAACCTTCTCCCAAGCTCCACGTAGTGGTCCACGCAGTTGTCCCCAACTGCCAGCAGCCTCAACCCTTTCACCCAGTCTTATACTAGAGTTAGCAGGATGCCTATATGGTGTGTGATTTGGAAAATTAGGCAGAGTCACCACTCACTGTTACCATTAAAGTAATAATACGGATAAAACCTAACAATCCACAAGAGATGAGGATCGCAGTCATCGCCGACGACCTTACAGGAGCCCTCGACACAGGCGTCCAGTTCCGACAATGGGGCTACACGGTTCAGCTCACAGAGACCCCAGAACATAGCTCCGCCGAAGTAACCATCACCAACACAGATACACGTAACAAGACCCCCGAAAAAGCCTACCAGACCACATACGATGTAGCCATGAAACTCCGAGACCACGACATCATCTACAAGAAAACCGACAGCACCCTCAGAGGAAACCCCGGACCCGAACTCCAAGCCGTACTCGACGCCACCGGTGAAACACAAGCCATACTTACACCCACCTACCCGCCCACCCAGCGTAGAGTCAAAGACGGCCACCTCTACGTCGCAGAGAAACCCGTCACAGAAACCGAGTACATCCATGAATACCGCCGAAAAACCAGCAACATACAAGAGATACTGGACACGGAAACACCGATACATAGCGTCAAGACCCCCGCGAACATCCCGAAGACAGGCATAACCGTGATCGACTCCGAGACCGAGCAAGACCTGCTGAGAATAGCCGCCAAACACACCCGAATAATGGCGGGCTCAGCGGGACTAGCCGACGCCCTATGCCAGACACTCAGAAGCCCCCCACCAGTGCTAACAGTCATAGGAAGCACGCGGACAGAGACAAGACGACAAGCAGAACTGCTCTGTAAAAGGCTGGAAGCGGTTTCAATCCCCTTGAACATCGGTGAAGCACTCAACCAAACTTCCCAAAAAGAAACAGTGCAGATAGCGAAAAACGCACTGAACAAGGGACACGACGTAATACTCACCTCAGCCCACACCCCAGAGATCATAGAACAAACGCGGGCAGAAGCCAAACGACTAAACATCACGCCCCAAGAGCTCGAAGCCCGCATCACAACGGCTCTAGCGGAGGCAACGGAAAGCCTCCTGACCCAGAGCCTATCAGGCATAGTCATCACAGGCGGCGCAACCGCCCTAGCCGTCACAAAGAAACTCGGGACCAGAAACATCGAAATCCTGGACGAGGTTCAACCCGGAGTACCAGTCCTCAGACTAGACCAACTCCCGGCTGTAACCAAGGCAGGGGGATTCGGCCAACCAGACACCCTCATCCAAGCCACACAGTACCTCAAGAGGAAACATAGATGAAACCCATGATAGCCATCACCCTCGGAGACCCCGCGGGCATCGGTCCGGAGATAATCGCAAAAACCTTGGCAGACCCTGAGACATACAGGATCTGCAATCCGCTGGTGGTCGGGGAGAGCCACTCCATGCAGATGGGAATAGATGTAGCCAGACAGAGCCTCAAGATCAATACTATAGGGGAACCCGAGGAGGCCATATTCAGCCAAGGAACCATCGACCTCATAGACCTCCAGAACCTCGACCCCACAAAGATCGAGATGGGTAAACCTGCGGCCATGACCGGGGCGGCCAGTGCCCAGTATGTCATCCACGCAGCGGATCTAGCTTTAGCAGGAAAAGTGGACGCCATGGTGACCGCGCCGCTCAACAAGGAAGCCATGCACATGGGCGGATACAACTACCCCGGACACACGGAGCTACTGGCCGAGAAATCAGGCGCCAGCGAGTACGCCATGATGCTCGCCACGGGAAACCTCAGAGTAGTCCACGCCACCACCCATGTACCATTCAGAGAAATAACGGATCACCTCACCACGGAACGAATACTCAGCACTATTCACATCGCACAGGATGCATGCCTGAGCCTAGGCATAGAGAACCCCAGAATAGCAGTAGCTGGGCTCAACCCACACAGCGGCGACGGCGGCCTATTTGGGGACGAAGAAGAACGTATCATTAAACCCGCCATCAAGAAAGCGATAGAAGAGAGCTTAAACGTGGATGGGCCTGTGCCGGCTGACACTGTGTTCGGCAAAGCCGCCGGCGGACAGTACGACATCGTGGTCGCTCTCTACCACGACCAGGGCCACATACCGGTCAAACTCCTAGGCATGAGATACGATGAATCCACCGGCAGATGGGAGAGCGTCAGCGGCGTAAACATAACCCTCGGCCTCAGCTTCATACGAACCTCGGTAGACCACGGCACAGCCTACGGCAAAGCAGGCAGAAGAGAGGGAACCGCCAACCCTGAGAGCCTCAAGGAAGCCATCCGCTACGCCGTCCAGATGTCAGAGGCACGAAAAAACCAATAAGCCCACATGACTCCATCAAGCCATGCAGCTCCCAAAGATGGCTAAAGTCAGACAGATATTCGACCAACCAAAAATCAGAGACATACTCGCAAAGATAAAAGAAGAGCTAGAAAAGAAACGCCTGAAAGACCGGGTGAAACCTGGGCAGCGGATCGCCGTAACAGCTGGGAGCAGGGGAATCGCGAACATACCCCTGATTCTTAAAACCGTCGTCGCCGAGCTTAGAGCCGTTGGAGCAGAGCCTTTTCTAGTAACCGCCATGGGGAGCCACGGAGGAGCCACCCCCGAAGGCCAGATCCAAGTGCTCCACAGCCTCGGCGTGACAGAGGAATCAGTGGGGGCACCCATCGAGGCTAGCATGGAGGTAGAGGCTGTCGGGTCCCTCCCAGATGGGGTAGAGATATACCTCAGCCGCGTAGCGCTGAAGGCAGACGGGATATTCGTCATGGGCAGAGTAAAGCCCCACACCGACTTCAAGGGAGACATCGAGTCGGGGCTACTCAAGATGATGGCCATAGGGCTCGGCAACCAGAAGGGAGCCGAGATGATCCACTGGCACCGATACGACGGTTATCACCGTATACTGCCTGAGGCGGGTAGACTCATCGCGGAGAGAACCAACATCGTTATGGGGCTGGCTCTTCTGGAGAACGCCCGCCACGAGACCGCCGAGATACACGCATTATACCCGGAAGAGTTCTACGAGAAAGAGAAACAGCTACTGGAGACCGCGAAGACCCTTCTTCCAAGGCTTCCCTTCAACGACGTCGACGTATTGGTGGTAGAGGAGCTCGGGAAAAACATCAGCGGCGTGGGCATGGACACCAACGTCACGGGCAGGTTCTGGATGCCAGGCGAACACGACCCAAGGGCACCAAACATCAAGAAGATAGCTGTGCTCGACCTCACGGAGGAAACCCACGGCAACGCCATAGGCATCGGGCTGGCGGATGTAACCACCAGAAGAGCCTTCGAGAAGATCGACTACCACCAGACATATGTAAACTGTCTCACACAGGGGAGCGGCGAGACAGGTAAGATACCCCCTTTCCTCGCCAACGACAGGGACGCCATAGCCACTGCCATCAGGATCAGCGGACCCATACGGCCGGAGGTGGCGCGGGTCATACGCATCAAAAACACTCAGGAGCTGGAGACCCTCTACATCTCAGAGGCACTAGTTGATGAGCTGAGGACGAGCCTTGAGCTCCAGAAGCGTCTGGTGCTCGTGGAGGAGCCTCGAGAGATGCAGTTCGACGTTATGGGGTATCTGGCGAGATAAGCATCCTTAGGGTTTTCATCCAGACTTATAGACGAGTGCCGAGAATGCCTATGTGGTGTACTGTTTGGAGCTAATAGACGCCATCAGGGGGAGGAAGAGCATCCGCAGGTTCAAAGATAAGCCGGTCCCCATGGAGCTGGTCCGGGAGGTGCTGGACGCCGCCAACTACGCGCCATCAGCTAAACGAGGCGAGCAGTGGAGGTTCACCGTCCTGGCTGGCGGCTCCAAGGACGCCTTCGTGGCGTTCTTCGACGGCGAGCTGGATAAATTCATAGAGGATCACGGAGTCAAGGAGACGGGGTCATCCAAGAACTCGTGCAGGATCATGAGTGAGGCCCCCGTGCTGGTCATCGTCTGGAACAGCGGGGAGTACGGGTGGACCACGGAGGAGCACAGCGTGGCTGCCGCCATCCAGAACATGCTCCTCCGGGCTTACGATCTGGGCCTGGGCAGCCTCTGGGTAGGGGACGTCTACTACGCCTACGACGCTATCCGGGAGTACTTCGGGAAGGAGTGGAAGCTCAGCGGAGCTGTATCCCTAGGGTACGCGGACGGCGAGGGTCACGTCTTCAAGAGGAAGACCGTGGACGAGGTGGCGGAGTTCCTCGCCTAACCATTTTTCGGTTAACAAGTCTTTTATCCGTATCCGCTTCTTCGGTTGGCACCTAGCCTTGCTAGGAGGTAGAAGTGTGTATCACTTGGACTGGAAAGGACTATCCTCCTGACGGAGGATGAAATACCCAAGAAATGGATTTCTATAACCCCTGATCTACCGACACGCCCCTACCCTCTGCTCGACCCAGGCACACGTGAGCCGGTCAAGCCGGAGGCGCTGCTCCCCATATTCCCGAAGGAGCTGCTCATGCAGGAGGTGTCCGAGAAACGGTACATAGACATCCCAGAGGAAGTAAGAGAAGCCTACAGGCTCTACAGGCCCACGCCCCTCGTCAGGGCACGGCGGCTAGAGAAGGCGCTCAAGACCCCCGCAAAGATCTATTACAAGAACGAGGGGGTGAGCCCCACGGGCAGCCACAAACCCAACACGGCGATACCCCAGGCCTACTACAACATGCTTGAGGGGGTAACGAAGCTCACCACGGAGACCGGCGCAGGCCAGTGGGGCAGCGCCCTCAGCTTCGCCGGAATGCTCTACGGCCTCGACATCGAGGTCTACATGGTGCGCATCAGCTACGAGCAGAAGCCTTACCGGAAGGTGATGATGCGGCTCTTCGGCGCCGACGTATACTCTAGCCCAACCAACCGGACCGAGGTGGGCAGGAGGATACTCGCGGAGCAACCCGACACTCCCGGCAGCCTCGGCATCGCCATAAGCGAGGCCGTGGAGCAGTGCCTCAAAGACGAGAACACCAAGTACAGCCTCGGCAGCGTGCTGAACAGCGTCCTCATGCACCAGACCGTCAACGGCCAGGAATCCATGAAGCAGCTCGCCAAGGTGGACGAGTACCCTGACACAGTGATAGGCTGCGTCGGCGGAGGCAGCAACTTCGCGGGCGGCGCCTACCCGTTCCTCAGCGAGAAGCTGAGAGGGAGAGCCGAGAAGGACACCGAGTTCATCGCCGTCGAGAGCACAGCATGCCCGAGCCTGAGCAAGGGCGAGTTCCTCTACGACCACGGCGACACGGGACGGCTCACGCCGCTACTGAAGATGTTCACCCTGGGCCACGAGTTCATCCCTGACCCCATACACGCCGGGGGCCTCAGGTACCACGGCATGGCGCCCGCCATCAGCCTGCTCGTCAGGGACGGCCTAGTGAAGGCCAAGGCATACAACCAGCTGGACGCGCTGGGCGGAGCCGTGACGTTCATACGAGCCGAAGGCCTCATCCCCGCGCCGGAGACAGCCCACGCCGTGAAGGCCACCATCGACGAGGCATTACGGTGCAAGGAGACGGGGGAGGAGAAGACGATCCTGACCCTGTTCAGCGGCCACGGCTTCTTCGACATGGCGGCATACGAGGCATACCTGGGCGGCGGTCTACAGCCCTTCGAGCTCCCCGACGAGAGGATAAGGGAGACCGTCGGCAACCTGAAGCGGCTGTACCCCTTCGCGTAGGGCTCTTCTCCTCATTTATTTATAACGAGTCTATAGGTTCCCTTGTTTAGATCTGTATCTCAAGGAGCTTCTCGATGTCTGTGTCCTCGACGTTCTCCGGCTCAAGGACCATGGTTCCGCCCTCCGCGGTGAACACAGCCTTACCGTGAGCCCTGACGAGGGGCATGATGATGTCGGTGTACCCTGTCTCCACTATGGTCTTCAGGTTGTAGGCGCAGATCGCGTCCATCGGGATGTAAAGCACCTTGTGGAGGGCGTACTCGTATCTGAGAAGCTCACGAACCTTGCCTTCCCTGAAGAAACAGGATGTCTCCCCAGCAGCCCTGAATCCAAGCCCCTTTGACTGGAAGTAACTGCTTGTCTCGTGCCACTTGTTCAGCATCCTCAGCGCCTCGGCTTTACCATCGACGATGTAGTACTCGTCGTACTTCGGCGTCAAGATGCTCCCAGACGCAAGGTTAGGCTCCACGTCTATACCATGATTGGCCAAACCCTTGTAGATATCTTGAGGAGTCTCCTCCGTGTGAACGTAGACGATGCCTTTACCCTGCTTGAGTCCCTCAGCTAGGTAGCTGTACAATATTCTCCGTTTGCTTTCTTGGGTGTCATAGAAAAGCAGGATATGGTCTGTGGTGTCGATGCCGTGTATGAAACTGTCTATCTCCTCGGTGGAAATCATTGTAAGACAATAATCCTAGCTGAAACTTAATAAATTTGATCATTGAATGGTGGTTATAAAGTAACTCCCTTTACAGGGATTCTAGGAGTTTCTCGACAAGCCCAACGGCTGTATCGGACTGGATCAAAGTGATTCCATAGAGTTTCCCAAGGCTGATGACCTCCTCGGGGAAAGGCTTTATCGATGCCAAGACGATCTTGGCGTTGATATCCATCTTCCTCGCGCTCAGCTCGAAGACCTGGCTGAAAACGTCTTCACCGATGATGAGGTTCAGACCAACGACGTTCACAGGGTTCACCGGATCACTGAAAACGATGTTGAAAGAGTACTCGGCCCCTGAGGCCCCCGTTATGGCTGTGTTCCTCTCCACCGATAGACCGTTCGCTGTCAGCAGCTCCGTCACCAGATCCAGCACCTCACCGAAGTTATGCTGCTCCACGATCTCACGGTAGATCTCCTGAGCCGGCTTACCGCTCCTCCAGTAGCCCTCGAAGACAACCTTCATGGTATCCACGTAGGAGTCTAGGTTCGACCAGATCGCCTGTCCCTTCAGATCCTTTCCGGAAGTGGCCAACAGGGTCTCCTCCCCGTCAACGATTAGCAGAGAAAGTTCCGTCGTTGCTCCAGGGTCCTTGACTTCGCTGTATCTCATCATGTTTGACAGCTCGGCGCTGTCACTCACCGCGATCCCCGTCAAGACCCGCACCCTCTTCCCCGACTCGTTACTCGGAACTGGTGACGGAAGATCTTGGACGCTCTTCACGATGATGTCAACGCTCTGGACGCTTCTCTCAAGCATTTCCCTGAATTTTTCACGGTACTCCTCGAAGCTTCTGATGGTTCTAAACTCGTAGGGCCTCTCCCCAGTGAGTATGGTGTTGATGACCGTAGATGCCTCCGGAGCCATGTTCCACAGGGCGTCGTAGAACGTCTTCATGGTTGACACGAAGCTCTGCGAGTTGGTCCAAAGCCCCGTGTCGTTCTGGGTGGTCATGCTCATCGAGTCGTCCATTGCGACGGACGACAGTGTCTCTTCTTCGTCGATCAACGCGAATCGTATTGGAGTATCTATCACCATATGGCGTACGTCTATCCTCTTGGATAGCTCCTCGATCTCGTGGAGGTAAACCTCGTTCACGCTCGTTAAAATCCGGACACTCTTGCCGGCGCCCGTTAGATCTGAGAACCTCTCGTCGAATCCCCAAAGAGAGAGCCTTAAAAGATCCTGGGGCGTCGTTATCAGCCTCAGTTCGCTATCTGCCCTATCACACATGGAGGCTAGCAGCTCGTAGACCCGCTGCCTGCCTTGGTACATCCTGAAACGGGGCTCCTCTGCCTCATGCCGCTCTGTGCTTTCCAGTTTCCTGATCTCTTCGATTGTTGTTGACTGGCTTTTCTTAAGGTCGCTGAGTCTTTTCGAGGCTTCCTCGATACGGTTGTTAACGATTTCCTCGATGGGCGCCACCACATAACGAACAGGCCTGCCTACGATGCTGTGAACGAGCCCATCCTCCTCCAAGTTCTTCAAAAGGCGGTATGTTTTCATTCTGTTGTAGTTGAACCGCCTAGCGACTGTGCTGGCAGAGTTTGGCCCCATCGCGGCGAGGAAGACGTATGTTTCTGCTTCCTCCTTGGTGAACCCGTATTCAGCAAGCCTCTCATGGAGCCTGTTTAGACTCATGTCTCTGTCTAGCCGCCTCTGCGTTATAAATTGAACGTTCAAATGTTACATATATTTTGCACGTACATATGTTACAAACTTATCGTTATGACTGCGATAATACTATGAAACAGTGAGCCATGAGAAAATACTTCACTAGATCAGGCGAAAGCGTCTGGCCCACAGTGATCTGGCAGGGAACCCAGATCGTCGTCTACTACCTTAACGAAGACGACGAGATCTCGGACATCGTTGAGACGCGGGGCATAGACTTCGATGAGCTATTGTGTCACATCGACAGGGGGGGCTCGGTCTTCATCACCACGAAGCCAGTCGAAAATGAAACGAAGATCAAGAATGACGCCCACGTAGGAGGACAAACAATTGTACAATGACGCCCAAATTAATTCAACGACTGAGGAAACCCCAAAAACCTGCACAAAATGCGGCAGCACCAACATCATCATCGACCATGACTTGGGTGAAGAGGTCTGCAGCAACTGTGGTCTGGTGCTAAACGAGGGGCACTTGGACACAGGCCCGGAGTGGAGGGCATTCACGGCCGAGGAGAGGAGCAACCGCAGCCGCACCGGGATAGGCTACTCCTACACACTCTACGACAAGGGGCTCTCCACGGTTCTCTCAGGTTACCGCGACGCCAACGGTAAAACCCTGAATCGCGAGACCATGCGCCAAATGGATAGGCTCCGTCGATACGATAATCGGAGCAAGTTCGATGACACTTGGAGGCGGAACCTCAGCATCGCCATGGCGGAGCTGGACCGCTTATCGGCCATGCTTCACATCCCCAGCTCCATCAAGGAACGGTCGGCGTTCCTCTACAGGAAGGCTCTGAGGATGGACCTCATCAGAGGACGCAGCATAGACGCCTTCGTGGCCGCGAGCATATACGCCACCTGCCGTCAGTCGCAGCTGCCTAGGCCCCTCAAAGAGATCAGCGCGGCCTCTACGAGGGAGCACTCAGAGATCGCGAGAACCTATAGGCTCATGCTGCGCGAGATGAAGCTGAAGATGCCCATCGACGACCCGATGAAGTTTGTCCCCAGCATCGCGTCGAAGCTAAACCTCAGGAGGGAGACCGAGAACCACGCAATCGAGATCCTGAGGAGAGCCAAGAAGCTGCAAGGCCTCTCCGGCAAGGACCCTAGGGGCATAGCGGCCGCCTCGCTCTACAAGGCCTGCCTTGAGAAGAACGACAAGCGGGTCCAGAAGGATGTGGCGGAGGCCGCAGGCACGACAGAGGTCACACTCAGGAACCGGCTCAGGGGCCTCGAGACGCTGTTCGCTGCTGCCACGGTCATTACTGACTAGAACGGTCTTCGCGACTCTACAGCTCATCTGTAACCACATAGTCGCCTGGGCGGTCGATACGCATCCCTTTTTTCCTGTAGCCAGGAGCACTTTCATCCATGTCTTAGAAGGTTGTTAGAGCAAACGATTTAGAGGAAGCGCGTCCCATATCGCGTAAAGTTGAACCCCAGCGCCCTCAAGCAGGTGGTCAAGGCGATTCTCGTCAAGACCCAGTCAGGCGATGCCAAATTGGACGAGGTGCGGGAGTCTGTGAACGTAACTAACGCGGCGTTCGACCAAACCGTGGAGACCATGGCTAGGGATGGATCCATAACCCTCGACGGCGACGCCGTCAAGCTCTCCACTGAGCAGAGGGTGAGGCTAGCCGTGATGGCGGTTGAGCTCGGTGCAGACTTCCAGACTGTGAGCGGCAGCTTGGGGTGGCTGGAGTTTGAGGAGCTGGCGGCCCACGTCTTTGAGGAGAACGGCTTCACCGTGCTGAGGCGGTACAGGTTCCAGGCGGAGGGGCGGCGGTGGGAGATGGACGTGCTGGCGAGCCGTTACCCGTACATAGTGTGCGCCGAGTGCAAACACTACACGAGGGGCATGGGGAACAGCACCGCCAGAAACATAGTGGAGACTCATCTAGAGAAGACGGAGGTCTTCAGCAGGCACCTGCCCGGGCAGGCGAAGAAGATAGGTGTCCACAGGTGGAGGGACGCGGTGGTGATCCCCATCACGCTTACCCTTAGCCCCACCAAGATGAGGATATACAGGAGGATGCCCAGCGTCTCGGTGCTGGCCCTCACAAGCTTCCTAGCTTCCTTCGAGGGGTACCTGGAGCGGATGGCCCACTTCAGGGTGGAGCTGCCCGAGTGGAAGCCCAAGCCTCGGCAGACCCGGCTCCGCTGAGGCTCCGGTCAACGCCCATTTTTTTAGTCTAGCTAAAGGTAACTCCTAAAAGCGAGTTTCGTGCATGGGTGGAGGATGGACAAACGAGGTATAGCCGCCACAGCCATCGTGGGCGGCGTGGCCATATTCGGCATCAAGCTTTACTCTTACTACATATCTGGCTCCGTCGCATTGCTGTCCGACGCCCTCGAGTCCATAGTGAACATCGTGGCCTCCATCATGATGTACGTGAGCGTCAGGATAAGCGAGCAGCCCCCCGACGACAAACACCGCTACGGACACCAGAAGATCGAGAACATATCGAGCTTCACCGAGGGTGCCCTCATAATCGTGGCCGGGGCTCTAATAGGCCGAGCCGCGATTAACCGCCTACTCGAGCCGGTCACCCTGGTGAGCATGGACCTCGCGATAGTTCTATCCCTCTTCGCCACTGCGCTTAACGGGTTGCTCTCGTGGCTGCTGATGAAAAAGGCCGAGGAGACCAGAAGCATGGCCTTGGAGGGGGACGCCAAGCACCTGTTCTCGGACGTGGTCTCGTCGATAGGTGTGGCCTTTGGGCTGTTCATCGGACAGTTCCTCGGCATACCTATGCTCGACCCGCTAATGGCGATTATAGTCGCGTTCATGGTCCTCCGGTTGGGTATCGGCCTAGTCTACAAGTCGGGCTGCGGGCTCATGGACGAGTCGTGCCCAGAGATCGAGGGGAAGATCAGGAAGCTGATGGACAGGCACAAGAACCAGTTCGTTGACTACCACAACCTCAAGACCAGGAGGAGCGGGGACAGGGTGTTTGCTGAGCTTCACCTCTCCCTCGACGGCAGTCTGTCTGTTCAGGAGGCCCACGACTTCACTGACCACCTAGAGTGGGACGTGGAGAACGAGATTCCGGGCGTCGACCTCACGATACACGTGGAGCCGCCTAGGGAGAAGGAAACATAATAAAAAAAGTGGGTTTAATCAGGACTTTCTGGAGTATATTAGATAGGCCGCTAAGGACAGGATCACCAACGCCGCCGCCCCGTATAGGAGGTAGTTGGGGCCAGAGGGCTCCTCTGGCGGCTCCTCAGGGACAGCGGGCTCAGTCTCCTCGATGACTGACCAGACGCTGAAGTGGGCCGTCTCAGCCTCCAATATGTTGTCATCCGACAGCGTGCTGTCGACAGGGTCCCAGTGGGTGCCGTTCCAGTATGCCCACGTGAGTCTCTCCATGGCCATGTCTCGGGCCTGAGCCTGCGCGGGGTCGATCTCGACTCCCAGCTTGGCCTGAGTTATGGTTGCGTTGGGTCTGATCTCGCAGTAGAAGCCCATGTGTTTCTCGGGCTCTGCTACCTCCGTGGGTTTGCTCATCCTCATGTGCATCTCCAGTCTCAGGGCCTCCCCGGGCTGGACTTCCAGCCTGAAGAGGCGCTGCGTGAACTGGTTCTCTGCCGTGATCTCTAGCTGGACTTGTCGGGTGCAGTTGAAGTACATGGCCGTGTTCTGGAACTGGAGCATGGTCCCCTGGCGCTGCTCTAGTCGGTACTGGAACTGCTCAGGAACCACGTCTGTGTAGTTGTATGCCCTTGTCTGCGTCGGCACTCCGGGGATCTCCGGGGTCGGCATCTCCCTCGGGGACCTCTGCTCCTTGATGGTCCAGACGCTGAAGTGGGTGGTGTTAGCCTCCAGGAATCCGTCCTCCATGAGCCTGCTGCGTACGGGATCCCAGTCGGTTCCGTTCCAGAAGCACCATGTCAGCCGCTCAACGTCGACCGGCCTCCCAAGTTCGCTGTCTATCTCTGTTCCGTTGATGTAGAGCCTCAGCGTAGCCCTCAGCGGCTCGGTGGAGTTGGGTTCGATCGTCATGTATTTACCCAACCCGTGCCGCGGGGCCTCGACCTCGGCGGGCGGTGTCGCGTTCGCCTGTATGTCCAGGTGCATGTTCCTAGTCATCGTCATGTTCATGGAGAAGTACCTCAGCTTGACGGAGCCATCCGAAGTGACGCTCATGGTCATCTGCCTGTTGGCGGTGACCTCCATGACCATGTTTCTGAACCTAAGCACTTGGGGCACGCCCTCGATCAATCTATGGCTGAACATCTGGGGCACAGTGTCTGTCATGTTCATCTGTATACTGCCGGGTCCAGGCTTGGGCGCAGGGAACTCCTTTGGCTTACCTGAGGGCATCTCAGCGGATGCCATGACGGGTGTCAGTATTGTGATTGAGACTATTAGTCCGATTAGTATCGATGTAGTTTTCCTCATTGTCGATCTAAAGGTTACTACGTGTAATCTATGTATTAGGAATCCCTAGGAACGAACCGGAAAAGATGTTCCAAAAGAAATTTTGGGGCTACTTGAGCCCCACGAATTTAGCTAGCTGCTCAGTTTCTTTAGCTAGACCCAGTTTCTTCAGCGTCGCCTTGGTGGGTATACCCCTGTCGTCCCAGCCCCGCTTCTCGTAGTAGAAGCCCAGCAGCTTGTCGTACTTCTTCTTGTCCAGGTGCTTGCCGGCCAGCGCGCCCTCTGTGAGGGGATGCTTGAACCAGCGCTCAGGCGGGTAGTCCATGTGTCTCCCCCACTTGTCTCCGTACTCCCTCACCCAGAAGGCGCGTACGAGGGCATAGACGCGGTCACCCATCTCCCACATATCGTCGAGGCTCATCTTGACGCCGGTGGCTGCCTCGAAGTACTTGGGGTAGTCCTCAAGCGGGTAGCCCAGCTCGATCCATGGGAACCTGCAGGCCACGAGGGTCTCGAACATGCCGCCGCGGATACGCTGGAACTCGATGACCTTGTCCGCCTTCTCCGGCCCATATTCCTCGCGGATGCCGCTGCTGATCTCCCAGCTGATGACCCACGCGTCCTTGTGGTGGGCGCCGATGGGGCTTGTGCCGAAGCTCAACGCCATGCCGGGGCAGGCGTGACAGTCGTAGGCGCTCACCTCCATACCCTTGGCGTGGATGGCGAAGTCGAGCGACTCGCCCCCGATCTTCTCCGCCGCCACCCTGGTGCCCAGGCCGAAGAGGGCTCCGTCGCCCTTCATCTCAGCCATCTCGTACAGCAGCTTCTTCGCTCCCTCGAAGTCTCCC
>Ga0114918_10003026_pt1 | contig 14895 bp, 17 predicted proteins | sample LantaG_FD_87015 | JGI IMG/M metagenome (GOLD analysis project Ga0114918, IMG submission 87015) | Deep subsurface microbial communities from Baltic Sea to uncover new lineages of life (NeLLi) - Landsort_02402 metaG | ecosystem: Environmental > Aquatic > Marine > Oceanic > Sediment | place...
CACCCTGCTCGAGTGGGTGGACCGTGTCTGGTGGGAGGGCGACGCAGCGTAGTCGCCCGTGTATCGTGTTGTCCTAACTGAAGGAGGGTCCTATGACCCGTTTCATGAGTGTTGTTCTTGTCGTCTTCTCGCTGTCGCTCGGCGGCTGTTGTTCCTGTCGTGAGGCTGAGAGTGCCGTCCGTGACGTGATCGCGGCCAACGAAGGCCACATGAACGACGAGAAGCTGCCTGCTGAGGCTCGTTCGATCGCTGAGGTCAACTACGACTTCGGCTGGAAGATCCTCTACGGCATGGCAGCGATCAAGGAGAGCGAGATCCCCGAGGCCGTGCGTGCTCGGATCAAGCCTCAGACTGGCGGTGAGTAGTGGCTGACCTGCTCGACAAGGCTCTCGAAGAGCTCGAAGGGGCGTTCGAGAAGCTCAAGACCAGCGGCACCTCCCGGAAGGTTTTCGAGGAGAAGGGCGAAGAGAGCTTCGACAAGGCCCTTGAGGAGATCGAAAAGTTCGCCAAGGCCAACTCGGCTCGGCTCGGCGAAGGCGGTGGCGCGTTCGTCGACGAGACCTTGATCCTCCTGAAGGGTGGCAAGTCGCCGTTCCTGAAGCTCACCAACCTGGAGTTCGCCTCCATGGTGAACCTCTGGGGCAACGACAAAGAGGCGGAGGCTCGTCGGAACTTCCTGGCTCGCGAGGCTGACTTCGAGGAGCGGCAGGCCGCGATTCGTGCTGCGGGTGACGCCGTCTATCACACCCAGAAGGCTCGTGAGGCCCAGCTCGACGCTATCGGCGAGGTCTTCAAGGCGATCGGCAAGAAGGGCCTCAAGCTCGTCGCTGCCGCCGTCCTTCCCATGGTTTCTGGCCTGCTCTAAGGCCACCCCCTGCCCGTCGAGGGCGTGTAGTAACGGAGTAGTCCAATGTCTAAGCGCCCTCGGCGTCAGATCGTGGGGACTGGCACCAGCCGCCCCTCTATCAGTTTCTTGGTCCCGGTCCTCAACCGACCTCAGCGGACCCGTCGCTGTCTCGAGAGCCTTGCCAGGCAGACGGGAATCTCCTTCGAGATCCTCGTCGTAGACAACGGCAGTGACCCGCACACCAAGCGAATGCTCGAGGTCCTCGAGCAGACCATGGCCCAACTGAGGGTCTTCCACAGCGCGAAGAACCTCGGTTACACGGGAGGGATCAACCTCCTGTGTACGAAGGCCCGTGGCGACTACCTAGCTCCCGTCACCAACGACACGGTGCTCGGGCCTGAGGCCGCGGTGACCTTGGTGAGCGTGCTCGCGGATCCCAAGGTGGGGCAGGTAGGTCCTCCTCAGATCTTTGGGTTCTTGAACGACGAAGGTCTGGGTGGCCCGGTCTCCAACCTCCCTTCGCGGGTGGCCAGGAAGGTCAACGGACCTGAGTATCTGGACGGCTGCTGCTACGTGGTCCGTCGAGAGGTTCTCCGGGACGGCCACCTGTTCCCACCTGAGTTCGAGTTCATGTACTGCGAGGACGCGGACCTGTCCTTGCGGATCCGGGCCTCAGGTCAGCGGTTGGCGTGCGTCCCGATCCGCTTCAGCCGTGACGAGAGCGTCAAGACGAAGTGCAACGAGGACATTGAGTATTTCCACCTGAAGAACAGGCAGGCGCTGATCTCTAGGTGGGGCAACTACCTCTTCCACCGCATGAGCCCTCCCGCGTTTGGCCCTGTCCCTGGCTGGCACCCGGAAGGAATCCCGCTTCCGAATCACAGGAAGAAGTATCACCTCGTCAGGACAGGGGCTCGAGGGGACACGCTCATGCTGACCCCTGTGGCCAGGGCCCTGAAGGAACGGGAGCCGGAGTGCGAGGTCCACATTTGGACCCAGGCACCCGATCTCGTGCAGAGCCAGTTCGTCGATTACGTCCACTGCCCAGACCGGTGGCCTGTGGACCTCAGCAAGCAACGAGGCACGGCGGGTGAGGAGGTCTACGACCTGAACCTGGCCTACGAGTACAAGCCGACCATGAACGCTGCGAAGGCGTACGGGGACGCTGTCGGAATCAGCGTGACGGACCCGCGGCCGGACATTCGGATCACGGGTGACCAGATCATGAAGGCCCGGGCGATCCTGGGGCACAACAAGCCCTTCGTGCTCTTCGACATGGGAGTGACCTGGAAGAACCGCGAGTGGCCGATCAAGAACTATCAGGCTGTCTTCAACTTCTGTCGTCGAGAGGGGTTCGAGCCTGTCGTGATCGGAGTAGGCCGCCCGGTGCCTGACGGGGTCCAGTGGGTACGCGCTGAGAAAATGTTCGACCTGGTCCCGTTGTTCGCGTTCGCGGCGGCCTTCGTAGGAAACGACAGCGCGTGGATGCACGTAGCCCAGGCGTTCGGGACCCCCAGCGTGCTGCTGTTCAGCGTCGCCAAGCCGTCCACGCGGGTGGTCCTTGACGACAAGGTCAAGGTAGTCCAGCGTGACGACCTCGAGTGCCTGCACTGCCTCCAGAAGCGGTCTGCCCCGCGTCAGTTCACTCCTTGTGACCTGGGGGCCTTTGCGGGGATCGAGGTTCCAGAAAACGAGTGCATGAACATTCCCCAAAACGAGGTCGTTGGAGCTCTGGGGACTCTTCTGAAGAGGGAGGCGAAGGTATGAGCGAGACGGCAAAGATCAGATCGAGGGTGGCCCCTTACGTGAGGGGAGGACGGGGACTCGACCTGGGTTGTGGCTTTGACAAGCTGCTGCCCGATTCGATTGGGGTCAACTTCAACTGGGGAGGTCAGGGCGATAGGGCCGACTTTCACTTCGACCTCAACAACCCCCTGCCGAGCCCTGACGGGGCCTGGGACTACGTCTACTCGTCCCACCTGCTCGAGCACCTGGCCACAGATCCGCATGTGGTCCTTCAGGACTGGTGGAGGACGATCAAGGTCGGAGGGCACCTGATTCTGTATCTCCCCCACAAGGACCTGTATCTGGTGGACAACCCCGAGCACCTGCGCATGTGGAACACGGAGGAGATCGAGGAGGTGATCCTCTGCCGGGCTCGCGCCGTGATCGTCGACAAGCTCACGGAGGATCCAGCCACCATGGGCCTGGACCGCTACAGCTTCTTGCTGATCGCCAAGAAGCAGTGAGCTGGCCCTACCTCGAGTCTGAGCTGTTTCAGTCCAGGTATGTGCTGGCGGCGTACTTCCTGCGCGGCATTCCGCTCGTGGTCGAGCTCGGTGGACACAAGACGCCGATCACGGGGTTTCTGGGGCCCGGGCAAGTCGGGATCTCGATCGACCCGTTGCTGGAGAGCGGCGCGGTCGGCAGGCACTTCCACCTGGCCGGCAGGTTCCCGGACGTGCAGTTCCCGATCCCCGTCCGGGGTCCCTACGGCGTCGTGATCCTGGGCCTCGAGCTCCACCTGGCCGACGACGGCTGGGCAAAGCTCTACGAGCTCTTGCGCGGGGCCGCTCGGATCGTGCTCGGTGAGCCAAAGCATTTCCCTACCAGTGCCCGCCAGATCGTTCAGATCCGGGAGAACGTGCCGCTGCGGGAGGTGCTCACGGTCGGGGTCGACCTGAGAGGCAACATGGGCTGCGGTGACTACGCCGAGCGGAGGCTGCATGTCTACGAGCCTCGTTGACCGGTCCGTGATCGACGGCAGGATCCTCAAGGACGAGATCTACGGCCCCAGCCACAGCGCCGGGCCAGGCTTCCTCGGGGCTGGGTTGCTGTACTACACCCTCGCCTACATGTGGAAGGCAGACCTCTGCGTGTGCCTGGGGTCAGGCAGCGGCTTCGTGCCCAGGCTTATGCGGCAAGCTCAGCAGGACCTGGGCTTGGAAGGGGCTAAGACGATCCTGATTGACGCGGAGCTACCAGGCTGGGGCGACCCGGACTACCACAACAGGCCGGAATGCTTCTTCAGGACGGATTACGACGTCGAGATCTGGAAGAAGACCACGGAGGAAGCAGAGCCACTTCTTCGAGGCCAGCAGATCGACTACCTGCATATCGACGCTGACCACAGCTACGCCGGTGTCCGGGCAGACTTCGACCGGTACATGCCCCTCGTGAGGGCCAGCCGGGCGATCACGCTGCATGACACCTTGGCCAGCAACGCAGGTGTCTTCCAGCTCGTCGAGGAGCTTCGGGAAGATCCTGACTACGACGTCCTGAATCTCCGAATCGGGATCGGCGTGTCCGTCGTCAAGCGACGCGAGAAGATCGGGGTGGTGGCCTAGTGTTCGACCTCTATCTGGACGGTATCAACCACCTGATCGCCCAAGGGCCAGACGACGCGGAGCTGGCCCGCACCTGGGAGAAGCTCCTCAAGTGCTACGTTGACGACCAGAACACTCGCTGCCTTCAGATCGGTGTTCACAACACCAGGGCAGAGAAGTGGGGCCCCAACTTCGTCGCGGTGGACAAGCTCGATCAGCGTCCGTGCATTGACTTTCGGTGCGATCTGGTCAGCCTTCCGTTCCCGGACAACCACTTCGACTTCGTGGAGTGTCGGGCGATCCTCGAGCACGTCCAAGATCCGTTCCAATGTGCCAGGGAGCTGGTCAGGGTGGCGAAGCCGGGTGCTGACCTGTGGCTCGAGGTGCCGTTCGTTCAGCCCTTCCACCCCTACAAGACGTGGATCCCGGAACACGGCCCGCTGCCGGCAACCCCGCTTGACCTGAAGGACGACGAAGACCACGGCGGAGACTACTGGCGATTCACGCCGCAGGGTATTCACCTGCTCATGAAGCCGTGCCGGGCCGTGAAGGTGCTGATAGCGGGGCCCGGCGGTATCGGGTACTGGTGTATGAAGCCATGACGACGCTCGGCGGGACCTTGTGGGTCCGAAACGCGATCGAACTGGACTACTGCGTGGGGCCGGCGATCCGGTCCCTGGCTGGTGTCTGTGACAAGGTCCTCGTCGGAGACGCCCAGTCCACCGACGGGACGCTGGATCTGCTCACCAAGCTGGCGGACGAGCTCCCCAACGTGGAGATCCTCGGGAATCTTCCGTGGGGCTGCGCCGACAACTACATGCGAATCAGCATGCTGGCCAACATGGTCCGAGAGCAGCTCGTCACCGACTGGCACCTCATGCTGCAAGCTGACGAGGTCGTACACGAGATCGGCTACGACTTCATTCGTCGTGCAATCGGATTGCAGACAGCCACCGAGGTCTACACCATGCAGCGGGTCAATCTGTTCGGCAGCTACGCGCGGTCGATCAGGGAGACGATCCCGAATCAACGGAAGCCGTGCAGTGACCTCGTCGCCCGGCTTGCCAAGACTCACGTGCCTTCCTTCTCGGACGGTGAGAGCCTCAAGGTGGAAGGGTCCGTCGAGGACTTGGGGAAGCTGGCTCCTATCATGCACTACGGTTACGTGCGGGATATCGACAAGCTGATCCACAAGACCAAGGACATGCAGGGGTGGTTTTACGGTCCGGGCAGCGGCTACGACACCCGGATCGACAAGGCCAAGGTCGAGGGCCGCTTCGACTACCGTCTATGGTTCGAGGAACACGAGCTCGGTCCACTTCCTTACGAACACCCAAAGGTTGCCCAATCCTGGGTCAACGAGAGGAAACACCAATGGTGACCCCGAACTGGGCTCCCACAGCTCTACAGCTCTGGAACAGCAACGAGACCTTCGCCAAGATCATGGCGGCGGGCGTGAACGGCAGGACGCTCGTCGATCCTGTCCGTTGCTACATGCTCTATCAGCTCCTCCTTCATGCTCAGGAGCTCGAGGGCGAGGTCCTGGAGGTCGGGGTCTTCCAGGGAGGCACGGCGTTCCTGGCGATCAGCGCCATGAAGCCGGGCAAGATCTTCTTCGGGGCGGACACCTTCGAGGGACTGCCGCCACCGGATAGGTCCGTGGACCCGGACCACGAGACCGGCCAGTTCGCTGCGGACTACGAGGAGGTCTGGAATCACCTGAAGACGGCCACGGTGGATAGCGAACCGGCGATCTCTTTGATCAAGGGGATCTTCCCCGGCCAGGCTGCCGACGCGATCGAGAACAACAGGTTCTGCTTCGTGCATGTCGACGTGGACCTCTACCGCTCCGTCTTCGACACCACCAAGTGGGTCTACGACAAGGTCGTTCCCGGCGGAGTGATCGTGTTCGACGACTACGGGTTCCCTCAGTGCGACGGCGCCAAGGTGGCTGTTGACGAGTTCTTCGAGGACAAGCCGGAGCACGTGGTCTACCTACCGACCGGCCAGGCCGTCGTCTTCAAGCGCGCTTAGGCAACCTCGTGGCAGGGACCATTGACGTGATCGTTCCCTGCTACGGGCAGACCGGGCACACGATTCGATTCCTCAAGAGCTTCACGACCCACAAGCCACACGGGACACGCCTTGTCCTGGTAGACAACGGGACTCCTGAACGGGAGTTCGAGCGGATCCTCCCCTTCTTGGACGAGCTCCCAGAGAAGCTCGTGATCCGCAACAGCGAGAACCTGGGCTTCGTACAGGCCACCAACCAGGGCCTACAGGTCAGCACCGCGGACTTCGTGGTCCTCCAGAACAACGACACGGAGATCTACGACGGCTGCTACCAGAGCCTGCGGTGCTGCCTTGAGGACAACCCCAAGACGGGGGTCGTCGGCGCGGTCTCTTCACCGTGCGGAAGCTGGGTCAGCCTGGACAGGCTCCTGAGGATCTACCCCGAGCTCAAGAAGGTCCCTGGGCTCATGGAGGCCCACCACAGCTACCGGGCCCACCTGCTGAGGTTCGGCATGTCGGACGTGAGCAAGGTCGTCGCCGGCATGGTCCCGTTCTTCTGCGTCATGCTCAGGTCCTCGACGGTCAATAATGCTGGGCTACTCAGCGAGGACTACGGCGTCGGTCTTGGTGACGACGACGACTACTGCGCCCTGCTCAGGCACCTCGGCTACGAGGTTCGGTTGGACCTGAGCACGTATGTGTTTCACAATCACCGGACCACGTTCAAGTCGCTCTACACGGAGGAGCAGATTCACTCCATGCAGAGGACGAACATGAAGACCTTCTTGGGCAAGTGGAGGGCGAAGAAGTGAAGATCCTGTGGCTCGGCGACCTCGACAAGGACGCCATGTGGAACCAGAACTTCTTCTACGAGCGGAAAGCGTTCGGGAAGCGGCATGAAGTGTTCCCCTGGGGGAAGGGCTTCGCCCACTACGACCCCAAAATGGACGCGTTCGACGTGGACGGACAGTTCGGTCCCTTCGACATGGCCGTCTGCTCGGAGTTCTTCCTCTACACCGCACCCTTGAAGGACCTCTACGAGCTCGACTGCACGAAGGTCGCGATCCTCTGCGACAACTACCGCAACGGGATCGGCATGCGGAAGAGGGACTGGGAACGGGACGGCGTCGAGATCGTCATTCACCGCTACAACGTCTGGATCGACGAGTTCCAGGCTGCGTGCCCGGAGGTGAGTTTCTATCACCAGCCTTGGGCTGTCGACGAAGACGTCTACAAGCCCAGGCTCCGTAAGCACTACGACGTGTCCCTGCTTGGGAACGTCAGCGGGCACCTCTACCCACGGAGGGAGAAGGCGCTGAAGCTCCTCGAGAGCTCCGAGATCAACCTCCTACGGTCTCCACACCCCACCGGGTTTCGATACGGGACCACCACCAAGCGGGTGGAGGGCAGCAAGATCGGCAGGGAATACGCCAAGCTGCTCTCGGACGCCAAGCTCGGCATAGCCACGGGCGGAAAGCCTGACTTCGCCGTCGGAAAATACTTCACGATTCCCGGCAGCGGAAGCGCACTCCTGGCCACCTGGTGCGACGACCTTGAGGGGCTCGGGTTCGAGCCTGGGATCAACATGATCCCTCTCGACGTGGACCACGCGGCTGAGCAGATCAAGGATCTCCTCGAGGATCCCGACTACCTACAGGAGGTCGCCGACTACGGGCTCCAACTCATTCGTGACCGGCACACGTGGGACAAGCGTGTCGAGGAGTTCACCTTCTGGTACCACCAGCTCGTGGGAAAAGAAGAGACCCCGGGAAGCGCTTGACGGCACTAGATCTAGTACCACAATGGGATAGGTATGGGCACTGTTCGCACATTCTCTGACGTACACCAGGCGCTCGCGCGTGCGTACCTTTACCCGTCACCAGACACTGGGTTGGGCGGAGGTGGGTCTGCACAGGCTATCGCAGCAGGAAACGCGCTAGGACAGGCGGCGGCGGACACATTCGTTTTCCAGTACTTCCCGGCGTCCCTCACGGAGAGCCAGAGCGCGAACTACAACAGCATTGAGGTTCCAGGCGGGTCTCACCCGATCGTCCAGTGGATCAACAACGGTCCCCGGTCGATCAGCTTCCAGGCTCAGTTCGCACACGAGCAGATCACCCCGGACGGCTCCACGAACCCCACCAGCAAGCACAACGTGGACATTGACGCAGCCGTGGCCTGGCTGCGGTTCTTCATGTATCCGCACTACGAGAAGCGTGGGGAGATCCTCACCTCCCCTCCGCCCGTGCTTTACCTCTACATGGGGAACATGAGGCTCCGTCACAACAGCCGGTCGAACGCTTCGGGCGTGCCAGTTGTTCTCATGGACGTCAACGCCAACTACACTGCGTTCCACGCTGACGGCACGCCGCGGTTGGCGGACGTAGATTTCACTTTTCAGGAAGTCGTCCAGAGCGCCTCTCGAGGTGTTCAGTTCGTAGATCGCGAAGACTTCCGACCCACCATGGATCGGTATAACCGACCCGTAACGCAGTCCCGACGCGCTGTCGGGTCACCGCACTAAGCCACACCAGAAGGAGAGAGCCTATGAGTTCCCCCGTTGTTCGTACCGTTCGAGACCTCACGGTCTCCATTGCCAGTCTGGCCGACACCACGCTTGGCACTTTCGACTTCCCCCACCCGGACACCCCGGACCCCGCGGTTCGCGGCACCGTCCAGACCCTCGGTCTCGGATCGCAGCAGACCCCGCTCGAGGGCGGTAGCAACAGTCTGCCTCCGAGCCAGGCAGGTGACCCGTCCACGACCGACCTCGAGAGCCATGGCGGCCTGGTCAGCCTGAACGTCGTCGGGCCCGCCGGCCTGATCGCGGCGAACGTGTTCCTGCGCGCCCTCCGCCTGATCGACAAGGACGAAAACGTCCTCCAGACGATCTACGCGGACTCTTCGGTTCTCCCCGGAGTCTTCCCGACGAACTCGGCGATCACCGACGGACTGCTTCGTGGGATCCCCGTCAAGAACGGCGAGGGAGTTCGCGTCGAGCTCTACAACAACAGCGGTGGCGCCCTCACGAACGCGACCCTGGCTGCCCGTTACGAGCTCGGCCTCAACGTGCAGGTCGCCGACCTCTCCGGTCAGGTCCCGACGATCTAGGTGACTTGCTAGGCCGTTGCCTTCAGGTAGCGGCCTAGCACGACCCGCCGCCGTGTAGTCCCAAGCTCACCACAACAAACACACCAGGAGGAGACCTATGAGTCTTCACAGCGTTCCCCGCACCATTCAGACCTCGACCAAACGTGTTCTCACGGGTGGCGATATCATTCTCGTCACCCCCGTCGCGTTCACCGCCGTCCCCGGCACCCGCTTCAAGGTCTTCGTCCAGAAGAACTCCTTGATCGACCTCATGGCCGAGTTCGCCGCTGGCGGCACTCTCGCCGGCAGCGTCGGCTTCGACTTCCAGATCACCGATCCCCAGGGCACGGTCTCTCGTCTCGGCCAGACGTTGGGCCTCAAGACCCAGCTCATTGTGATCGCGGTCGCCGACAAGCTCCCCTGGAGCCTTCACGAGGTTCTGGACAACCTCGCCGAGGGTGAGCACACGATCGAGCTCGTCGCGATTGCCACCGCCGGCAACGCGATTATCTCGGCGGCTGCTGCGTCCTGCCCCCTGATCGTCACGATGCGCCAGTCGTGCCTGATCTACCCGACGCCCGGAATCGACACCTAGTCGTCTCCCGAAGCCATAAGCGGTAAAACATAGGAGGGACCTGGGTTATCCTGGGTCCCTCCGCCCGCATGCAGGGAGATCTACGTGGCAGAACGTCAGAAGCTGGCACCAGACCAGTATTCGCCGGTCGAATCCGACCTGGTGTTTGCTGCCGGTACGACCCGTACCGTCGCGCCGGAGGACAGTGCTGCACCGGACGAACTCCGGCTACGCGGCGCAGACGCTGACGTAGGGTCCGGTGCAAGCGGTGGGGACTCGCTCCTTACAGGAGGTGAGGGGGACGGAGCAGGCTGTAGGGGTCGGGCCCGTATCGAGAACACCTCGATCGTCATGGACCAGATCGTCCCCGCGGAGGTCTGCCCGATCGGCGCCACCCAGGTCGCCCTACAGGCTGAAGACGACGGCGGGGACACCGAGTGGTTCCTGGACACCCCTCAGGGGAAGATCCAGGTCACCAAGGACGGGGCCCTCAACGCCACCCTCTCCACCACCACCCCAGCTATCGACACCAGCGTCTCCTTCGACAAGCTGAACTCGGTCTCAGGAGGTTCTCCTCCTCCAGGCACTAGCGTCCTGAACGACTACCGGGTCCTGGACTACCCGGCAGGCATGGACACCGAGGCCGTCGGACAGTCGGTGATTAGGAAGGACTTCCGGGACGAGCCGGGCGACGTAGTCGGGGTGATCGTCAAGTACACGGTCGGTCCAGGAGCAGGAACCACCGTCCGGCTCCAGACGTTCGGAAGGGCTGGAAACACGATCCTCCCCGCTCTGAACTTCGACCTGGACGTGAGCGCGGTCACCCCCGGCGATATCGTCGAGAGCCCTGTCCTGCGGACGATCCCGGGTGTGGATATCAACCCCCTCGCTGACGTGGCGACGGTCCTCAAGCGGTTGACCTTCGGGGGCGAGTATTCGGGAACCTTCCGGCTCGTCAGCGTCGTCTACCGTTTCAAGAGCTTCAGCGTCACGGTCACGCTCTCTGAGAGCACCAGTGACTTCTACACCGTGCCGGGCGAGGTATCCCCGGCTCCGTCAGACCTAGGCGCGTTCAAGGTCGTGGACTACCCGACCGCTGTCGTCCGAGAGGCCGTCTGTTTCTTCACGATCCCCAGCGGCTACCAGATCGGGAGCGACGTCCAGCTTCGCCTCTGCTACGCCATGGACACCCTCGAGCCTTCTGGGGACATTCAGATCTCCACCGAGCTCTTTATCAACAACGTCTCGGCACGCCCTCCGCTCTCGGCGGTCTTCTTCTCGACGGCACCGGCCAATGAGGTCCGGCCCACCGGACTGCTCCGGGTTATCGAGGGGCTTCAGCGACTGGACTCTCTAGCGGTAAGGGTTCGTCGCACCGGCCTGGGAAGCCACACAGGCACCCTCCGGCTCGTCAGCGCGCACCTGATCATGGGCAGCGCCGTTGTGTCGTCTACCGATCTCCTCGAGCAGACCTACAGCAGCGGAGCGGAGTCCGGTTTTCTCCCCCCTACGACGACCAGCGAGTACGTTCAAGCGGACGGAGAGGTCTACAACAAGGCGAACGGGATCGGCCTTCCCAACCGGGACGTGACCTTCATTTACCGAGGTCAGGTTCCGTCGAACCGGAACGAGATCAACTTCGTCAGCATTCCGTACAAGGCCAGCTCTATCGCCGGGAACAACGGGATCTCGATCGCAATCACGGACGAGTCGGGTGCCCTGGTCTACGGCGGCCCTGTCCTCAAGAGCTCGACCCGTGCTGTCGAGACGGTGACCGGCTCGGCAATCCTCCCCAACCCAGGTCCCGGTGAGCGGTTCAATATCCTGGTGACCGCAAACGTGGACGCCTTTGACGAGATCTTCGTCGGAGCAGAGATCACGGTGGGATACTCCTAATGCCCAGGCAATACGTCAACGGGATCGCCCTCTACCTACAGGTCATTGAGAACAGCGGGAACCTGTTCAGGGATCCTGTGCTCTCGGTCGAGCAGCTTCTCGATCCACCTACCGGGGGTATCGCCCCCGGTGCCCCGTGGTTCCTCGACGAACAGCCCGTCGACGGAGACACGGTCACCCTCGAGAACGACACCGACGGCTCGGAGACGTTCACGTTCAGGACCGTGGTGACCTCGGTTCCGTTCGAGGTTCTGATCGGGACTGACGCGGACGACACCATGATCAACCTCGCGGTTGCAATCGGGTTGCAGAGCGTCTACTGGGACGCCAAGAAGTTCACGAACGGAGAGGCTCTCAACCCGGGGTCCGGCAGCTCTACCGCAGGGCACGTGGTCGGGATCTGGAAGCGTCAGCCGGACAACGGAGACAACGACCGGATCTACGGCACGTTCGCGACCCCGGCGGACGCGAAGACCGTGAACTACCTCGGAGCCACCGAGAAGTACACCTACGACACGGTCACGGCCATGGCCTCCGCGGACCCAACCATAGGGACGTTCGGGTTCGGGGTAGCCCAGGTGGACCTGATCAACTCCGAGCGTCGGGGTGTCCTGGCAGAAGACCAGACCTGGCTCTGGGACGCTGACGGGGTTAAGTGGATCCTCGCCTCCGGTGCCGGGGTCTTCGAGGTCATTCGCCAGTACGCGGGTGGGGTCGGGCTGCTTGACGCGGTCTACCAAAGCGGGGCCAACCTGGTCGACGTAGCCAGCGCTGCTGCCTTGGCTACGTCCCGGATCGTCGGCTTCGTCAGCGAGATCGACGAGCCTGATCCAGGCTTCTGCAAGGTCCGATTCGCGGGAGACCTCGGCGGGTTCTTGTCCCTGACGCCAGGGAAGACCTACATTCTCTCCCTGGCTCCGGGGGAGATCCTGGCCGAGGACGACACCGGCAACGTGAACTACCCAGACACCGCGAATCAGGTCCAGGTCAGGGTCGGGACGGCCAACACGGCTATCGAGCTCATGGTCGACCGCGGTGAACCGAAGAGGCTTAGCTAATGGCTGCCACGCTTTTCTTGGACGCGAGGACCGGTGCCGGTGGGTCTACCTGCGCGGCGTTCCGCTACGTCGACGCGTCCCCTTCCCAGATCGGGAACACGTTCGGCGTCTCCTACCCAGGCGGCCCCTCCAACCCAGAAAGGGCCGCAAATCGCAACGGCCTCGTTCAGTTCCAGGGAGAGCTGTACGCCTTCGCCGCCGACGGGATCTACAAGAAAGACGATCCGACCTCCATGACGGGGCCGTGGACGATCCAGATTGCGTTTACGGTCGGAGTTGCCGACAACGCCGCGTCTGGTCTGTATCCCGTGGACATAGCCGGTACGACGTATTTGGTCGGAATCTGGAAAGAGGCAGGTGGTTACCGCTGGGTCAAGTTCGACGGAACGACCTGGACACAGGCCCCCACCGCCAACACGTTCACTACCGCTGACACCACTCAAATGGTCGACGTAGTCGTCTATCGAAACGTCCTTCATTGCATGTGGTACAACAAGATCGGGTTCAACTTCAGTTCGTTCGCGTTCACGTTCGATCCAGGGACGAACGCGTTTGGAACTGTCGCGGTCACCACAAGCACAGGTGCTGGACAGTGCATGTGTATCTTCCAGGACAGGCTGTTCGCGATTTGCTTCCAGAATTACAAATTCCACCTCCACGAGTTCTCCGGCGGCACTTGGGTAGATCTAGGACTCATTCGGGACGCCTACACGGCGGCCTTCACACCCACGTCCGGCAAGCCGTGCCTGTTCACCGACGGCATAAATATGTACGCGGCCTACATGTATGTAGGCGGCGTCGGTGACGCTGGCTGGCGTTTGGAGCAGTTTGATTCTGCGCTGAATCCGTCAGACCGTACGGCGGATCTCCCTGCCGGGCTGCGGGGCACAAATAACGGAGGCACTTTCGCCAGCAGCGCTGCTATCACAATTACCACGCGAATGTTCGCGATCTACGACGTGGATTCGGTTCCCGGCACGCTGTCGGTTGCCCTCGCGTTTGCCGCGAACTCTACTGTCGGAACGTTCTTCACGTTCTATCAGTGGAACGGGTCCGGCTTAGTCATGACCCCTGTCGACATCGGCGGCAACGTCTATCACAGCCCGGCCAGTGGCTACCCGAGCAACGGCGAGCGGATCTGGACTGCCGGCGAACTCGATATCAAGATCACGGCCCGCGCAGCCGTCCTTGGTGGAGAGCAGATCAGCTTCATTGCCTACGGCGGCGGCACCCTTCGGAAAATGAAGCTCTTCTACGCTCTTCTTTCAGAGCCGAACCTGGTCGAGGCGACGCTTGCCGGTCCCGTCACGGGCGGGTCCGCCACCCTCAACACGGGTCTGAACCAGGTCGAGGGGATCGCCGCTGACGGAGCCACCGTCTACACCGTGGTCTGGGACGTGCAGGCGGACAGCCTGGCTGCCGGGCAACGTGCTCGTCGTATTCCGCAGGTCATTGCGTAGGAGGGGCTCGTGGGTCTTGGCTCCGGCGTAGACGGGTTTATTGAAGGCGTAACGATCGGGTTTCTTGGACCCGGCGTCGACGCCGGCATTGAGTTCATTCCAGGAGCCTCACTCGGACCCGGCATAGACAGCGCCATTGAGGCCATTCCGGGCAGGTCTCTTGGTCCTGGTATCGACGGGGTGATCCTCTCCTTGGTCGGGATCAGCTACCGTCCTCTGCGACTGGACGACGAAGGGACAGGCACCAGGGAGCTCCGCGAAGAGCTAGACCTGGCTGTGGTCGCCAGCATTGCCAGGGAGACCAGTGGCAGGGCCACCCTTTGGACTGACGACAACACCATAGGGATCACGATCGGAGGTGGGGTCTCGAACACGCTGGTGGCGATAGGAAAGGCCGGAGGAGGGATCCAGTTCAACGACGGACCTACGTTCGACAACGACCAGATCACCAGCCTCTTGAGTCTCAGCCTCGCGGCTACGGTGGACCTGACCCTGAGATCTCGAGGGGAGAGCATTCCGGTCAACGAGAGCGGCCAGGAGGCGCTCGACGCGGACTTCTCCAAGACCTCGTGGATCGGAGCACTGAATGAGCTCGAGGTGCTCCCCAAGCCCACTGTCGGGGTGCTCTACA
>Ga0114918_10003027_pt1 | contig 14894 bp, 16 predicted proteins | sample LantaG_FD_87015 | JGI IMG/M metagenome (GOLD analysis project Ga0114918, IMG submission 87015) | Deep subsurface microbial communities from Baltic Sea to uncover new lineages of life (NeLLi) - Landsort_02402 metaG | ecosystem: Environmental > Aquatic > Marine > Oceanic > Sediment | place...
AATGCATCAAGTCTATGGTCACCTATTGATTCGTTATTCTGTCCATATATACGTAATCCAGCCTGGTTCACACCTTTAACAATGTAGTTAAGCAACTGTTTATACAGACCTTTCTTTGTAGACTTCTCATCCAAAGGAATGTGTACTACGCCCTCTTCGAATCTACGCACAGCATTCTGCACCATGAAGTCCTTAGCAGGCTTCTTCAATATTTGACCAGTGACAGGATCTCTTATCTCTAGTTTACTGCCAAAGTCAAATTGCTTAAGAGCTTCATATATACGACCAGCAGCATTAGTAGGATCAGATGCGCGTGTTTGCAAACTATATTTTTGCAACAGCTCAATACTTGTAGCACCATAGCCAGAGTCAGCATATATGAACTTAGGTCTGTACAGTTCGTTCAGCTTAACTACAGCCTCAATAGCTGCTAATTGGGTCCAACCTTGTTTCTTTATATTTACCGCATCTACCACCCATATGTGATGTGCTTTATCCATAGCGGTAACAACTATCTCTGTGCCAGCATTAGAGTTCCAGTCAATACCCATGCTATATATGTTTTCAATGTTATAAACATGGTCTGACATCTCATATGGCGGACGGCTGAATGCACTATTAACATAGTTAGGCTGATACACACCAGCATCTTGAGCAATGAATTCACACATATATTCCTGTGTGAGCTCAACTTCAGAAGTTTCTTGTAACACCCTACCTTCTATGCGGTTCCAGTCAGGCCGCGCAGTAGATGGGAAGTGAAACTCTTTCCAAGGCGGGGCATCTTGACACCACTTGTAATAACGCTCTCGCTTCCCAGTAGGAGTAGAAGAAGCAATGATCGAGCGGTCGTCGGCCTCATACACAATAGGCATGATGGCAACATAGTCACCTTCTTCCATGTAATCACATTCATCTAGATACACCTTATTAGCGCCCTGCCCACGCAACACAGAGCCCTCTCCTTTCGATTTACTACCAGTTGTAAAACCCTTAACAACAGCTCCATTTGTGAACTCCATACGATAATAGGGAGTTTTAACAAAATTGGTAAGACTTTTCTGTATGTCAGGGTTCCTGTTAATCATTGCAGATAGCTTCTCAAATACTAGTTTAATCTGAGACAAATATGGGGTAACAACCATTACCTCAGGACCTCTCTCAATAGGATTACCGGAGTGGTCGTGTCCCATAAGTATTTTGTTAGTAAGTACATACCATAATAGCTGTACTGCAGTCCCCTCAGTATTGTGGGTAATAATTTCATTAACAATGGTATGATGCTCGTTTGTTTCAAGAGCAATAGACTCCTGCTGGCCAAGATCAGTAATGCTCTTAATTTTATCCCACAAAATATCTTTGTTTAAATACTTATCAATAGCAGGCGTATTAATATTTTTTGCATATGCTAAGAGTTTATCGGCGCCAGTAGTTTTTGAGTTTGTTCTAATGTGTCTTTTTATAGACCTACTAGACGTGCCTTTTGTGGCGCATGAGTTGCTAATATCTAGTCTATGCTGTTCTTCTATGAGGATGTTGCACAACCCAGTAGGATAGCCATTTCTTCTCTTGCTTTCAGCAACAGATGTATTGGCTAGTAACTTGTTAAGCTTTTCTTGTTTAGAAAAAATCCCTATTTCATTTGAAAATATTCGCACTGATTCAATATCACCAATATAAAGAGAATTTGATGTGAGGTCTTTATAGTTGGTTTTTTTATCATATTGAATGCTATGTAATATCCCAAATTTATTTAATAAATTGCTGACGCCATCGATAAGCAGCTTGCTACTAGAACAATAACCTATTTCTACTCCTCCGGCACCATTTGTACAAACCCAACCATCACATGCAAATAGCCTATTTAGCATAGTGGCAATGTTTTTCTTATCCCATAAAAACACATTTTTAGGTATGTCTTTATCAACAGATAATTTCCCCCATATGTTATAAGATTTAAGAAATTTTATGCACTTATGTACACATTTTTTATCACCCTGTCTTCTGCAATATGCTATAAAGCTAGTTTTATCAATGCCAACATGTGTACAATCAAAATAATTTAATACAATGTCTTTCCATTCTTCAGCGATTTCGGAATCTATATTAGTAAAACAAACTTTACCATTTGAGACACCTCCATCTCCGAGCATGTATCCAATAAATTTAGCTTCTTCATCTTCAACACAGACAGTACCAAAGCTGTAAGATTTTTTAGGTATAGCAACCAAATCACCAGGCTTCAAGTCTTTTGCTTCAGTCCAAACAGGATTTTTGCTATTAGGGTTCCAAGTAAGAAATGGATGGTTATATGTGACATCCTCCTTCCTGCCACCAGATGTAAGCACTCTGTAAGACTGCTTCGTGCCATTATCCCACAATTTCAAATCATTTGAATATTCAAGTGTGTGTGCTTCTTGATTATATACAGCTATGGAAGGAACGCTGACACCAGAAGTATACAGATCCATAAGCTTTTTAGCAGTAATAGTGCCAGTAGATGTGTGGATAAGTGCATGATTTGTAAAACATTTACCCGATCGTCTGCCCCATCTGTGTACCATTTGCTTAGCAGTGCATCTCATTGCAACTTTCTGATATGGTCGCGCTTTCCAACCAAGCATGTATTTTGCCCATCTAACTGGGTCATTGAGCATGCGGTGCATTTTACGCTCTTCTATGGTGAACTCTCTGCACATGTTTTTCGGCACATCATATGACTTAGGTACAAAGTCACAATCAACTTGCCATGGATGCTCCTCTGGTTTCACAGAATCCTTATACTTATTTATTTGCGCAATTTGACAAGACACACACATGCGATCACAATCAATGTTAATGCCATATGTATTTACATACTCTTGTATGAGGTCTTTACTTGGCTCCCTATTTTCATAGTCGAGGAAGGATGTGCCATATTTATTTGTTACATACATTTCCTCAGGAGTGAATGCTATTAAATTCTTTTTCTTAAACATTAATATGCTCCCAAGTGTTGATACCTTGCCTCTCCGCCTAGGGCAGTGCGTGCATTTAGGAAAGACCTTTGTATGGATTGCATGCTTCTTTGCCTCATAGTGACTGCTGCATTTGTCTGAAATGCACTCATGTCACCTACAAATTCAGTCTTCCCAGCTTTCCTACCATAGCGTGCCATTTTATCTCTGTACATCATGTAGCCCAACCCACCAATAGCGACAGCAGCACCAGCTAAAACAATGGGGTTAGCAAGCTGTGGTAACAGCAATCGCGCGCCAAGTGCCATGGTCCCTTCTTCTGCAACAGCTCCACCAATTGACCGCAACACTCCCTTACCTTCTTGCCTACGTTTATGTATGCCTAGGCCTATAAAGAAACTTGTAGCTAATGGTTGGGCAAACCTACCACCCAACATGCGTATTTGACCACTAACACCTTTCCACCCACCAATGGTTGCTCTAGCCTTATTTGAATGCTCCAACAGTTCGCCAAACGTACCCCACCTACCAGACTTTTCAGCAATGCCTTGCTTTGTAAAATCTTGTATCCAGTGTCTACCGGTGTTCATGTTAAATCTCATACCAGCAAAAGACCAAGCCCTGTTGCCTTTAGATAAGGCGCCATATTGATTAGAGAAACCAAAGAACTCTAATGGTCTGGTGGCATGATCGAGGAAGCTACTCCCGTAATTATCTAAATTAAGGATTTTATTCCCTACGCTTCTCCCTCCACGAACTGCTCCTCTCGTAAATGCACCCATTAGTTTCTCCTGTTAGCGTTTAGAGCAAATACCAAATCACCTGTTGCGCCTAATTCTTCATGGCTAAAACCACTTGCTTTCGCAAAAGTGCCACCCATGGCATTGGGATTTGATGTTTCTATTCTGTCTCCAGCAAAACTCATAGCAGAGCCCATGCCTGCTTGAGATGATGTATTATATATTTGCTGTTCATACATGGCGTTCATTTGAGATTGCAGCTTACTTCCACCGCCTTCACCATGCATAATGCTATTATACACACTTGCACCCATGCCTATGGCAACGGCGCTAAGAGCTGCGGTCGCTATCATGCGTGGGCCTTTGGTCTTCATAAACTTACCAACCAATGACCCAGCTTTACTAAGACCCTGCTGAACCCCATGTGCAGGAACGGCTGCTAACGCACCAGCGAATCTTCCACTCACAGCACCTGCACGCGCACCTCTACTTGTACCACGGAACCCACCTAATTTTAATTTATACTGTTCATATCTAACATTAGGATTGGAGTCATTTAGCCACTGCAAACTAGCAGAAAAGGATCCCCTAAATGATTGCCCAAAAGCAGCCCCTGTTTCTGCCGCATGTTGTCCAGCCCTGTACACTTTACTACCTTGAATAGGTTTTGACAACCATCCAGCAGATGCTCTAAGTCCATTATCGATAAAAGAATTTGCAGCACTGATGCCGCCATATAACCACGAACCTATCATGATGTTATGTGCCCCTTAGCTCCATATTTAGCATTATAAAACATAGCAGCTGCTGTGTTTGTTTGCATGTCAGCCATGTTAGTCTTCCTTACTTGATCCATTACCTTTCTTTCATATTGTACCCTTAACAGATCACTTATGTCTTTATCTACCAAAGAACGCATTGTACTGGAAGTCTGTATAGTTATGCGTGGTTTAGGTAATCTATAGTTTTTAACAACACCTGGCAAGGCCATGGAATGTGGGGTTCCAATGCCAGCTGCATGCAATCCCTTTCGATATACATTATGCTTAATATGCTTATACCCTTTTCTAACTTCACCTTCATATATCTTTGCCTGACTACCTTCAGTCAAACTTAGCACATAGGGAAGCTGGGTCTCTATGCCATGCCAACCGCTACCGAAAGGGATGTTCATGTTACGTCTAGATTGAGCCGCTGCACCTTGTCCTGGTATGCCTTCAATAAGGTTTGCAACATCATCATTACCACTAGTGTTAGGGACTGCAGAAGCATATTTTTTATAAATATCGGAGGTATCAATTAATTCGTCACCAAGTTTAGACATGGACGTATATGCTTTTTCCATATTTCTCGGATCGTATCTGGTCCAATAACCACTATAAGAGAATTTACTAAGCCCACCAAGTCTCTTTTGATAGGCCATATGAACCGCTTCAGCTTCTAGCTCATGTATTATATTCCCAGTTCTATTATTATCTTTGATTGCTCTGTTAAAACTACTTAAAATGTTTCTAAGAGTTTTGTCCTTGGATAAATGTTTCCATGTCACCTTTGCAGACGTAGCAGATGCTTCGGGAGTCCCGATTGTGATAGCGTGTCCAAATTCATGAATTGCTACACCGGGGTCTGCTCCTCGTCTTGTAAAGGTTAAGCCTCCTCCCGTATTGCTTGGCAAATTAGAACGCACACGATAAGAGTTATTGACAAACTTATCAAGCTCTGGTGCAATATCTGGCATTTGCTTTTTAAGAGCGGGCACCTGTACATTAAATACATGATCGACTCCTCTGTGTTTGAACGCTATGCCTAATGAGTCAGTGCCTAAAACTGTATCATAAATTGCATTGTCTACTTCTTGTACAAAAGGCTTTGGATTGACAAGGTCTTTTAATAATGGGGTGTTAGGTAATCCTTTATCCGCATTACTCCAAGTCTTGAAGTCAAAGTCATCGATCGTGTGCTCGATCATGCCCTTTCTTTTGAAACTAGACTTGGCCCACAAGTCATCAAGCATAGCAGGTTTTAATCGTCTTTGGAGCCCTGATCTACCAGTCGCGACAGTGAATGCAGCTTTAGTCCAACCTGCCATTGACTTAAAGCCTGATATGACTTTACTTGCCATGCCACCAAAGAGGCCTCGCCAACCACTACCAAACTCAGTCAATTCACGACGCATTTGCTGAGCCCAGCCGCCTTCTTGCATGCCTTCAATAGTGTTGTGGTAATCATCATTACCCTTTAAGGGCATGGCGTTCCACATAGCCTGATACAGGGAAGCAAGTTCAGGATCTTGTTGTATGCGTAAAGAGTGAGTTAGTGAGTTAAATGTTTCTCTTTGACCAGATGCTGCATATGCTTGCCAAAATGGTTGGCTCCACATACCTTGAGTACTAGATAAAGCCTGAGATTCAGCCTTATAGAACTGGTTGGACCTAGTCATTGTATCGCTGCTATAGTCAAGAGCAGCTGCATGTCCTTGTCTTACCAAGTCTAAGTTTACATTCCGCTCACCGCTAAATAGGTGCCCAACATGTCTACCATATGTAGTTTGAGATGGATCAATGTACAAAGACAAATTACCTTGATCTGTAATGTTCTGTAAAACCTGTGTGCCCTGTGCACCCCATGGTTGTTGTTGTCCTTGTCTATAGGGAGCAACTGGATCCATGAGTATGTCATGCTCTGTTTCAGGAGCATCCATACCGGCCAACCTTATGACCGTTGGCTTGCCGCCGAACAAACCCTTTCTGTTCAATATAAGGGTGTCAGCGTCGTCTACTTGTATGTTAAATTGATCTAAATCAACCTTTTCTAAATTAGCACCTTTTTTTACACCTTCAAGCGGCTGTGACGGACCCACCCAAAAGGAGTCCGTCTCTTGTGCAGAAAGTGGTCTTATTTGGCTTTGTGCTTCAGCTTGCCTTTCTCTAATGTGTGCCTCTGCTTGAGCAACATTTATAAGACCTTCTTTGCTACGTAAACCAGTTTCTGGCGCAGTGCTAGTCTGATCATAATTCTCATAATCACTGCCACCTATGTGACCAGCAACAAACAACCCAGCTGCAGCAACTGCGCCAAAATGCAAAGGGAACTTCTTAATCATGTGCTTGGCAAAGCCTAATCTGCTAGTAGTTTTAGCGCCAGCCATGGTGGTGCCTATCTTGTCGCTCCAAGCCTTTGCAGCATTTGTACTAACATCAGATTGCCAGGTCTTTAGTAAATCGTCTGTGTGTGCAAGCCTAATTTGGCTCTCATACATTTTCCTGGCATCGATGTCCTTATATTGACCCAAATGTAATATGCTGTCTGCATCATCAATGAATTTGCCAATCTCTTCACGGGGTATGGGCAAGGCTTTCCTAAAACTTATATCTACCTCAGTCTCTCTCCACCCAGACTGAAGACGTTCAGTCACTGGGGCTTTAAAGTCAACAGACTTAGGCTTATATTTGAAATCAGGTACACCCTCAACCCCTCTCTTATATAATTCCAAATGAGCCAATTGCTTTTTAAGACCAGCTGATTTAGCCAAGTGCTGAACGCTTTCTATGCGCTGTTGAGCCCTAATGTCTTCCAACACACCCTGTCCTGTGACTAGGCCGTGTAAGCCCGTTAGAAAGCCTCCTGTGCCCCCTGAGCGCAACATACTAAGCCTTTGTGAGGCCTTAAATTGTCTGGCCAACAGTTTGGCTTCACCTTGCACATCTTCAAGTGCAGAGTGAGTGTGTGCTCCTAACTCATATGCAGTTTTCTGATACTCTATGCCCTGCCCAGTGAAGAAATCCATTGTATGCGTATAGCCCATTAGCTTAGTTTCTGCTAACAAACTGCGGCCTAGGTCTTGTATGTCGCGCTTAAGCACACCAACACCTTCAGGCATGGAGCTGCGCATGCGTGTACCGACTTTACTCCAATCTTCAGCAGTACCAGACTTCATGGCCCTACCTATGGCTGAGTGTATGTGCGTGTCTTTATAAAGGAATTTGTTAGAAGTCGAGCTATAGGACTGGAACGCTTCCTTCACCTCTGCTTGCGTTCCTCTACTTACTGTGTCCAACAGTTCTGCCAGTGCCTTATTCTCAAAGTTAATATTGGCTACATACAGAGCTCTACCGCCCTTAATGTCTTTTGCGAACTTCTTAAAGAATTCTTCTGGAGATAGATAAGTACGCCTGCCTACCTTAACAGACCCAGTTTTCCTTACTGTGTCTATGTTAGCTTTGTTTGCAAAATAATCGTCCAAATAGGCAAACTGCTCACCTGGCTCCATGCGCGCCTTACTCCAATCTTGAGCATAGGAACGCATTTTCTTACCACTGTAGGTATAGCGAAACTCTTCATCTATGACGCGCCCAGGAGCAATGTAATATTCGATTTCCCTGTTACCAGATATGTCCTTAAGAGCAGCCTCAAATATGGACTGGCCCTCGCCTAAACCTGATGTTTCAATGTCAAATATTAGAGCGCCCTTCATGACGTCGGGCATGGAGGCAAAGAAGTTACCAAACACACCTAAAGCGCTTGCACCGCTGGACCTAGCTTGGACTAGCCAAGATCCTATGCGGCCTGAAGTGTTTGAAAAGTTAGTAGTGAACATATGTTAAGGCACCTCTTTGCACAATGTTGGGATGCATAATGCACACCCTAATTGTACATATATTAGGCTTACATGTCGTCGTCTGGTAGGTCTTCTAGAGCTTCCACATCCTGTACATCTTCTAAATTTAAGCTATGAACATTGTCAGCATCTTCAAACTCTGCATCAATGACTTCGCCTTTCAATTTAATTAGGTCGCTGAGACGGTTTTTCATGCTTGACATTTCTCTGACCAAGTCAGACGGCCTTTCAACCTCACCCAACATGTGGGCTGCTTTAAGCTTCTCTTTAGGAGTGCCTATGAGGGAAGTCAATATGGACTGTCTTTGTTTCCCAATGCGCTCTTTAATGTCCCACAAAGGGTGTATGCGTAACGACTCGGTAATGCGTCCATTTACAGGGTTCATAGCCTCCACAGTGCGCTGCAACAAGTCTTGTCCCTCGCCCAACCTGTCTCCACTAGATAACTGCACGTCAATGCGCATTTCATATATGTCAAGCTCAGCTAATTTGGTGACCAATGCTACAGAACTGTGTGAGTTTATGTCAATGTCATATTCTTCCACATATGCTTGTATTTTCCATGCCATTAAATGTTTCTCAAATGGACAGGGTCTTAGCACAGGAAACTTAGATCCATTAATGTCTTTGCTCCCATCAGGTTTACGTTTAAGTAAAGGACATCGGTTCACTATGGGACATTTGTTGGCTCCCGCACATATGAGGGGCACTGTAGCATGTGTGCCAGTACGTAACCCCATTAGGTGACGTCTAACCTTTAATGCTGTGTGCTCATCCATGACCACATCTGAATAATCGTCCATGTTCACCTGTAGGAAGGCAAAGTATTCTTTCACATTCACTGGGTTGTCTATGGCATTGGTATTGACATATTTATCCAGGTTAGTCTGTAGAAGCTCTGTGTTGTCAGCGCTCTTTGTACTTTTGGTTTCTTCTGTTTCTTCTATGTTTTCTTCTTTGTCACTCATTTCGCCCCAAATTATTTTTATGCTGCGTTCTTACCCACCCTATGTATTGATACACATTGATATATACATCTGTGTCTGTGTGCACTGTACCTATGTTCTATGTTCTATGTTCTATGTTCTATACATTTATAATATTGAAACCTGCAGCCCCAACACCTCACACAGCTCTTGCACACGCTGCATGAGAATCTCTTTATCCTTAATTATATAGGCTTTTTTAGCTTTGTGCACATATGAACAATTTGGATCTTTGGCATAGAAGTATGCATATTTCTCCACGTAAGATCCTTTAAGGTCATCTAGTAAGGCATGTAAGGCCATGAGGACGTTGTGGTCTGTGTCATTTGTCTTATATGCATTTGTCTTATATGCATTCATGTGTGTTAGGGTTCCTTGTCTTTCTTATGTGCACTTAATATGGGCTTATCACTGTTACACAGCTCGTTCATTTGGTCTTCCAAATGCTTGTCCATGTTAGATTTCCTAAGAGATTCATGGTCTTCCATAGCTTGACACATCAGGCTTATGCGCTCAGCAGTGTGTTTGGCAGCTTCTACTGGGCTTAAATGCTCCAGTTCTGTTAGCTGCATTTTTAATGCTATGCCACAACGTCTGCCTTCTGAATATTTGCGCATGCGAAACCTAATGGCTTCATCTTCTACAGTTGTTTCTATGTTAAATATATTTTCTCTATCATTCATGTGTGTTAGGGGGTTCCTTATATTACTCCACTCGATAGGAGTCTGTATTCTTATGATATGTTGATATTTCTAACAACATCATTTCTTCATTCCCGTCGTTACATATGCGGTGCCTATATCCGGCAGGTATGTACATTGGTTTTTCTCCTTGTGCTAATGTGCTTCTTTCGGCACTGTGTTCATCATTACTATATGAGTGTAATATGCTAGCCTGTCCATGTAGGACGTAGAAATATTCACACTTCAGTTTATGGTAATGATATGAGCAATATGCGCGCGGGTTAAATACTAGTAACTTTGCACAAAGGTTTAAATCCTTATTATTAACCAACCACACCTCATGTCCCCAAGTTTTGTCTACTCTTTCCATAGCTTGTCTCCTGTTATGTTTTCTATGTTTACTTTCTTGATATTGGTTTAAGCTGCCTATATTTTTGTCCTCGTTCCAACACATATTCGTCATCAAACAGGTCTTCCTTATGCATGGGTATGAGCATGCCTGACTTAAACCCAGTGTGTGGCTCAAAATATGACACTTTGATAAACAATTGATCCACTGTTTCGTCATAGTAGTGTGACACTGACACATTGTCTGTAAATTTGCCAGAGGGAGTGAATGTTGCTCCATGTAAGGGGGAGCGTGGGTTTAACGCATCGTCTATTGATATTGGTTTAATGTTATCTGTGTTTTTACTCATGTGTGTTCTCCTGTGTGTTAGCCTGTGTGTTAGCTTATGTCTTGGTGACCAGTGAAGAATATTTGTACTTGACTGACTAGGTCATCTACACTAATTGCATATTTGAATGACGTGACATGTGTTTCCGTCGCATTTAGTAAGCATAATTTAGTACCATTTTCAAGCACTGCTTGCATGCATATATTTTTACCACATGTGTCTCTGACTATGTCTAGAGGAGTGTTTGAGTCAAACAATGTGACAACGAGCTGTCCTTTCACTGTGCCAAATTCATCACACCCATATGAGACTAGTTGAGCAGGAGCATATGCGACATTGTTTAACAACACTTGTACATCTAATCCTGAGAAAGTAGTAAAGGTATTTGCCATGTGTATCTCCTGTGAGGAGGCGTCCTCAAACCCCATTATAGCAGGTGGAAAAACTGATGAAAAAAATGTGAGCAACAGGGAAAATAAGAAGCTCAGAACGTTCTGAAAGAGCACATATGTTAGACATATAAGCGCTCTAATGTGCACACATTATATTGGTTTATAAAATAATTTAAATGTGTGTTTGTTGGTTGGTGTGGGTTGTGCGCGATGTATGTAGTTGAAACTACTAACACATTAAGGACGTTTTTCTGCACAAACTTAATTATATTTTATTATATAAACTGGGTGGAAAATATTGGGTCAATGTTAGGAATGTAGAAAACCACACAGAAAATCACACAGGAAAACCGTCGGAACTTTATGTGTACCTAAAATGTAGGACCAAAATGCAGAACATAGGACCAAAAATATAGGACCAAAAATATAGTACCAAAAAATATGGTGCAGTACCTATTATGATTTACTACATTTGTATAGTGTAGTGTGAAAGAACCGAGCCCACCCGGTCGCCTGACGGGAGGGGTCTCATTTATACATACACAGGCAAGGAGATAAGCACATGTTGTTTACTTACAAAGCAGGTGTCGACCTCTCTATCCTTATGGAAGGAGAGAAAAGCGTGTCAATAAGACACGACTGTGGCATTATCCATGTCAATGCATATGATATCTATGATGCAGACAGGAAAGTGTGTAAAGTTGCAGAGGCCAAGGCCCTTGAAACACACACTGGGGCAGAGGTGTGGAGCACATATGCCCACGTGCTGAACGATCGGGATCGGCACACCGTTGCCAACATGAGTGGAGAAGAGTTCTACTATTACATGCGAGACGACTGCAAAGACTGGTAGCAATCACTGCCCTGTTGGTACATGCATGTATATGTGCATGTACCACATGGAGAGTGACTGGTGCATGAGTATCAGGCTCTATGTGGAAGAACGTGCCTATACACAGGCAAGGAGAGAGTACATGAGTTTCATGACAGCAAGTATTATCGTGACAGTAACATTCGTAGTAGCAATCTCAGTAGGCATCAGCCTATGGGAGTGGATCGTCAAGATCAAAGAGGACAGGGAGGACAGGGAGAGCGATAGGCACATGCGTGATGAGATGAAGCAAGAGCTCGACGCACTACATCACCGCCTTGATAGGCAAGGTGAGCGTATTGATGGGCTAGAGTGTGATAAGGAGATACTGTGGGAGCAGTGTAATGTAGCACACACCATAGCACGTAACGCATTGTGTGCTGTGTTCACTAACATGAGCGCAGTAGAGGCAGTGGACACCATAGAGCATATGTGTGCATGTACACATGCTACTGCACTGGGCCTGTTCAAGGATGCCACTACCACTGCATGTGACATCGAGTACACGTCGACATCTGGGCTTTGCTCGCGTACACAGAGCATGTGTATAGGCGAGCTAGTGCTTGGCTACCAACACACCTGTAGGCAGGTACACGAGCTGAAGCATGAGGTAGAGGCCAATGGTGGGCTCACATACAGCGGCATGGTAGACATGGGCTGGGCACAGGAGGCCAAGCGCATAGGCTAAGCAGTAGCAATCACTGCCCTGTTGGTACATGCATGTATATGTGCATGTACCACATGGAGAGTGACTGGTGCATGAGCATCGGCTCTATGTGGAAGAACGTGCTTATATAGGAGAGCACAAATGGAAGAGCAAGCAAGCTGGGGTATTGGGACCGTCCTTTTGAGCATCGTGGGGATTTTCTTGTGCGTGATCCTTACTATTGTCGCTCTACTCTTTGCCTTTAAGGGCAAGGATGAGACGGCAATCATACTCAGGACATGGGGGCAACGCATGCTGCCATGGAACTGGAAGAAAGGCAACGTCAAGGACGACACCAAGGCCATGAAAAAGACCCTGGATAAAGCAGAGAAATGCGGTAAGGTACGCCCTGCATAGGCGGCGAAATAGGGGACACTACATTCCCTATCTCAGGAGGGCCTTTGATTCTCCTGACTGATGAGCCAGTAGCTCAAAGCCATGTGTCAAAGGAGACATACAATGGCAGTTGAAGAACAAAGTGCTGGAATCGTTTTTATCGTCGCTAACACAATTCTCGCAGGCCTGCTGTGGGGCATGTTCGTATTCATCGTTATGTTCTTCGCCATGCTGGCGAAGGCGAGCGGTGAGGGGGCGGCTGCTCGCATCAGCGAGTGGGGCGAGGGAGTAATCGCCCAACGCAAGGTCAAGAAGGCGCAGAAGGCGGCTGACGAGGCGGAGAAGAACGGCAAGGACAAGAAATAGTCCACAGTCGTTCCCACACACCTGGGTAGGTGTATAAACTGCCCGTTCACTAACTGGGTACAATCAACAGGAGATACCCATGTCAAGTTTCGTCAAGACAACTATCGCCAAGATGTTCGAGAGCCGCATGGCCAAAGTAGGGGAAACCATAAAAGGAGACCTTGCCTCCATACACAAGCGGTTTTGTGGGCCACCTGATGAGGACGGCAACATCTCCAAGATGGAGTGGTTGAAGGACCACGGGTTTCGCACTGGGCTTACCAGTGTACAGCTGGTGGCTCTGATCTGGGCACAGGAGCCTTTGCTCAAGTCTCACCCAGGGAAGCACGTGCACAAGCACATGAGCTCCATGAGGGCCGTCATACTGGCTGAGTACGAGCAGGGTCGCAAGATCAGCATCATGCTGGCTGACCCAAGCACACCTCCTGAGGAGGCCAAGGAGCAGGCTGAGGCCAACAGGCTCGCTCTGTACTCGTTCATGAGCGACGTGCAGAAGAAGGGTGCACGCCAGTGGATCGCATTCTATGCGAAGAAGCACGGTCTGAACATCAAGGCCTAGTCCTACCTATTCTATCCCACCCCCAAGCCCATAGGCACTGATCTGGTCTGTGGGCTTCAAGGTGGAATACATAGCAACAGGAGAGTATATGTGTAGCTGGAACATTGATGGCTGGGAATGGTCCCGGCCTGGGAGGAAGAGATGAGACTAATACGGCAGTATTACGAACACCTTAGGAATTTGCCTAAGGTGCCAGTACCATTGGCACAGCTGCGGCTTTACCATCACAACGTTGACAAGTTCGATGACGGATGGTACGTACATCTGGGTGGAGTGAGTGGTCTCGGGCCTTTCAGAACCGAGGCAGAAGCACGCATGGTTAATATATGTGTGCATGTACACGGCAACATTCACGAGCTAACGGAGCAACCAAATTGAAAGAGCTCATTATTGAGTGGTCGTTCATAACAGCAACATTCGCAACGTGGGTAATATCAATTGCCCTAATAGGGAGGTGCGCAGGATGAGAATATCAGTAATCACCAATGGCCTTACCTTTAAGTGGGACAGGACCAGTGGCAACAGGGGCATTAATAGTGTGAGTAGAGACCTTGTTGAGAGCTATCTCAATGAGGAAAGTGCTACTGCCGAAGTGCCATTTGTCGACATACTGTTGAGCATGGAACAGGACCTGCGGCCCGACGACCCAAACGAAGACCAATACCGGGAGATCATCGAGCAGCTCACCGGTGACTACCTACCGTTCTAACATTTCTTCCTAGCTAACACTGTGAGGACACAACATCCTTACCTGTTAGCTTCAAGAAATAGTAGAGCGAATGTGTACAACACTCCGCCCAACTTCCACTCCGCAACACAACACACAACTCTTATCCCCTTTGGCCCCACGTACCAGTGTTTGGTTTAAAGAGAGAGTACATACATGGTACATACATGGTACATACATACATGGGTACATCCATAGGGAGACATGGTGGGGGCAGGATATATGCCCATATGCCCTATGTGCCCTATTCACCCCTTACTTACACGGTACTTACAC
>Ga0114918_10003028_pt1 | contig 14894 bp, 25 predicted proteins | sample LantaG_FD_87015 | JGI IMG/M metagenome (GOLD analysis project Ga0114918, IMG submission 87015) | Deep subsurface microbial communities from Baltic Sea to uncover new lineages of life (NeLLi) - Landsort_02402 metaG | ecosystem: Environmental > Aquatic > Marine > Oceanic > Sediment | place...
ACATACATCACATTTTGCTCCCGAACTTGTTATTGTCATATTATCTTTTCACTCCATGCTTGACCAGATTTCCAACCCCTTTTTTCTGTTTGACTTCTAGCTTCTTTTTTACAATCTTCAATAAATTCACCTTCAATAATAAACCAATCATTTGTATCATAATGATGTATTTTAAATTTCATATTATCACCTTTTACAACAATCCTGTAAGTTCCACCCTTGTTTTTTTATTTGTAAAATAATATTTTTACAAAACCTAATAAAATATTGAAACATATTTTCTTCAGGATGCTTATATAATTTGATATTAATCTTTCTCATTTTTTAGTACAATCCTGTAATTCTGATTCTTTGATATTCCAGGATGATATAATATAACCAAGTTCACACATTCTTCCATATTCATTGAAAGTTAGATTATTCAATCCTTCTGGATATTTAAATCCAAATTGATCCCTTTCAAATACTAAGGTTATTTTATCCTTGATTTTATTATATCTACTCCTTGCGTCTTGTATTCCTTTTTCTCTATTCATCTTCATACCTCATTTTTCACAGGGTTTATGTATATTTGGTGAATCCCTCCATCTCATATCCACACCTTGAATAAGTTTACAAGCTTTAGCTGTTTTCTTACAAATGGGTTTCCACCAACATTTATTACATTTCTTATTCATTTTTGCCTCAATTTGTGTGTATCTTCCACAGCCTTAACTATTTTAAATGCTTCATCATAAGTATCACAATGAATATCTCTAATATCAAGTAATACTCCATCTGGATTCGATTCAATAATTCTTATATTCATTCTTTTCCTCGTTTAAGAGCAGATTTGTGCCATTTCAATTTCTTTTTAGTTAATGGTTCATCATCTGGAATCCATAAATTAACATCATTACAATATCTACAATCTTTATGATGTTCATAGCCATGTATTTTACACTTCATTCCTTTCTCCGTTGAGCAGATTTGTGTATAAGTTCATCCTTTGCTTTTTTATATTCCAAAGTTGATATGTATGCTACTGATATAAGTTTTTCAAAAAGCTTATCATCTTTCAATCCATGTAATAATTTTATTACATCTGGTTCATCTTTGATATACACTAAGCCCTGATTAATCCAAATTTCTAAACTTTTTGTCATACATTGTTTGAAATATTCAAGTTCATCCACTTTTTTGACCTCATTTTATCATTCATTAACGTATTAACTGGATTATGTGAATATCCAAAAGCCTCCATAATATAATAATACACATTCAGCCAATAGACTTATCATCGACACCCAGATACTATATTTACCGTCTGTTGGTTTACCATGATATGCTATTACAATCCCTAAATTTAAACACATCCAAGCAATCATTATTATTTGTGGTATCACCTTTGTCACCTTCCGTGGTGTGCTTTTGTTTAATCAAGCTTGTTGATTACGAAAGTGTCACTATTTTGGCTCTTTTGTATTACATTTGTAAATTTTCTAATCAAAGGTTACTATCCCAAGCCTCTTATTGTTCCTTTTGTTTTTAAAGACATAGCCTAAAATTGCTGCAGTTGAATTGTCTTGTATCACATTTGCACCGATCCAGGCTAACTGTTTCAAAGTCGTACTATCTTTCTCCTGTTCTATTATCATCTTGGCTTTATTCAACAATTCCCTCTCTTCCCTGTTCAATCTAACTGTGAAGCTGTCTAGCTTCTTCTCCTCATGATATCTCTTAAAGGATTCTTTCTCGAGATTCATTTCATCTCTTCCCTGAAAAAAGTTGTCAGATGTCCACCAATTATTATACTAGCAATCATAAGAAGCCATACACCCGTCACCATCTGCTTATGACCGATTATTACCCAAAACTCAGGCTCTCGGGCTATGCTATCAGAACCCATGTCTTGCAGCTCAGTGTCAAACTTTTCCTCTAAATACCTTAGATTGTGACCCGTATCCTGATTGTGCCATCCGGATGTAATGATAAATATAGATCCAGGCAATAAGAATATAGCAGCACATACAAATAGGTAATCTATAAAGAGAAATATCTTGTGCCAATTTATCTTTATCTTTGTCTTTTTAGGTTTAATTTTGTTTTCATCTGCCTCAAAAAAGTCTCTAGTTCTATTACTAAGTCTAGGCTGTCTTTGTCCCCTTTCGGGTTCAGTATGTGTATCTGTAATATTCGTTTGCATCGTATCAAGTCCTCATTCAATGTATTTATATCTTGAGCCAGGTATTCAGATTTTGTTCTAATACCTTTTCTCAAAGCATTATGAATCTTGGTTTTGCCTTCTTCTCCTGATAATTCCAATAGGTCAGGCTCAGCTTGTGCATACATTAAGGTATCATGAACCCATGTCTTAGACCTGTTCAATGCTTTAGCCACCTTCCTATGACCTAACTTATTAGCATCCTTAAATTGCTTTATTAACAGCCCTTTCTCTTCTGCTGTTAGCTTACATTTTCTCAAGTCTACTAGCTGATTAGCCATCAGCTTATAGTCTAACTCAGCTTTTAACATTAGGTATATACCTTCCATACAATAAGCCCTTACATTCAGTACACCACACATTTATGCTTTTAGCTTCGTCATTCTCCTTAGTTCTTTCTAAGACATCAACTTCCTTTCTACATTCTGGACAGTACATTTCGATTCCCCCCACTAAATCTTATTTTCATTTTTTATCTAACTTATCTAATCTCTTATTGAAAAATTGTAATAGCCTAAAGTGATAATTCTTTACTTTTGGATTTTGATGTCATTGTCATTCTTTAGAGGAGCATATAAGGAAAAAAGGAGGTGATTCTTTGCACAATGGTAGTGCGAAACCCTAGATGCTCTATCCCCATAATTTAGTTATACATAATTACATTATGTATTATGATCTATAGTCTAGTCTTATAGTCTAGTCTTATCTGAGCTGTTCTAAATGTTAGAAATAGAATGACAGATAAATACATCATGATAATGGATATTGTAGAAATCCATTTTGATGTAAATATCAAGTCAAGAATCAGTAGAATAAAACTTAAACTTATTGTGGCTATACTGAGCCAATACGTAGCTATTAACTCTGCTGCGATTTCATCTTTTCCCACTGATCTATATCTTAACATTTTTGATGTTATCTAATGTAGAGATTTGGCGTATTTTATAAATTTTTCTACACTAGCCCCATTATATAGTTTCCTTCCAGCTACATTAACCTCGTAATCTTGATCTTCCACTAATAAACCAAGCTCCTCCATTTTGTTCTCATAATTTCTCATAGTATTATCATTGATCTTGAGTTTCTTAATTAGTTTGCTTCTAGGTATTGAATCAGTATCATCTGAATAGGTGTCATGAAAATCTTGGATTACATCCAGGATCCGTTTATTCTTTTGTTCAAGATATGGCTTTTTCAGGTCTCCATTATAATCTCTGAACCATCCTCGATAATATGCGTATTTCCTGCAGACCTTTTTCAATACATTAGTATCTAGGGTTTTGTACTTCTCCATGATCTTCTTGATATCTTTTTGCCAAAAGAAATAATATAATCTAGGTAGATTCACAGTTTTGGTTTTAATATAGACAACAGCCTTAATTCTCTCATTGATGAAACTCTTATCCAACATGTCAATACTTGGATTGTTCCACCAATGAAATATATTAGCTCCACGATTACTGTAGAACAAAGTTATCATATCCTTATTGTATTTAGTAATAGAATCTCTCTTGCTTATATTAGCTTCATCATTAATACACATTCTAGGTTTTCCTGATTTCGCAGCCCTGATTAAAGCATTAGCATAACTGCTCTTTGTGAATCCAATATAATCAATACTTTTCTTATCTCCCAAAAATAACTCCATGCCATGCAACATAAACATACTTTTTCCTGATCCTGTCTCACCAATACATAATATTAGGAAATCATCATCTTTGTCTGCTATAGAATCCTTAATAACTTTTATCACTAAAGGATAGATGTTGTCATACATTGCATGACTGAACTTAGTTACTATCATTTAACACCCACATATATTCTCCTTCTCCCTTTCTTAACTCTGCCCTTTATACTTTTTCTAGGAACAACATTCCTTTTTTCTTGTTGTGTGTGTTGCAATCTTTTAATATTGTTACTACAGGCATATTTACTTTTCTTTAGTCTAGATACTTTGTCTATGTTTCTATCTTCTTTTTTCTTTGATTCTTCTCTATTCAACAAAGCCTTTATACTATCTAGCTTGTTTTTGTATCCTGTGATATTCATTTTTTCAACTCCTGTAATATCTGTTCTAGTAATTCAATCTGTCTTTTCTGTGTGTCTGCTACTTTGCTCTGCTTCCAATTCAAATACAAACTATAGATTGTGAACAGGATTACCACAATACCATAAAGGATTGTGAAAAATACTGTCTTCCCTAATAACTCGGTTGTTGGTTCTATCATCTTGAGAGATGTTAATAGATATGGCTGGAATCTGTCTACCTGGTTTGGGTACTACCTACTAACATCTTGTCTCATATTATGGCAACAGAAGACAGAAACAAAAAGGATCAGTGGGATCCAATGTAGTAAACCATCTAGATGTTGTATCCATATATTAACCTGATGCTAATCTCTTTAACTCATCCATATTGATATCGTCTTCTGTTCCTTCCGTAGATGTTGAACTTAGTAAATCCTTTGTTAGTGTAAATAGTTTTCTGCTGATCTTTAATAGGTTCTTCTTGACTTGATTCTGGATAAGCATTTCATACTTTTCGCTTCGTGACGTTTTCCCTACATTACTATACTGTCCTTTTAGCTTATCGAATTCTTCTATGATCCCCTCGATTTCCTTTGGAGCAAAGCCAACAACATAAGTTATATAGATGTCTATCCCTTTGATCCAGTTGTCTAGATCATCTCCAAACATAGCATATATTATAGCCCTCCTGATCTCATGCAGCTCATCATGATATTTGATCCTGCCATCAAATGATATCTTATTATATTTATCTTCTTCTTCCACCGAAACATCCTCTTTGCACGTAAAGATAATAATACTGTCTGAATTCGCCTCATTTTCCACATTTTCTTAAGGAATTGAACCTAATTCTTACGAATTTCGTATTTTTATTAGCTATTCCCTTCATCAGCTTCGAGTTCTTGAACATTTGAGTTGATTTTCTCCAGAGTTTTAGCCATTTCAAGGTATATCTCCTGTCTACTGGCTTCTGTCTTCTGTGCTTCCAGCCCTGGCTGAGTAAACTCTTTGAACTGGAATACAAACACCAAGATCACAACCATTGCCAATATAAACACAGTGCCACCAACAATTAAAGGAAGAATCTCCATAAAGTTCTTACGTCTCCGTTCTATAGCCTTCCGATAGTTCTCGATCATAACAAGCCTTTGATTAGGTGTGAAAGTTAGGATCTCAATGTCTACACCATTCTTTTCTTGCCATTCAGAGTACTTACTCCTCTTCCATGCTTCATATTTCTCACTACGTTCTTTATGATCCTGTATATTCAATATATCGGGTGGTACATTGGTGTATAGATCAGTTGGTCTGATCCCTACCTTTGGAGCATTCTTAAAATACACTATGTCCCCTGATTCTAACCTCACAGCATGAACAACAAGCCTACCTTTCTTATCAATGTCAATAACATCGTTCTTAGGTAAAGGTATATCACGTTTAAGGCTATCACCCTCCCACCAAAGCCTCCAGGTCTTGATCTTTGACTTAGGGGCTATCTTTTCTTTAGCCCACTTCACTATGGTACGCTTACTGTTCCCGAACACTTCTTCTATTACTACTGTGTGTTTGTATATCTTCCTAGTCATGAAGATTATAAAGAATGTACCTAGACCAAGAATGATGAAGGATCCTGCCATGATAACTATAGTTAAAAAATACTGCCATTCACTTATCATGTTTAACCACCTTAGTTAATCTTATTAGCTTTTTCTTCAATTCTATTAACCTTCCCTCGATCCTGTCGCATTCAGTTTCTAACTGTGTTATGCTCTTAAATAATTCTTCTTTATCCATTCAAAACACCAACGCAACAAACGTCATTATCACTTGAACAATTAAAGCAACAGCAATTATGATCCACATAAGTCGAATCTTCTTCTGCAGATTATCTATACTGTTCTTGCATAGCTGATCTGTGTTTTCTAGTTTCACATCAATACCATCAAGCCTTAAACTGAACTCTGCCTGATGATCTTCTTTCTTCTCCTCAAGTCTCCTAGCTATTTCTCCCATGCTTTCTTTATGTTGATCCAGGATCCCATAGATATGATCCAAAATCTGATCTAGATTGATCTGTTCTTCTTTCTTTTCTTCTACTTCTTCTGCTGCCACATTATCACCTATATTATTGTGCTAAAAATTATATATCTCTTTTAGTCTTTAGGCACTATAAGTTTATCCTTATTTAGTTTCGTGTCTAGTAGATAATTGCCTATTTCTGCAGTTGTTGTTTTGTCTTCAATCATAACCCCCACACATTCAGATTTATTATGTGCAATATGTTGCATATCATTTTGTCTTTGTTCATATCCAATAGAATAAACCCTATTATCTTTTGTTGTGTTTGATTCTTGCTCTACCATCTTCTTATTTTTAACTAAGGTATCACTATAACTTTTAGAATATTGTACTCTAACAGAAGGATCAATAATTCTGATTGCATCTTTTGGTAATTTGTCCCCAGACATTAAAGAGATAAAATTGATAGATTCCCACTCTGTCTCGGTTTTAATAGCGTTTCCATAACAGAAATGACAATATATTTTTACTGTTCCCCTATTAGTATGATGAAGTACTTTATATACAGCATTCAAAGGTAGTAAGTCACCACACCCATCACACACCTTTTTATCATTCAATAAATAGTATTTTGAATTTTTCTTGCTAAAATATATTAAATTATGGATCATCGAAAAACCTCCCTGCTTTTAATGAATCTATTTGCTTTTCTTGTTCTATAATGTCTGGATCACGCTTTGAATCATCATACTTTGCTAATCTTCTTTTAAATATGTTGTTTTTCTCAGTTAAATTGAGGAGTTCTTTATTTAAGCTCAATATCTTCATTTGTGTATTTTGTAGCGTGTTATCTTCAACTTGAACCCCTTTAATAATCATTTCTGTGATAAATGCACTCCTATTTTTCAAATTAGATAGATAAGAATCATATATCCACTCAGGAACAGTTATTGACAAAATTTTAGACATTTTTCCTCATTTTTTTTCTCCTGACAAAATTTTCTTCTTGTTTTATTAAAAATAGATATAAGTATTATTTAAATATTATGTAAGTTCAAAATATAGGTAATCAACCGATGTTAAGATGTTATATATATAATATATATATCTATTTTTAATAATAATAATAATAATAAAGAGCCAGTTCCACGTGCTCCATAGGAAATAGGTTTATAAACACCTCCATTTCCTATGGAACTGTTTTATTTATAAGAGTATTGTTTTATTTATAAGAAAATGGACAGGTTGGACACCATATTTACACCTTAAGGGAATTAGTGAGTTTTCCCTTGGGTATAAAAACCATGTCCAATGTGTCCAAATGATAAAGCATTAAGAAATAGAAAATAAAAGAAAAAAAATATGTTAGGTTTTATTTTTGTAACATCAGCACAGTTCCAAGCACAGCTCCAATCAGTATAATTATAATGACTGCTGCTGCTACAATGGTTGCCCAAGTATTTTGATACTCAGCCATTGTTTCTTGAGCTGTTAGTGATTCACGTGTTATGTTTACGGAGGCAGGACAATTTGTCATATCCTTCAATGATAGTGTATCATTACATCCTACGACTGGAGTTTCTGAATCTACCAGGTCAGATGCAACATCACCACTAATCTTAGCTCCGAAACCCATAATCAAACCGATTACGACAAACACCAATACAATCACTGCTACGCTAATGAACAAGCCTGTGTTTAATGCTTGTCCTTTCTTCATCCCTAATCACCTATTCTGTAACATTAGCACAGTCCCAAGTACAGCTCCAATCAATATGATTATAATGACTGCTGCTGCTACAATGGTTGCCCAAGTATTTTGATACTCAGCCATTGTTGTCTGGGCTTCCAGTGATGCATCTGTAATGTTTTTTTCATAGCTATTATCATCGAAGTCGTCTCCGACATCTCCTGTGATCTTAGCTCCGAAAGCCATAATCAGACCGATTACGACAAACACCAATACAATCACTGCAACGCTAATGAAAAGTCCTGTGTTTAAGGCTTGTGCCTTTTTTGTTAGTTCTTTTAAACTTTTCATTTTAGTTATCACCTAATGGCTTAAATGAAGTTGGTTGTATATATTACTTATGGGATATATAGACTATTACACAAAAACTTAAATATATATTGTTTTAGAATTAATGTGTATGGCACTTGGCAGACCAAGACCAACATTTAAACCCAAAGAGAAAAAATATGTTAAAATAGTTAGAGAGCCAGGTAAACAACCTAGAGCTATTGTCACTCCCATCACAACTAAATGGAGTACTACTAGGGATCCTACCACAAGAGAATATTCAAAGACAGTTACAGAAGGGGAAAAAGTTGATCTAGCCACTGGACAAAGAGAATCTGTTACTCCACCACCGATTGAAAGACAAGCTCCACCTTCTTATTTAACTCCTAAAGAACTTACTCCATCAGTATCATTAGATTCTGGATACAAAAGACCATTTGAAAGTTCTCAATTATCTCAAAGAGAAATTAAAGAACAGGAGCAATATATTTCTTACAGACAAGGTTTGCCAGTTCTAGGCAACTTAGATCCTAGATTTAAAACAGTAGTAGGAAGAATGGGAACACAGTTTGAGGCTTCGGCAATTCCTATGAAAGCTAAAAAACTTCAAGAAAAAAGAGAGAGGATTGTTCCACCGATTGAAGTAGAAGCAGAAAGATTAGGGATTAGATCAGAACAATTAACTGCTAGAAGAGAAGATATACAGCAGAGAGTTGATATTGGTGATGTTTCTCCACAGCTACAGGCAGACATTCAAACGTATAATGTAGATGTGGAAGGTTATAACATAGCTACAGAGAACTTTCAGAACATTCAGAAACCACTAAAAGAACTGAATAGAGAAAGTACAGGATTATATTTAAGATCAAAGAGAGCTGAAATTGTAGGAAAAGCTAGAGCCAAAGAAGAAAAGAGATTATATGAAAATGTTTTAGGCAGTCAGAAAGAATATGAAGAAGCCAAACCATATGAATATAAAAAACTTGCTTACAGACAAATAGCAAAATCAGACATCACCCAATTAGAATCTTTCACAGGACGTAAACCTAAAGAACAAACAGGATTACAAAAACTAGGTGAACGTGTAAGCACTAATTATCAAGCCTGGAATGTTGCTGTCTCTCAGGGGGCTATTGGAAAAGGCACTAGATTTCTTGGTACTACCATCGAATATGGAACTTCCCCTTTTGTTAAAGCAGGACGTAAACTATATACCAAACAACAAGAAGTCTTATCACAAGGTATCTCTGAGAGACAAAGCATTCCTGATAACACACTGAAAGGATTTGTGTATGATGTTGGTATTAAAGCCCAAAGTAAAGTTATGGGTGGAGAAAAAGCAACATACCAACTAGGAAAAGGAGCCATAGATACTATCAAGTATGAGCCTTTTAAAATTGGTGTTGCTGGATTAGTTGTTGCTGGAGCAACAGCAGGAACTACAGCCCTGACAACATACGGAGCAACTTCTATAGCTGCAGGATCTGTAGCAAAAGGAACTTTCATAAGTGGCACTACCAAAGGAGCCATGTTCTCATTGGGTGGGTTATATGGAATTAGCCTAGCTCAACAAGTTGCAGCAATCAAAGAACCTGAACTGAGATACTACAGAGTAGGTCAAGAAATCCCAATAGTTGCCACAGCATTAGGAACAGCTAAAGGAGTACAATATGCTTTCAGGTCTTGGGCTGTGGCAGATCCTGGACAGGCTGTACTTAGACAGGCTAAAAAGGAACCAATAAGCCCTATTAGGGCTAGAACTTATTTCAAGGAGGGAGACATAAGGTATGCAACAAAAGGGAAGATCAACATTAAATATGAAGGTTATCAAGGCATACATGAAGCTACTGTAAGCCCAAAGAGTTTCTATGCTAGAGAATTCCATATCTCAACACCAAGAGTTAAATCAGTAGTAGGTAAACAATTACAGTATCAATTCCCTGCAGCATATGTTCAGACTGCTAAAGGAACTCAAGTCACTAGGGTATTAGGAATAGGCAAACGTGCATACACTTTGAAATCTGTCACTCCTGCTGGATCTAAAAAAACCACTGTGGACATTGCATTAAGAACAGGAAAAAAGTATAAGCCCTATTATTCATATGAATTTGAAACAGGAACACCTCCAAGAATGACAGAATATTACACTAGACTAAGAACAGAAACAGGGAAATCTAGATATGAAAAACTTAAACAAAGAGTAGTCAAAACTAAGACATCGGAAACAGTACTAGATCCCAAACCAGGATATCAAACTTATATTAGAGCTATGAAAAAAGAATATACAATCACTAAAGTTAAAACCACACCAGGCAAAGAAGCTAGAGAATATCTAGCAACAGAGCCAACAGTCACAATAAAAGATGGAAAAGTCACCCCTGAATATTCTAAAGTATATGTGAATGCTATTAAAACTAGATATCGTATTGGAAAAGAGACAACTCCAAAAGCAACATTTAGATTAAGACAAGGTGAAGTAGAGGCTAAGTTAGATGCATCATCAATCATAAGGCAAACAACTAGAGTGAAAGAACAATTTGAGATAGTTCCCACAATTAGAAAGCCTATTAGAAAAACATTCTTAGGCAAAAAAGCTCACATTCAATCTCCTTCTTTATTCTCTAAACAGAAAAATGTAATCCAAACACAGCAAATAGAGATACCTTCTTACTTGTCTGCCAAACAACCAACAATTAGGTTTATAGAGCCTTATCCTATTTCTATTCAATCCCCATTCATAGGCTATCAAACTGTTGGTCTGTTAGGTAGATTTGAACCCAAACCGATATCAATAGCTAGACAAACATTACCTATAACTTCCATTGAGAAAATTCAAAGATCAGAAATAAGACCAGTCTCAAAACTTACACAATTACCTGATGTTATTCAACAAGAGAAAATACTACCAATACAAGAAACAATATCTGAACAGCAGCAGCAACAAATACAAACAGTAAAATATCCACCAACACAAAACATATATGAATATAACTACTTTGAAACTCCTCCACCACCACCTCCTCCCCCTCCTTTATTTCCTGGTGGATTTATATTGCCAGGTGGCATTTATGGAGCAAAGAAAAGTAAATTAAGAAGATTCAAACAGGAGAAAGGCTATCAGCCTGATGTAACAAGTCTAATCTTTGGTATCACAGGGAAGAAATCAAAGACATATAAAACTGGAGTGGGACTAAGACCACTAATAAAATTTTGAGGTGTGAAAATGTTATTCGGAGACCATGATAAAAAATTGGCTAAGTTAAAAGCTACTAGAGAAAAAGAAGCAAACAAGTATAAGAAAGAAGCTGAACTCGATAAATATCAGAAAGATATAGAAAACATCAGAAAAGGAAGGTCTAAATTAAAACCGAGATCCTCGAGTAATGTTGGGGCTAAAATTTGGGGTGGACTTTCTAATGCAGCAACTAACTACGGAGAAATGAAGAAGTCAAATAAATCATATGGTGCGTTTGGATTTGGCACTGGGGTAGAAATGCAAAGCAAAAAGAAAAAGATGTCTCAAACAGAGAAAGAGTTTTTCGGATTGTGAAATCTTTTGGATTCCCTTATTATGATGAAGAAGAATTAGAGGAGTGGATAATAGATGAGTGAAGCACAGAACGAAAGCATAACAGCAATGAGTAGAATGATTAATGATTCTAATAGTCTTAAATTCAGATTAGATACTGATCCACTACTTGAAAGATATGAGCTTCTTCTAAAAGGAATAAGGATTGAATATGTTACTGATGAAGCAACACAAAGTATTATCCCTAAATGTATTGCTTCTGGATTGCCTAAAGCAAACCCTACAGGAGTTCAAGAGATATACCATTGGGTTTCTAGCCTGGTAAACAAAGACATAGTTCAAGGTAATTTCATGGTAGATAAACGAGGACTGTCGGAAGCATATGAGGATTTTATCATGCATACAAGATTAGACTTTCATGATTACCTACAAAATAATATCTATGTATTTGAACTTGATGAATCTCAAATGACAGGGATCATAGACCAATTCATATTAATGCTAAGAGCTTTCATGAGTAGACTTATTGGTAATGAAGAGAGAAAGGGATTAAGCACCACACTTAAAACAATAGATAATAGTAACTTCCGAGAAAAAGTTGGAGGAGGCTTTAACCTATTTTCCAGGAAAGAACACCAATGAAATGGATCATAATGATGTTAATCATCCCTGTAGTTTTTGCACAAGTAAATATAAATCAGCAAGAACCAACTAGGGGAGTTGTAATAAGTTATCCTGAAAGAACAGACCACTGTTATTCATCAGCAGATATGAATATTACGGGAGACTGGATTTTTACTGGTAATTTAATTTTCCATAATGTAACTATTGTAAATCAAAGTATTCTAAATATTAATAACACCCTTCTAATTAATGGTACAGATATTTTCGACTTGATAACCGGTTCTTATCTAAAATTGGATGCAAGTAATGATCCAATAACAAGTGATTTAATAGTTGATGGTAGACTACAAGCAAAAGATTTTTTTATAGATAATCCTATAAATCTTAACGCAGATTTATTAATAAATCAATCAGGTGGTAACTGGATATTAAATTTTGAGCTAGATGATGGAGATGATACACGCATGAGTATTAGAGGAGGTATTGAAGAATTCATAAAGTTTGGTTTTGATGGTTTTCTTAATTTTACTAAAATGCAAATAGGTACAGGAACTAGCGTCACTGGAAATAGGATATTAGGGGAATGGATTTGGGGTAATCCAAATTCTGCTAACAATAGAGGAACTTTAGAAAAAGATGGTGGAATTACAACAAGATATATTACAAATGAAGGGATTACAGTTCTTGAAAGTTGGATAGAATTAAGTAATGGAGAACTAATTGCAAATAGTGTGGATGGAGATATTGAATTTTATGATGGTACAACATTAGCAAAAGTTTCTATTACTCCTGATAATGGTGATGGACAATCCAATATAGATTCAAGTTTGGATACTATAGGATTTTCGGGTGATGATGTAAATATGAGTATTAGTGATGTTTATGCAAAAATAATTTATTTTCCTGGAGCAGAAAATTCATTTCAAGGGTTAGACCCAATTTCTCCACCATATTGGGGTATGGGTAGGTATGGAACAAATGGAGCAGTTATTTGGTTGCCGACAAGCATCGACCCAAATTTATATATCTCACCAAGTGGGAGCGATTTAGTTCACATGATATTTGGTTTTGATTCTTCTGATGTAAAATATATGGATTATTATTATTATTCACAGGGAGAAACAGATAGTTTTAATTATGTTAATATTACTGAAAATAATATTTATCAAACTCATCAATACTCTACAAATAATAATCCAGTAATTTGGACAATAGGCTCGACAAAAAAAGCAAGTCCTGGCTCATTATTTGGAAACTTTACACTAAGATTAGAAAATAGCAGACTTGGTGCAACAACTATAAATAGGTTTAGTGATATTGTTTTAGATACTCTTGGAGTATTAAACTTTATGAATAAAACTTCTTTTAATGATGATGTTAATATTACTGATGGAGAATTAAGTTTGATTAATTCTTATAAAGGAAGAATAAATTTGGAAGAAGCAAACAAAACAAATCTTATTAATCTCCCTAGTAGTGGAGAAATTACCGTTCCTGGTAATCAAAACCCTATAATCTTCAAAGAAAAATCAACAGGCGAAAGAATAATGAGATTCTTTAAATGGGATGATTTATTTATAGATAGTGTGACAGGAGTATTCTTTCAGTTTGGACAATATTATGCTGCGTTTTCTGGCAATAATGGAGCTTTACTTAAACGATTTGTTTTTAGTGTTGAGGATGGAACTGGTGATGGAGTTATTATAACTCCTAAGTCAGGAGCTGCTGCTGAAATTCCTCAAGCTCTTTTAGATGTGCGAGGAAATGTTAAAATTAATAAAACTTTAGATGTTGTTGAAAATATAACAGCAAAAAATATTAATAGTTCAAATAATGTATTTTTTAATGTGACAGATGAAATAACAATGACAGTAGACAGATTTAAATTGCCAGGAACAAACCCGCCATCAGAAGCAATAATTAGTTTAACACCTGTATTAAAGTTTGACAAAAATACTAATGAAAGTATATATGGGAGTATGCATGTAATACCTCAATATAATCCACAAACAGCCTGGGAAGTAACATTTTATTGGTCACCAACAGACGCAACAACAAACACAGTACTATGGTGTATTGAATCACGTTGTATACAACCAGATAATGATGAAACATTAACTGACACTGCAACTATATTTTGTATTGAAGATGATTCACAAGGTTTGCAAGATGAAATATTAAAATCTGATAAAATAACTATACCAGGAACAGGAACATTTGAAGACGACCAATGTAATTTCAGGGTATATAGGGGAGCAGACCACATAAATGATGATTATGATAATGATGCATCATTAATAAGTACAACAATATATTATAATGCTCATAAACTTGGTGAAATATGAAAAATGAAAAATAAAATAATATATTCAACCATTGGAATTTTATTAATTAGCATAACGATAGCTGTAATTAGCTTAAATGATATATACAAAGTTAATGAAAATATTGATATTGATTTAGATTCAAAT